>Ga0210410_10001030_pt1 | contig 27048 bp, 22 predicted proteins | sample IncBWC4MmetaG_FD_161058 | JGI IMG/M metagenome (GOLD analysis project Ga0210410, IMG submission 161058) | Forest soil microbial communities from Barre Woods Harvard Forest LTER site, Petersham, Massachusetts, United States - Inc-BW-C-4-M | ecosystem: Environmental > Terrestrial > Soil >... | reverse complement strand
GAACTCGCGATCATCACGGCAACGAGGAGGCCAACAAAACTGGTCAACACGTTGCCGAGTAACATTCGCCATGCCGCGCGCAGACGAGGAAGCCGTGGCTCGAATAAGGCAAACAGTACAGACTTCAGCACTACCGCCGCTGTCAGTACAAGGATCGAGCCGGAAAGAGCGAGTGCTGGCACCATGACCTGCATAAACGGAACAACGGGCTCGCACGCCAGGGTCGGTTTCGCAGCAAGCGCCATTAGTATCAAGGCCAAGATTTGAGATCGACGGCGGCCCAATCGCATCCCTATATTCTAGTTTTGAAGAGATGACCTGTGGACGCGCTCGTTTCCTTCGGTATACTCCTGATTAACGCTGAACGGTAAAGTCTAATACTGATAGTAAAGATACCTGTTTTATATTAACGATACGATATATTACTTTCGAGGTACCCGTCATGCAGGCACAATCCCTCAGGATCGAATCGCGCTTGTGGCCACTATTCCCACAAATTGAGAGTATGATTTGGCTTTCCTTCCTGGCATGAACGGAGAAATGTGAAATGAGCGCTTGGGTTCATGCCGGGGACTCCTAGTTTCTGGAGGACCTGATCGAATTTTGGAGGTGCGCTGATGAAGGGTGGGATTCTGATCGTTATCCTCGGGATTCTGTGTTGGGTACCGGTAGCGACGGCTCAAGAAAAACCGAGAGATGCCGAGAAGTTGGGAAACGTGCACTTCCCGGTGTCCTGTCTTCCCGCCACTCAGCCACAATTCGATCGCGCCGTCGCCATGTTGCACAGTTTCTGGTATCCCCAGGGCCTTAATGCCTTCGCAGAGATTGCAAAGACCGACCCCAGCTGCGCCATGGTTTATTGGGGAATTGCGATAAGCCGACGCGCCAATCCGATGGTGGGTGCCCCCGGTGCGGGTCCGGATGCTCTCAAGGATGCGGTGGAGGCTGCTGGTAAAGCCAGGCTTGCAGGTGCCAAGACACAGCGGGAGCGAGACTACATCGCAGCCATCGAGACGTATTACAACGATTGGGAAAAGCGCGATTACCGGACACGAGTTCTCGCCTATGAAAAGGCCATGGAGGATGTGTACCGCCATTATCCCGAAGATCCGGAGGCCGCCGTATTCTATGCGCTCGCGATTGACGAGGCTGTGAACGTCCTTCCCCCCGATCCCAATTTCGCGAGGCAACAGAAGGCCGGAGCCATTCTCGAGAAAGTGCTTGCGGCAAATCCAGAGCATCCTGGCGCGCTTCATTATCTGATTCACGCTTACGACTTCCCACAGCTCGCGGACCGCGGCCTTGCGGCGGCGCGCCAGTACGGCGATGTCGCTCCCGCGGCTCCCCACGCGCTGCACATGCCTTCACACACTTACTCCATGCTGGGAATGTGGCCGGAGTCCATTAAGGCCAACCAAGCGGCCTTATCCGTGTCGAAAGGCTATGCTCATGCGCTGGATTTCATGGTCTATGCCTATCTCCAGATGGCGCAAGATATCGAGGCCAAACGCGGAGTCGACCGGAACATGGAGCTACTAAAGAGTCAGGGTGCTGCGGGCGCGGCTGCTGCCAATCCGACTGGGGCCGTATTGGCAGGCTACACGGCGCTCGCGGCGATTCCCGCACGTTATGCGATCGAAAGGGGAGCGTGGACCGAGGCTGCCGGACTCCAACCAGTACACTCTACTCCGGTGGCCGATTCCATCACCTATTTCGCTCGCGCGATGGGCTCGGCCCGGAGCGGCAATCTCGATGCGGCGCGAAAGAATATTGAGCAACTGAAGCAAATCGAGGAGGGTTTGCTGCAAGTCAAAGATGACTATTGGGCGCAGCAGGTGGAGATTCAACGGAACGCGGCAATTGCCTGGACAGCATACGCGGAAGGCAAAAAGGACGCAGCTACGAAGCTGATGCGCACTGCGGCAGACCTTGAGGACGGAAGTGAAAAGCATGTCGCCATGGAGAACCGCCTATGGCCCATGCGCGAACTACTCGGGGACTTGCTGCTTGAGGTCAATGAGCCGGGCCTGGCCCTGAAAGAGTATGAAGCCTCTTTGCAGTTGGCGCGCAATCGGTACCGTGGATTCTACGGCGCCGCGAAAGCCGCGCGACGCTCAGGGGATCCGGGGAAAGCGCGCATCTACTACGAGAAGCTCGTGGTTCTGTGCAGCAAAGCAGACACGCAGCGGCCGGAACTGGCCGAAGCAAAGAAGTATCTGGCTCAGAAGTGATCCAGAAGTTTCCTCTTGAAGCGCACCAGACATTCTGAAACTTACGCCTTCCGACGCAAACGCGAATTAGATGCGAGCGCATAGTCAAGTCGGCACACGCAACTGGGATATTCCCAATGCGCTGTCGAGGGAAGGCGCGAACTTCGGGGCGAATTGTCGGCAAATGAGCAGAGCGGAAATCTGGCGTAAACGATTCGAAGAACGCGTAGATAACTGAGGAATGGCTCGGAGGTATACCAACACTCGTTTACTCCGAAGCGAGCTTTTTTTCACAGATAACATCGGTAAGCGCACTAAGTTAACGCTGCCAGCAACCGGTCGATGCAACACCATCCAATGCGTTGATTCGACGATGCTTCCCCGGAAGAACCCATCTGCTTGGCTGTAGTCGGTGCGATCCTAGCCAGGGTAGTGTTCCGGTCGTTCTAACCCTAGCGAGCGATTTACCCTTTGTTTCCAATGCAAGTCGGGTTCGACCTTAGTGTCATGATTCTAAGTTGCTTACTTTGCTCGATAAGTTGCTATGTCACTCCCTGCCCGCAATGGGCTGGCTCTCGATTAGGGCGTGACGTTTTTTTATCTTCAGGAACGGTGTCTCAAAAAATCGATACGAAAGGATTGCCGCTAGGACAGTCAATGCCAAAGGCAGCAGGACTTCGACGCTAACGGCCCTCAGAACTTTTAAGGCGTAGTTTTGAATTTCGACGGATTCGAGGTACATCGTTAGCGTCTTAGAACTGAAGTAAAGTGCAAATTCATGGTAGACATACAGGCCGAACGAGATGCGTCCGAGATAGATCGTCCATCCCGGAAACAGCTTCGAATCTACGCCCAGGAAAGCAATTAGCAAAAGCGCAGAGCCCAACGCCCCTAAACCATAGCCGCCAACCAGAGACCAGCCCCCTGGATTCTGGTTAAGATCAAAGAGAACGTGGAGTCGATGGCAGGCAAAGAACCAACAGTACCATCCGGCAGCGATCACAATTAACCTTTGCCAGATCGCGATTCTGGGCAGCCTGCCGCGGAGAATCAGGCACAACAGGATGCCGGCAGCGAAGGGCTCAAACTGGACGAAGGAGTTTTCCCAAATCCGATACATGGGTGCCCGGACACGGCCGAGATAAAGCAGCCAGGCATTCGATACCACGATGACGACTAAGCAGAATCCATAGAGCATATTCCGATTGAAAAATCTTGTCAGCCAAGGGACAACCGCATAGAACTGTTCCTCAACGGAAATGCTCCAGAGCGGGGAGACTGGATTCGCAACAAAGCCGTGAGCCGGAATGGTCCATGTGCTGAGAAAAATTCCAAACCAACCGATCGCGACTAAATCGCTGTGGCTCTGGGAGAGAAGCGCGACGAGAACACCGAGAGCTAGTCCGAGGTAATAAAGCGGCCAGATTCGGAGAATGCGGCGGAAATAGAATTGCTTGATCTGTACCGTACCGTTGACAGTACGCTCACGAAGTAATAGTTCGCAAATCAGGAAGGCGCTGAGTGCGAAGAACAGGTTAAGGCCGAACGTGCTAGCGACAACTGACGAATAATACACAGAGGCAAAGCCCTTCAGTAGGTGAGTAATGCGCGGTTGAGGATCACCCTTAAGAGAGTGAGCAAGGAACACGAGGGAAAATGCCAAGAATCGCAACACATCTAGTTCAGGGCGGTAATACTTGTTCTTCGGTGGACTCGTTGGATCCAGCTCAGCCATCTTTCTCTCAAGTTCCTCACGCTGAGGCAGGGTTGCGATAATTCTACGGGCGGCATTCTCGGGAAGTTAATCTCCCTTCTTCTATGCCTGAAACCATAGACATTTTTCGATCCGTCTTTTTGCGGCCAGGCCAAGATACGCGGTGGATACGCGGAGAGTTCTAAGACGGAGTTAAGTCTTTTGAAATCAATGGTGCCGGCGGGGGGAATCGAACCCACGGCCTAGGGATTATGAGACCCTCGCTCTACCACTGAGCTACGCCGGCTAAACACAATTCTTTATGCTACGAACGAACCGTTGAAAGTGTCAAGTTGCGGGTATGCATCGAGGGCCACTATAGCGCTGGTTTTTGAGCACGCTGTCGGATCGAAGCGACGGCGGACAGAAAGCCCCTGTTCCCCTGTTCCGGATAGTACTTCCGTACCATCCTACTTGGCACTTCGGTACCGTTGCTGCTATGCGTTTTGGAACACTAGACTCCCTCCTGACGGAAGCAGTCTGTGCTCCCACTTGGCGAAGGCCTTGCGAAAGTACTAGCCTGTGTTCCGTTGACGGTTTTGCACAGAGTCATAGTGTGCCGTACTTGACACTATCCTAATGTAGGATAGAGTGTCTCCGTTCGTAATCCCGCTCTCGGAGGCACTAAATGTCACGTAAACTAGGCGCATTGGCTCTTGCTTTGGGCATTCTTGTCGGCGCAATGGGACTGAAGACCTTGGTAACGACCCACAGCAACAGTGCTGTGATCATGGCCAACGGCGTATCACCGGTTCCTCCGATCAAGAATCTGCCGCCAGCGAATTAAGTCGGCCGGTTTGTAGCCGTAAGGTCTGATTCCCAGACCGGCCAGATTGCGCGAGGGAAATGCCTAGCGGAATCGCACTGGTTATCTGGATCTTGGGAATGGGCGCAGGGGTGTGCTTTGTCGCCGTCTCTGTGATGCGCGGCTGGTTTCTTAAGTATTTCTTTCTCAACCTTTACGTAATCCTGTCCATGTCGGCGGATCTCCTCCGCTTGTACGTGTTGAAGTACTGGGGCCTGGAATCGCCACAGTATGAATACACCTACTATTACACCGACTGCTTGCTGACGGTCGCGTTGTTCGTGGCGGTAATCAGCCTGGCTTCCCGTGTCTTCGCGGAATTGCATTTTACCCGCTACGTGCGATTCGCTGCGGTTTTGCTGCTTCTCGGAACCGCTGGATTCTCCTACGCTGTTGTCGCTCAGTCCACGGAACGTCTCGCCACCCGATTTGCGCTGGAGCTCTCCCAAAACCTCTACTTTGTCGGTCTTGTTTTGACTTACCTCCTGTGGGGCGCGGTCCTCAAGCTTAAGGAAACGCGCACACGCCTTGTGCAGATGGTCCTCTCTCTTGGCCTCTATTTCAGTGCTTATGCGGGATGCTACGCGCTCGTCAACCTGGCTCCGAAATACGAGGTTGTTCAGTATCTCGCGCCTGTTCTCGGCTGCTTCCTGCCCATCTCCTGGTCGCTGACCATGATGCGATATTCGGAAGATTCGCGGCTCACGCCGGCTCGCCTGGTGGCGGTGCCCCGATGATGGCCGCCTTCATCCTCGCGTTCTCGCTTCTGACCTTGCTGATGTTTTTTGTCTCCTATTGCCGGTCGTTGACGGCATCGTCTCTGCATACCTCGATCACTGAAGATGTGCGTGACGTTACCGGAATTCAGGTACGAGCCGCCGGACGCGACTATACCCGCGTCGTGCAGATTCTCCAGTTGTGCCCGGATCGCCCGGAAGATCGCTCCGGCCTCCAAATAGTCGCGGCTTACTATTCCTTCCTGAACCTGCTCGAACAGGGTTTCGCCAAAATCAGCCCGGCCGTGCGCGCCTGGGCCGAAGAAGAACGTGCGGCTTGCGCTCATTTTGCGGCCGTGGCCCTCGGCCGCCGGATCGCCCTGAACCGCGAAATGCTCGCCCAGCAAGTCGATCTATAGCCCACCCCTGCTTACTCTTTAGCTCCATCCTGTGATTTCCTGTCTGTCCATCAGTCGCCTCCGGTGCTAAGATTTCGGTCTCTGCTCCTCACCGGAGTACGAGCGTCCGCAGCGCAAAAACTACCGGTGAATACAATATGCTCGCAGTGTGGCGCGGTGCTCTCTTCCGGAGAGCGCGCCTGTCATTTTTGTGACCATCCTGAAATCTCTTCCTTGGCGGAATCCCCTGCCTCCACGCAGGGCAATCTGGCTTTGCGTTCGTCCGGCGAAGAGGAATGGCGCGGGGAGCTGAACCAGCGCCTCCAGGCGTACCGTGCGCGCCGCAGGAAGGCCTTCCCCAACGAAGCGCAGACCCAACTTCCGTTTGAAAGCCACAAACCCGCAGCCGCGGTGGCTGTCGAGACGGAAGAGGCGCAAGCCTCCCCGCACGATCCCAATGATTTCGCATTCACCATTGCGATCGGCAGGCCGCCTCAGAAAGCCGAGCCAGACGACGCCCGGCTTATGATTGACGTCTCTTTGCCGCCATTATCCGAAGAGCAGGAAGAAGCCTCTGAAGCTCCCGAGGAGTCGCCGTCCGATCTCTATCCGGTGGCCACGTTGCGCGAGCGCCGTCGCGCTGCGCTAATTGATGCAGCCTGCCTCGCATTTGCCTATGGCGGGTTCCTTGCCCTCTTTGGTTCTTTGGGTGGGCAATTCACGCTCAGCAAACTGAGCGCGGTCGTTTGCTTTTCTACCTTCGCCTTCGTCTATATCCAATATTTCGGCCTCTTCACCATCTTCGGCGGAACCACTCCGGGAATGATGGTCCGCGGTCTGCAAGTCGCGAGCTTCACTGGCGACTCCCCCACGGCGCAGCAACTCTTCTTGCGCACCGCGGGCTACATCATTTCCGCGGGCACGTTTTTCCTCGGATTCTTCTGGGCTCTCTGGGACGAAGATGCCATGACATGGCACGACCGGCTCTCGCGCACTTACCTGGCTGTACCGGAAACGTTCGCCGACGCGGAGATCTCGCACGCGTCACCTGTTCGCTAAAACACAAATCGGGCGGCGATTCAGCGGGGATCCCGGCTTCCTCGCAGCTCTACTTCTTGACTACTTTCTCGTCTGAAGCGATTTTTCCGTCGCGGATAAAAATCACGCGATGCGCATGTTGCGCGATATCCATTTCGTGAGTCACCACAATGATGGTGTTTCCCTGTCCGTGCAGGTTTGCGAATAAATGCATGATTTCTTCGCCAGTCTTCGAATCCAGGTTCCCCGTCGGCTCGTCGGCAAGCACGATGGAAGGATTGTTCACCAGCGCTCGGGCAATGGCCACACGCTGCCGTTGGCCGCCTGAAAGTTCATTTGGCTTGTGATTCATGCGCGGCATCAAGTCCACGCGTTCCAGGGCTTTTTTCGCCCGCTCGATGCGCTCTTCCGCCGGGGTGCCGTTGTAGATCAGCGGTAGCTCCACATTGTGAAGAGCGGTCGCGCGCGGCAAAAGATTAAACGTTTGAAAGACGAAGCCGATTTCCTTGTTCCTGATATAAGCAAGCTCGTCGTCGTCCAACTCGCTCACCAGGCGCCCCGCCAGCCAGTAACGCCCGGAACTCGGTGAATCCAGGCATCCGATCAGGTTCATCAGCGTGGACTTGCCCGAGCCCGACGGCCCCATGATGGCCACGTATTCACCCTTGCGAATTTCCACGTCAATCCCGCGCAACGCATGCACTTCTTCGGCGCCCATCTGGTAGACCTTCGCCAGCGCTTCCGTGCGAATGACGATACCGGCGTCCACCAGATCTTGCCGGTACGATTCTGTTGCGGTGATCTCTGCAGGCATCCGTTTCTCCCTGTCCTCAGGTGAACTCACTCTTTTTCTTCCGTCTTTTTCGGCGCCGTATTGTCCACTTTGATCGCCGCATCAGGCTTCAACGTGCGCAGCGCCTTGTAGCTTCCGACCACAATTTCGTCCCCCGCCTGCAATCCCTTGGTAATTTCAATGTCGGTCACGCCGGAAATTCCGGTTTCCACGGGACGGAAGGTCGCCCGCTTACCGTTGATCACAAAGATGCCCTGAATCTCATCTTTCTTGGGATCGCCAGTCGCAACCGGCGCCGGCGCGGCCAGCGTGACATTGCTGTCCTTTTTCCCGTTCTTTGCCGCCTCTTCCAGGTCCTTGCGTGAGCGCACCGCAAGAGCCTGGATCGGAATTGCAATCACACCCTTCTTTTCCGCCGTCCTGATTTTTGCCGTCGTCGAAAGGCCGGGCCGCAGGTTTTCCGGCGGACTCTCCAGCGTCACCACCACCTTGAAGTCCTTCGCTTCCTGGTTGCTCGTCGTGGTTTGTGTCGTCGCCAAGCCGGAACTCCGCAAAACCGCCTGCGAGCCGATCTCCGTCACTTTTCCCTTGAAAACCTTGCCCGGGATAGCGTCAATCGTTACCTCTGCATCCTGGCCAATTTTGACGTTCACGATATCAGTCTCGTCCACTTTCACTTCCGAAGTCACGATCGACATATCCGAAAGTGTCATCAAAAAACTTCCCGTGGCGTTCTGAATTCCCGGCACCACATACTCGCCCAGCCTGACCGGGAGATAACTCACAATCCCATTGATCGGCGAAAAGTAAGTGGTTTTCTGCAGCACGTCTTTTGTGCGTACCAGCACCGCCTTGCTCTGGTCGAGGTTGGAGCGCACCTGCTCCAGTTGCGCCTTCTGTGCCTGCATGCGCGCCCTCGAAGCATCAACGGCGGCCACCGCGGCGTCGTACGCGGTTTTCCGCTGGTCGAAATCCTGTTTGGGAATCAGCCCGTCTTTGTAAAGACCCTGACCGCGGTCGTAATCCAGCTTGGCTTTTTCCAGGTTCGCTTCCTGCTGGATCAGATCCGCTTTTGCGGCCGTGTAGCTGGACTCGGCTACTTGAACTCCCGACTGGTTGGAATTGATCGCCGCTGACTGCGCCTGCACATCCGCGTTGGCCTGTACATTTTCCTGCAGCAGAAGCCGGTCACCCTTTTTGATGTGGTCGCCTTCTTTCACCAGAATTTCGGTGATCCGCCCAAATCCTTGCGCCGTAATATTGGTGTACGTTGTCGGCTTCACTTCTCCGGACGCGGTTACCTGGGAAACCAGCGAGTCCACTTTCGCCACTTTCGCGGTCTGCACCGTCACAACGCCTTTATTCGCCTGGTTAATGCTGAACCACACGATCCCGCCCAGCACGGCCACACCGCCGAGTCCTATCCCGACCTTTTGCCACGTCTTCATGGTGCTTGCCTCACACGATTCCGCTGCGAACCACCCGCGCGGAGGGACACTGCCGACCCACAAGTTTCTCTCTTGCCTACCACTAATACGCCTTAAGGAGCCCAAATGTTTCGCGGTCAGGCCGCAGGCTGAATTGCACTTCAGGCGGGGTAGCTCACCTTGCTGCTCGTTTTAACTCCATCCAACGAAAGCCCTTCGCGCCCTATTGTATTTCGAAGCCCAGCAAAAGAAAAGACTTGAGTCCGCTCTTCCACTTGCGCGAGGGCCGACCCCACCATTTTGGTTAGACGCCGATTCCCCGGCATTGGTCTTTCCTCTTGCGGAGCAAATTTCTGGTCCTCTCCGCTTCGGGGCTGAACGCGGAAGCTGCCGCGTTCTGCAATTTGCCCCGTCCGAGCGTGTAATTTCCCCGCGGTTAGAGGATCGAATGAACCTTTCCTCGCCAGGCCAGAACAGATATTCATCGGGTGAGACCTTGCTTCGACTGGAGCATTTGCCATGCGAATGATTGGCTCCATTCCTTACGCTGAAATCGTGGAACGCGTTCGATTTTCTGCGGACCGGCAGCAAGGGCTACCAGATATCCGATGGCGACGGCGTGTTTTACTCCTCGAGCGTGTATGACAATTACCCTCAGATTCGCCAGTGGGCTGACAGCGTCGATCTTTTCGCCATCAGAGAAACCCGCGCCTCGAACTCTGGTTCCACCCCCTGCTCAGTTGGGGCACAGTTTTGCTTATCACCGTCTGCAAAAAGCAGGCTTGGCGCACACTAACGCTTGCGCTGCCCCAGAACCGCCTCGCGTGTCGCATTCATCGTAAATTCCAGGGTCTCTTTCGGAATGCTGGTCACAAATGGTCCGATCAGCCAGCCCAACCCCGCCGGAATGTCGCGCGTCAGCGTCACCGCCTCATTTTGCACGTAAACGCCGCCGTCGCGTTCCTCCATGCGCCACCACGTCTCCATCTGCCACAAAAATCCGTTTTCTTCCTCTGGCGATTTCTCTTTTTCGTCTTTCGTCCCCGGATTCGCCACTTCGCGGATGCGTATCGCGGAACTCCGGCTGTGCTCCCTCGTCGCTGAATCGCGGAAATACATCACGTCCTGTTCCGTGTTCAAAACCACGGTGACGATCTTTTGTCGCCGGAACCGCATATACACCCGGAAGTGGTCTCCCTCGCGCGACTCGATTTTTGCACTCTCCACATCCGGTGCGTAGTACAGGGAATGTTTGTTGTAATCCTGCAAAATGCTCAGAACCTGCTCGAGTTTCGCGCCGGGAATAAAGACCAAACCCTGCCAGTCGTGGATCATCCCGCCCGGAATCTTCGGCGCGTATTCCCCTTCGTTTCTTCCCAAACGCCGCATCTCCACCCCGCCCCGCTTCAATTTTTCGTAAGCGTGCGTTCTGTCCGGCTCGGGCAACTCATCAATCCACAGAGACGTCCTCTGACTTAGTCCCGATCCGTTGCGCGCCTCAACCTTGGCCACATAGTCTTGATACCCGTGCAGTGTCGCCTCTCGAGGCTCAGGCAGGCCGGCTGACGCATCGCTCGTCTTGCCTGCAAGAGTCAATAGAGAAAACACCAGCAGCGTAAGCAGATACTTCCACCTGCCAGCCGGAACCAGCAACTGTCCGCTTTTCCTTGAAGTCACGCTTTTCCTGATCGCAAATTCCCGCCCTTTTAGTGAATCCTGGCGGTCACCCAAAGATGGATGCACGAGCATCTCCGAACGTCTCAGTGAATCAGGAGAGTTTTGCGAGGCGGGAGAAGATGGTGGGTTGGGTAGCTCGCACACGGCCCCTTGCGGAACCGCTGTCCCCGCGCGGCCCCCAACCCATCGTTTGACTAGCTTAGAGTCGGCCCTGAATTCCAACAATGGCCCGATAGCCCCACCTGCCAAGGTACCCGGGTCTTAGTACTAGTGGTGTACCAGTGCCGGCACCCACGACCGTGTAATCATCACATTATAAATAAGTTACAGTTGTGATGATCCATCATCCAGCGCGTCCCAGTACCCCAAGCTTTTACGACAACCTTTCCATTTGCCGAACCCGCTATACTGTCCCATTCCGCGCTACCCGTGCTGAGAGTGGCTGAGCGAACTTTATGGATGCATCAACAACTGATACGCAACCCCAAGTTCCTCAGGATCCTCCGTTTCCCATTTCTACCCCATGGATGCCGCGTAAGCTCACCGCCGCGGCGTCTGATTCCCTCGACGTGATCCGTGCGGTCGCGGCGTTTGCCGTAATGTTTGGCCACTTGCGAATCTTTTTTTTCGTGGACTTCCAGCACTTGCAATCCAAATCCCTTCCGCTCCAGGGCCTCTATTTTTTCGCGGGATTCGGCCACCAGGCCGTCATGGTGTTCTTCGTCCTTAGCGGTTTTCTCATATCCTCAACCGTCATCCGCAGCCATGCGCTCGGAAAATGGTCATGGCGGGACTATGCCATCAATCGCGCCACCCGGCTCTACGTCGTGCTCGTCCCGGGTTTGCTCCTTGGATTTTTCTGGGATCGTCTGGGCAGTTGGCTTTTCACAGCAAAAGGGATTTACACGCACCCACTCAGCGATCTTGGGACCGCCGTGCCCTTGAATAACCTCACTCTCGGCAACTTGCTTGGCAACTTGCTTTTTCTTCAAACGATTCTTTGTGACACCTTCGGTTCCAACGGCCCCCTCTGGAGTTTATCTAACGAATTCTGGTATTACGTTTTGTTTCCTGCCGCGCTTGCCGCCGGGTTGGCTTGGGCCCGGCGTCTGTTCCGCGTTGCAATACCATTCACCTGCCTCGCCGTTTTCATTAGCATTTTTATGGGCCGGAGCATTTTGATCGGATTCTTGATTTGGCTTGCGGGCTGCGGGCTGGTATTTCTCTACTCCAGAGTGCGGGTGCGCTCAAGATTTGCAGCCCTCGGTATGCTTTGCTTTTTTTCCGTCCTCTCGGGTGTAACTCTCGCTGTTGCTCGTATTCTGCAGCGGGATCCCGTTCTTAGCGATCTTGAGGTCGGCTTTACATTTGCGCTCTTACTGTTCGCATTGCTCCAGTTTGCAGTCCGCGGGAATCCTTCTCCCTTCTCGGCTGCTGCGCATCGCTTCGCCGGGTTTTCCTACAGTCTGTACGTTCTGCACTTTCCCTTTCTGCTTTTCTTCCGGGCCTGGTTGATTCCGACAGAACGCTGGCAGCCAACTCCGCCGCGCCTGCTTTGTGCCGCGGCAGTGGGCGCGGGAAGTTTGCTTTATGCCTGGCTGATTTCCCGCTTTACGGAAGCAAAAACGGATGTCGCAAGAAGGTGGGTGAATCGCCTCTTGGGTCAGGCCTCGAACATCTCAAGTTCTCCGGCTCGGTGAGCGCCGATGGGAAAGGAAAGCGCGCAGTCTTTTTTCGACTGTCCGCTAGTGTTTCTTGCTGGCCGAAACGGCCGAAGTTGCAGTGTTGCCATTCAGCAATTGCAGCGTGACGGTCTTGGTTTGGCTCTTGCCGAGCGGAATGTTGCGTTCCCAATCCGAGTACGCTCCGTTCCGCGAAGCCCTCAGGTCGTAGCTTTCCTGCTTCAACCCGGTGATAAAGAATCGTCCCTTTGAGTCCGTGTGTACCGCGCGCGGTTTCATCCCGCTCGATGTCTCGCAAGTCACGCTGGCCTTGGCCACTGGCCTCCCGTCTGCGTCCAGAACGGTTCCCGTTATCGTGGCGCCCGTTTTCTTCTGGGTCTGCGCATGAATATTCTGCGCGAAAAGGATCGCTGTGCCGAGCATCAGTGAAGAAATTAGCTTGGGTTTCATAGGCCACTCACTCCTGTGCGAGCCATTTCAGTGTAGTGCTTTTCCGCGGTTTGTTTCCGCTCACTTGTCCGCCTGTGACGCAGTTCGCAACTGGCTGGCGGTACAGCCGCCTGGGTTGCCCCCTCGCTCAACTTGAATTGCCGGAATCCTCGAGGCTTCAGGGAAGTTTCAAATCGATCGCGTACACATCCACGTCTCCGTGGTCCACAGTCACGTACACGGACCCATCCGGGCTCAACCCCGTGAAGATGCACCGCGCCGCACCTGAGCTCAGCAAATCCCCGAATGGCGTCACCCGCTCCGCCTCGCGCGTCGCCATCGGCACACGGAACACCGACTCTTCCACCTCGTCCGTATCCTGGAAATACAGCGCATCTCCACCGGGAGACCAGCGCAGCGTCGACGGAAAGTTCGCTTCCGCCAGCACCGTCCACTTCAGCAATTTGCAGTCATACAGGAAAATCTGCTTTTTCTTCGGACTCAAAGCGGCAATGTATCGTCCATCCGCCGACCAGCGCGGCTCGATCAACCCTTCCGACCCCGCAATCGTGGAGAGGCGTCCCGATTCGAGGTCCAGAATCCGGATCGTGGATTCGCCTCCAGTAGCCGTGTCTTGCACGTCCAGCACGATCTGTCTGCCATCCGTCCGCCAGTCACCTGAAACCGATGCCCACCGATTATCCATGGGCAACACGGTCTTCGGCGAACCGCCCTGCGCCGACACCACATACAGCCGCGGTTGCTTATCCAGTAAGAATCCCGTGAACAAAATCTGTTTTTGGTCCGGTGACCAGTGGGGCGCGAACGCTCCCGTAGCGCCCGCCATCAACTGCATGCGATTGCTTCCGTCAATCCGGCTCTTCCACAGTGTGCCGTTTTCCCGCGCGGCATACACCACCCACTGACCATCCAGCGAAAAATCCATGTCCGTGGCGCCGGATTCGGCCAGCATCGCCGTTTTCGTTAATGTTTTGGGGTCGATTCGCAGCAGTTGATATTCATTGTGCGAGCCGATCGCAAACACCCGCGAGCCGCCTGCCGTCGCTGTCGGATGATCAAAGGCAATCGGCCCCTTCGTCAATTGAATCGGATCCCCGCTGCGGGAACCGAACAACCCATGCTTCTCTTCCATTAGCCACAGGTTTGCTTGTGTATCCACCGCCAGGTTTGCGCGCAAATCCTGGCCTGTCGAAAACGCAAAATAGCTGCCTCCCGCCAGCCACGTGCCGCTCCCTTCGTGCGGTCCGCCTTCCTCGCCCGGCAATACGCGCCGCAGCGATTTTCCATCCGTCCCGATCTCCCACATCGAATCGGTCCCTTCCACCAGATTGCTCTGTGTGAACCGAAGCCTCTTTCCGTCGGGTGACCACAGCAGCGAGTGAGGCGCCAGCTTGAACCGCGCCACCTCCCGCGCCTCGCTCCCCTGGGTGTCAGTGATCAGGATTGTCTCGCCGCGCACGAACGCGATCATGTCCCCTTTTGGCGACCAAACCGCTTCCTTCGCCATCACGTCGCCGGCGCGCCGTGGCGCTCCGCCCTGCACCGGCCAAAACCATAAAGCCGTCTCTTCGCCTTCGTGCGTAAATTGTCCAATCAGGAATTGCGCGTGGTCCGGTGACAAATCAAAGATTCGCGTGTTATCAAAAGGCGTCGGCGTTCGCTGGATGTTTCCCCCCTCCACGGAGGTCTGCATCAGGTTCCAGCCAGTAACGTCCCGCACCACGAAATAAATCCGGCTTCCATCCGTTACCAGTTTCCCCCACGGATCCACCTGGCCTGTGTGCGTAAGCTGGCTAACCGACAGCACCTTCGGTTCGGGCCGCGGCCAAAGCGCAAAAAGCAGTACCGCCGCCAGCCCAGCAGCAATTACGGAAACCTGCCACCAGGCGAGCCGCGCCTTCAGACCGCTCCGCTCGCGCTCTTTCGGCTGCGCCGCTATCGCGGGGCCGTCCCCGACGAGCGGCAGTTCCACTGATTCCCGGTCGTCTTCGCTCTCAATTCGGATGGCTGTCATCAGCGGCGACGACTCTAGTTCCACGATCTCTACCGGCGCGATGAACCGGTACCCCCGCCGCGGCACTGTCTCAATAAATACCGGGTTCTCCGCGTTGTCATTCAACGCCGCCCGCAACTTCATCAGCGCGGTGTTCAGGCTGCCGTCAAACTCGACAAAGGTTCCTTCCGGCCAGATTCTTTTCCGCAAATCCTCTCGCGAAAGGACCTCGCCCGGCGCCTCCAACAGCAGAGCCAGTATTCGAAAGGGCTGCTCCTGCAGCTTGACGGGAGTCCCTTGTCGGCTCAACGTCCCCTGTTCCAGGTCCGCTTCAAACAATCCAAAACGGTACAGTCGCCGATCCTGTTGAGCAGTTGTGTTCACCGGGTTCCCCAGCTGCCTCCTTTCCGGGAATAGTACACCCAAACCACAGTTGATAGAAAGCCATATCTTTATCGAAATCCAAGAGTTAATGGTTCATAAACGAACCACCCGAAGTTCGTTTGACGTTCGGCACTCCCTTTCCCATTCTTGCGCCTAGCACCACCCGCCTGTTCTCGGTCCCACATACCGAGACTGGCGGTCCCACAGAGGAGGGTCGCTCCACCGTAGCGAACTAACCCTCAATCTCTGAACCAAGGGACGGTCCGCGTCCTGTGTCCTCCGTCAAGAAGTCTTGGACACGGACGCGGCTATCCCAAAGACTTGCACGCGAGTTTTCAAACTAGCGCCTCGCCCATTCAGCGCAACTCAATCCGCTAACAGTGCCCGAGTGAACAATTTGCGTACCGGTACCTAATTGCCCAATGTTAAGAATACTTCCTATCTCCTTTATTTTCTTGCCCTTTCACCCACCTAACCAGTGGGTCCCTTTGGCATCCCTCGTGCCCCTCCTTTCTCACCCGGTTGAAACTTATGACCTCGGAGGTGTTTTCCATCATGCGTTTTCGCACTGCTGTTTCGATCACCACTTTCTTCCTGTTGTGTTTCGCGATCTCCTTGTGGTCGGTTCCCGTTCCGGCGGAAATTGGGCCCCTGCGCAACACCCCGGAACCCTCCTCCGTTTCAGGGACCATCGCCAACGTAAATACGTCTCAATTCACCCTTTCCCTTAATCGCAACCATAATCCCAACAAGCTCGAGTTCGTCATCGACTCCAACACCAAGATCGAAGGCAAACTCGCCGTCGGGGCTCAGGCCACCGTCGACTACCGCGCCGAAGGCCAGCAACTCGTCGCCACGCACGTCGTCGTTCTGCCTGCCTCCGGTATTCAGCTGTATTAGACTAGTCGTTGAATCAGCGCGAAGGCCTTGCTGTTTAGACGCCTGCCTTCGCCACGGGGCACCCAACCGGCTCCGGATCTTGCCAACGTTTTCGCCGGAGCCATTCGACTACCGCCGGCCGCAGCCTGGCTCCCGCCATGCAATTCGTACTTCGCGGGAAACTTTCCTCAGGCTCAGGAGGAACGGAAATGCGAAGGACTCTCAATCTCGTCCTGCCATTGGCAATCAGCGTTGCGTGTGTATCTATCTGCTACACCCTTCTCCAGATCCGCACCGAACGCAGGAATTTGCGAAACGAACTGACCCGGCGCTCTGCTATCGTCGCGGAAAACATCGCGGAAACGATCGAGTCCTCACGCGACAAAGTCACTTCGAAAACTCTGAGTCATCTTCTCTATCGTTTTGTGCCGCGTGAGAGCCTCAGCGGCATCGCCGTTTACGATCCTTCCGGTGCCGTCCGCGCCATCACCCCCGGACTTCCTGTGCGATTCGAGCAGCCGCCTCCTGAAGCTCTTCGCGCTGCAAAAATGGGCGCGCCGGCCAGCGATTTTGTTGCCATAGAGGATTCCACCCTCAACATCTATTCGCTCCCCGTCCTTCAAGAAGGCGAGCTTCTTGGCACGGTCGTAGTTATCTCTGATGCCAGCTATATTCAGGCGCGGGTGATGCGCACGCTGCGTGCTTCCTTGTTCACCGCATTGGTCCAGACCCTTTTCATCACCGCCCTGGCCTTTATTCTTGTGCGCTGGAACTTCATCTCTCCCCTCGCCAACACCGCACACTGGCTTCGCACTCTCCGTTCCGGTGTTCCGGACAGTTCCCGCGTACTCCCCAAAGACGAAATGTTCGAACAGATTCACACGGAAGCGCGCCATCTCGCCCAAGATCTCAATTTTGCCCGCGCCGCCGCGCAGGAGGAGGCCCAGTTGCGCGAATCGCAGTCCGCACTTTGGACACCCGACCGCCTCCGCGTCAGCCTCCAGAGCAAATTGCAAGACAACTCGCTCTTCGTGGTTTCCAATCGGGAGCCCTACATGCACGTCTTCAACGAACGCGATCATTCTGTTCAAATGCTTATCCCCGCCAGCGGTGTTGTCACCGCACTCGAACCCGTTCTCGACGCCTGCCACGGGACATGGGTCGCCAACGGCTCCGGCAACGCCGATCGCGCGGTCGTCGACTCCCAGGACCACCTGCGGGTTCCTCCTTCGCGTCCCACCTACACGCTGCGGCGCGTCTGGCTCACGGCGGAGGAAGATCGCGGCTATTACGAAGGTTTCTCGAACGAAGGCCTGTGGCCGCTCTGCCACATTGCCCATACTCGACCCATTTTTCGCCCCGAGGACTGGAGCGAATATCAACGCATCAACCAACGCTTCGCCGACGCCGTCGTTCAGGAAATGAAAGACGTCGCTTCACCCGTGGTCCTCGCCCAGGACTATCACTTCGCCCTGCTCCCGCGAATGGTGAAGGAAGCTCGCCCCGATGCACGCGTTGCAATCTTCTGGCACATCCCCTGGCCGAATCCCGAGGTTTTCGGAATCTGTCCCTGGCAGACCGAGCTCCTCGACGGTTTGCTGGGCGCCGATCTCATTGGTTTTCACATCCGCACCCACTGCAGCAATTTTCTCGCCACGGTGGATCGCGCTCTCGAAGCCCTGACCGATTGGGACCGCTTCGAAGTTTACCGCCAGGGCCGCGTCACCCGCGTGCGGCCCTATCCCATCAGCGTCGCGGCTCCGCTGAACGGTGAAACGCCGCATCCCCTCCGCTCCTCGGGTGAAGAGCGCGCCGCCCTCTGCGAAGAACTCGGCATCGAAGCCTCTCTCCTCGGCGTCGGCGTCGATCGCGTGGATTACACCAAAGGAATTCTCGAGCGCTTCCGTGGAATCGAGCGCTTCCTGGAGAATTATCCCGCTTACCTCCAGCGTTTCAGTTTTGTCCAGATCGGCGCTCCCAGCCGCACGGACATTCCTCGCTATCGGCAATTTCTCGAGGAAGTGGGCGCCGAAGCGAATCGCATCAACGCGCGTTTTCAATCGGGCCGCTGGAAGCCCATCGTGTTTCTCCAACGGCACCATTCCCATGAGGAGATCGGCCGCTTCTATCGCGCAGCCTCGGTCTGCCTGGTCACCTCTCTCCACGACGGCATGAATCTCGTAGCCAAGGAATTTATCGCCGCCCGGGAAGACAATCGCGGCGTGCTCCTTCTGAGCAGTTTCACCGGCGCTGCGCAGGAGCTTCGCGATGCGCTGCTCGTCAACCCTTACGACGTGGACCAGCTTGCTCGCTCCATCCGCCAGGCTCTGGAAATGAACGAAGAGCAACAGGGTGAAATGATGTCCCGCATGCGCAAAATTGTCTTGGAAAATAACGTGTACCGCTGGGCAGCCAACCTCATTTCCGACCTCAGTGAAATCCGCGTCCAGAGTCCCGAACGCCAGGAGGCTGCGCGCGCTGGATGACCCTCTCTCGAGCCCGCTGCCGTCTTCGTAATCCGGCCGAAATTTCGCAGGCCCCCAATCGATTCCAGGAGGAATTACCGTGAACGTCGCTGAAACACCATTCGAATTTTTCACCGTCGCCTATCTCACCCGCATCGGCAATCAATCCGCCGGAAATCTTGAGGAACTTCTCGCCGGTCTCGAGCAGTGCAGTGACGCCTCGATCTTCCACCACACCTTCCAGACTCTCAGCTCCCATCATTTCCTTACCGAAGGTTTCTCCAATGACTTCGCCCAATGGGCCCTCGCTGAAGCCAGTCGCGACGCCCTCGCCGAACAGTTTGCGGCGCTCGACATTCGCGACTACACCTCCATCGCCGCTCTCCGCGCCGATCTTTGCCGCGTCCTCCGCGATTTCATCACCGCTTTCCCGCAATTCAGCCGCCAGGAAGCCCTCGACCGTTTTTATTTTTGCGAAAGCCTGGAAGTAACCATGCCTTTCTCTCTCACCGCGACCAACCTCGACGAATTTCGCAACGGCGTCGCGACCATCAGCCACGCCAGTTTCCACTTCCACTTCGTCACCTCCCGGCTTCGCCTGCAATTCCGCACCAACGATTTTTCGAATTGGCTGGCTGGCAGCCTCGGCCTCAACTCTCTCGCGGAGAATATCAATCACATTGATATCTACACCAACACGCTTGACAGCGCGCGCGCCAAGATGCTTCGCCTTGTGGACCGTGAAAGGAGAAAGAATGAGCACGATTCAAATCCCAAGCAGGATTCCGCTCGATGACTACTCCTCCGTCATCGGCGCAGGCGAAGTAGCCGAACTCCGCACTCTCGCCAAGCCTCTCGCCGGCCGTTCGGTGGTTATGATCAATTCCACTGCCGTCGGCGGGGGTGTCGCTGAAATCCTGAATCGTCTCGTTCCGCTCGCCGAAGAGCTAGGCATCCACATCCGCTGGGAAGTCATGACCGGCGAAGAGGATTTCTTCGAAGTCACCAAGTCATTTCACAACGCGCTGCATGGCGCTCCCTACCACCCGGAGCCGCGCCACTTCGAGATATTTCGCTCTTACAACGAAAAGAATTCCAAGCGCCTCCCGCTCGACGCCGAATTTATGATCATCCACGACCCGCAGCCCGCCGGCCTGATCTCCTACCGTGGGGAAAATGCCAATCACTGGGTCTGGCGCTGCCACATTGATCTTTCACATCCGCATCCCGCCGTCTGGAATTTCCTGGAAAACTATGTCCCTCATTACGACGCGGCCATCTTTTCCTCCCCGGAGTTCGCCAAGCAGCTTCCCATTCCCCAATATCTTTTCCACCCGGCGATCGATCCGCTCTCAGAAAAAAATCGCGACCTGCCGCCGGAATTTATTCTCGACGTTTTAGCCCGTTACGGCATCGACCATTTGCGCCCTATCCTCACGCAGATCTCCCGCTTTGACCGCCTCAAGGATCCCGTCGGTGTCATCCGCGCCTACCGCATCGTGCGCCGCTATTTCGATTGTCAGTTGGTTCTCGCGGGCGGTGGGGCCTCCGACGATCCAGAGGGCGCCACCGTTCTGAAGGAAGCGCAACACGCCGCCGAAGGCGACCCCGACATCAAGCTTCTCGAACTCCCGGCCTGGGCGCCTCTCGAGGTGAACGCCTTGCAGCGCGCCTCAACCATCGTCATCCAGAAAAGCCTTCGTGAAGGCTTTGGCCTCACCGTCTCCGAAGCTCTCTGGAAAAAGAAACCCGTGGTCGCTTCCGCTGTCGGAGGAATTCCCACCCAGATTATCCACAAACACACCGGCCTGCTCGCGCATTCCGTCGAAGGCACGGCATATCAGATTCGCTTCCTGCTCTCCCATCCGGATATTGCCGGGCGCCTCGGCGAGCGCGGCCATCAGCACGTAAAGGAGAATTTCCTGATCACGCAAAACCTGAAACGCTATCTCACCCTGTTTCTCAAGCTTGGGAAGTCCTCATGAATTGAGGCAGCGACTCCAATTAATCTCATCGAAGCAAAAAAGGGACACTCGCCCTCGCGCAACTGCAAAACAAACAATGTTCTTCTACCGCAACTCCCCCGGCTCAATCCCGTCCTTTTTCGCCTGGTTCTCCATATCCTCGATGTTCGCTTCCAACTGCTTCTTCTTTGCTTCCAGTTGCTTCACCTGTTCATCCAGCGGAATCATGTTGTAGCCCCGGTTCGGATTGATGCCCCCGTTGGGGCTGCTGTCGTCCGCCTTGAAATTCTTCAATTGGGTAATTCGCTGGTCCGCCGCATCAATCTTTTTTCGCAATTCGGCAATCGCGGCGCGATATCGCAGAATTTTCCCACGTCGCGGATCAGCCGCGCCGCCGGCGACGTTCTCTGAAGATTGCGTCTGTCGCTCCGCCGGACGATTCGACCCTACCACCGAAACCGTTCCCTGAATGTTTCCCACTTCATCGTTTGTCCACACCTTCTTAGGTTTTGTTCCATCCGCGGGCTTGTTCTCTCCGGCCTCTGAAGGTGTTTTCGCGGCGGCGGGCGCCTTGCCGCTCGGAGCCGCACCTGCCGAGTCCTGTGTCTGCGCCATCGTTTGTAAACCTGCCATTGGGTAAACCAACAGAAGGTACAAGACCCACACCTTCATCGCGCCATCCTCCATCTCATTTCAACTCCCCGGACTCAATCCCTTTTTTCCTGGCTTCTTCGTACAACCCGTCCATCTGCTCTTCCAGTTGTTTTTTCTTCTCCTTCAATTTCGCTGTCTGCTGGTCCACGGGCGTCCGGCTGTATCCGTGACTCATGTCCCTGGCGCCTTCCGACACAGGCTTCCCTTCTGCAAAATCGTCATACAGTTGCAGTTGTTTGTTCACGCTATCCAACTGAGCCTGAAGTTTCTCGAGGCTATTTCGGTATTTCGCAATCGTCGCCGGATCCGCCGGTTTCGTGATCGTATACTTCTGGTTCCGTTTGTCGCCGACGACAGAAACACTGCCCGCGCTTTTCACATCATCGTTCGTCCACACTTTTTTCGGCTTCTCGATCTTGGCGGCCGGAGTCGGAGTTTGTTCCGTTGTTGACTGGGTGGGTTGCTGACTTGCCGCAGAAGGGGGCGCGGCTTGGCTGTCCTGGCTACAGCAAACAACGGGCAGAAAACCACAAGAAAGAAGAAGGAGTAAAACACGACGGATCATCGGACCTCCGATCCGCTAATTAGACCTAGTACTACTTGACCCATTCTAACAAGGTAAGTTTCAGGGGTCTCCGCGATTATTTCCGAGCTTGTTCAGTTCGCCACGCACCACTTCCACCGCCTCGCTCGGCGGCCCCACGCGCCTGAACTGCGTGTAAAACGTCCGTTCGTGAATCGAAAACGGCACCACGAATTTTCGCCCGTCAAAATCGTACTGCTGGTAGCTCGGCAGCCACACGCCCGGCGCCATTTCGTACCACTCCTGCATGAAATAGCTGCCGCGGTAGACCTTCGCAAGAAACAGCGCCAAGGTAATATCGTCGGTAACATGGCCTTCGATCTTCGCCAACTCCGAAGTTTCCTTGTCGATCCACAGCGTACCGGCAACCCGCGTGAATAACATCTCGTTACGGCTCGATGGTTTGAACGCTGGGTTCGGCGCCATCTCGTACTTCACCAGCAGGCGGCCTCCCCTCATCTCCTCGCCAACCTTGGTGAACAAGAACGCCTTTCGCGTCGAGTCAATCAACTCGTTCCGCTCTTTTTTCCGCCGCTCCACTTTTGCATACGCTTCCCGTTGCGCCGGTCCCGTTTCCGCTGCCCAGATCAGCGTCGTCTGCAGCTTTTCGAGCGCCGCCCGATAACTCTCCGCGCTTGTGGGTTTGGTCTCCGTCGTCAGTGGAATCTTGCTCGTTCCAGTGCCCGCCGGAAAAACCCTCCACACCTTCACTTCGCTGGGTTGTGGGTCGCTTCCCGTCTTTCGAATCTCCACCCGCTCCACTCGCTCGTAAACGTTCAAATTCGCGTCCACACGTTTCTCGTTCGCGATCACCCGGCTAAACATATCCCCGCTAGCGGCCGAAGCCTCCGTAACAGGCTGCTCTGGTTGAGTGGATTGCCCAAAACAGGGTCCGCCGACGAGCAAAAGGGCGAGTGCGCTCAAACCCAGTCCAATGTGCATGCAACGCCTTTTGAATGTGTAGATTAGAGTGGGATACAAACAACCAGTGTTGCGTATTTCGCCCATCCTCTGTCCGCCATTTTCCACTTCTTCCCCTCCACGATCCGGCTACAATAGAGGCTCTTTCAGATTATAGCCGCCCCGGCTGAAAGCAAATACACATCTAAAACGTCTAACTAAGGAACGATTTGGCCGCCTGGTTCGTCTTTAAGGATACAGGAGCACAGTTTGGGCGTTACCCCCATGGATGGCTTGACCAGCGTCCCACCGCTCGTGGGCCGCGCGGCGGTGTCTGCCTCACGCCTGGAGCGGGTCAAAAAAGGCTGGATCACCTTCTACGAAACCTTCAAGCTCTCTTTGGATGCCCTGCGCGCCCATAAGCTACGGAGTTTCCTTACCCTTCTCGGCGTCATCCTCGCCGTCACCACCCTCGTTTTCGTTATGAGTGTTATCGCCGGCCTCAACCTCTACGTCGCCGAGCGCGTTGCCAACCTTGGCGCCAACGTCTTCATCGTCGACCGCTTCGGCATCATCACCAGCCGCGACGAGTTCCTCAAAGCCCAAAAGCGCCCCTTGATCACGATGGATGACTACCAGCGTCTCCGCGATGGCCTGAAACTTGCCCGCTCCGTCGCCGCCGAGGAAGACCGCAATGTCCAGACCCGTGTCGGCGACATCATCATGGAAAACACCAGCATCATGGGGACCACCGCGAATTTCGCCGACGTCCGCAACCTGAACATCTCGGAAGGCCGCTTCATCACTCCCGCCGACGACGAGCACCACTCCGATGTCACTTTTATCGGCTCCGACCTCGCGACCAAATTTTTCCCCAACGTCGACCCCGTTGGGAAATCCATTCGCGTCGGCACGCATTCCTACCAAGTCATCGGCGTTGCTGAGGCCATCGGCAGCGCCTTCGGCCAGTCGCAAGACAACTACATGATCATGCCCATGAACACCTTCCTTAAGGGCTGGCATCGCCAGATCGACTGGACCACCGTCTTCATTCAGGCCCCCAATGCCGAATTGATGGCTTCCAGCCAGGACGAAGCCCGCATGCTTCTCCGCGCCTGGCGGCACCTCGACTACAACGCGCCCGATAATTTCGCCATCCTCGGTTCCGATTCCATCATGGCCCTCTGGCACGACCTCACCGGCAATCTCGCCTTCGTTGCCATGGCCCTCGTCAGCGTCTTTCTCGTTGTCGGCGGCATCGTTATCATGAACATCATGCTGGCCAGCGTTACCGAACGCACGCGCGAAATCGGGCTGCGGCGCTCGCTTGGGGCACGCAAAGCCCACATCCTCCTGCAATTTCTCACCGAATCCGCCGTGCTCGCCGCCTGCGGCGGCCTCATCGGTATCATCACCGCCTATTTAGCCGTGTATCTGGTAAAGGCCACATTCTCTTTCCCGATGGAAACTCCCCTCACCGCCGTTATTCTCTCGCTCATCCTCGCCACGGCCGTGGGACTCTTTTTCGGCATCTTCCCTGCCATGCGGGCCGCAAAACTCGATCCGATTGAAGCTCTTCGAGCGGAAAGCTAGGCGCGCTTATGCCTCAGGCAAACGGCGAAAATCTCCGGCAGGCCATGGATGCCCTGCGCACCCACAAACTCCGCAGCGCCCTCACGATTTTCGGCGTCGTCCTCGGCGTCAGCGTCATCATGCTCGTCGCCGCTCTCATCACGGGTTTTGACGCGCAAATCCAGGAGAACGTGAAGCAGTTTGGCGCGGACACCGCCTTCGTCACCAAGTGGGATCAGGGCCGCCACGGCGGGCCGCCTCCTCTCGAAGAACGCCAGCGCAAGCCCCTCACCCTCGATGACGAGCGCGCCCTCCAGGAAAGCTGCCCTGCCGTGAAGAACGTCACCGCGTTTCTCACGAGCGATTGGGACGTCGCTCACTCCGTGCGCACCAAATCCGGTGAAGTCACCGCCATCGATTTTCGCGGAGTGCAAGCCAACTTCGGTCTCGTCTACGCTAACGCCGCCACCCTCGCCGGCCGCTTCATCTCCGAAGGCGACGATCTGCACAAGGAAAAAGTCGTCATGCTCGGCGAAAACGTCGCCCCGGTTCTTTTCCCTGAAGGCAATCCCATCGGCAAAGACGTCACGATTGACGGCTCCAGCTTTCAGGTCATCGGCGTCGTCGAAAAACCCAAAGGGGGCTTCGGCATGGGCGACGAAGACCGCCGCGTCCTGATTCCGTTCAGCACCTTTCGCAAAACATTTCCGTCGGCCACCGAGATGAACTTCCGCGTGCAGGCCCAGCCGAACATGCTCAACCAGATGGTGGACCAGATCACCGAAGTTCTCCGCCGCCGCCGCAACGTCCCTTATAACGGCAAGGACAATTTCTCCGTCGCCACCGCCGAAGAGCAGATCAAGGAATTCCACAACATCGTCGGAAAAGTTGCGATCGCCACGGTCGTCCTCAGCGCCATCGGCTTGCTCATCGGCGGTGTGGGTGTGATGAACATCATGCTTGTCAGCGTCACCGAACGCACCCGCGAAATCGGCGTTCGCAAAGCCATCGGTGCAAAAAGCACGGACATCACCTGGCAATTCCTACTGGAAGCAATGACCCTCACCGGCCTGGGTGGACTCATTGCTCTGATTCTTGTAAATGGTCTCGTTCTTCTGGTGCGGCTGTCTCTCAAATGGCCCGGAAGCGTGCCCGTTTGGGCCGCGGTCCTCGGCATCGTTGTCAGTGTCAGCATCGGCCTCATCTTCGGCGTTTGGCCCGCCATGAAAGCCGCAAGACTCGACCCCGTTGAAGCCCTCCGCTACGAATAATTACCGCGTTATGCAAATCAAGTGCCCCACACCCGATTTCGAGTGGGTCTTTTTTTACCTCTCTTCATTCTCATCTGTAGCGCTGGTCTTTCAAGCTTGCCCGCAGGAGGGCCAGCCTCTTGGGTTTCTGTTCTCTGCGCCCTCTGTGCTGAATCTTTTCTTCTGGTTTTTCAGTCGCCCCCACACCAAGTCCACGCCGCCCAACCTGGGCAACACACAATCTCCAATCTGTAAGGAATCTTGTTATGCCGAGCGCAGGAACCGCGCCGCCCGGTTGCGCAGGGTTTGCTCGGCTACCGGCGCCACCGTCGGCGTAACCGTCTTCCGCCGAGCCAGCGGATACAACTGCTCCGCCAGCGCGTCCGCCGATGCCATCCGCTGTTGCGGATCCTTCGCCAGGCACTTCGCCAGAATCTCATCCAGCGCCGTCGGAATCGAAGAATTCACCTGCGACGGTGGCAGCGGCCGCGACGACAGCACGTGGTTGCAAACCTTCTGCAGCGAATCCGCCGCAAACGGCGAAATCCCCGTCAGCATTTCGTAGAGCAGCACACCCAGCGAAAAAATGTCCGAGCGCGCATCCTGCGCCCGCCCCATGATCTGCTCCGGGCACCAATACGCGGGCGTTCCCAGCAGGGAAGTGTCCTTCGTATCGTGGCTCGAAAGCCGGGCCATGCCGAAGTCCGTCAATTTTGTGCGTGAATCGCTGGCTACCAGGATGTTGGCGGGCTTTACGTCCCCGTGAATGATCCCGTGACGGTGCGCAACATTCAGCGCCACGGCAACCTGCGCCGCCCACGCGCACGCACCCGCAAACGGCACGCTTCCGTTCGTAAGAATCTTCTCGAGTGATTGCCCTTCCACCAGCTCCATCACCAGGTACGGAGTCGAAGTAGACTCCTCAATTCCCATGTCGTGCAGCGTGATAATAAACGGATGCGAAAGTTTTCCCACCACGCGCGCCTCGCGCAAGAAACGCGTCCTCGCTTCGCCGCGCGAAAGCTCTGGCGAAAGTAATTTGATCGCCACCGGGCGGTCAATCAGCGGATCAAATCCGCGCACCACGCGGCTGTTTGCACCGGTTCCGAGCGTTTCCAGAATTTGATAACGTCCGACTTGCACGCGCGCCATCCCTCCGATGGACTCCTGCCTCTTCGGAGATTACGCGACCACGCGCGCACAGCGAATGATGCAAGAGTCCTGATTTCAAAGTACTTCCGTACCGGAACCTTCGCTCTGCATCATTCCGGGACCCCGCTCCCACAGAAAGTCCACCACTAGATATAGACACCCTGGAAATTTCTTCCCCAGATTTTGCGATTTTCTCTTGACACCAACTCTTCCTAGTCCGATACTGCGAATCCAGATTCGGGGGACGTGGAAGCGCCAGACGGACCGAGTCGGGGATAAGTCTTGGTCCGGCTTTGCCCCACG
>Ga0210410_10001028_pt1 | contig 27063 bp, 22 predicted proteins | sample IncBWC4MmetaG_FD_161058 | JGI IMG/M metagenome (GOLD analysis project Ga0210410, IMG submission 161058) | Forest soil microbial communities from Barre Woods Harvard Forest LTER site, Petersham, Massachusetts, United States - Inc-BW-C-4-M | ecosystem: Environmental > Terrestrial > Soil >... | reverse complement strand
GATCAATCCCGCCAGAATCCTCGCATCCTGGATCCCGGTCGACCACAACTCCAACCCCAGGGCGTGATTCTTCCCAATCTTCTTGGCTAACGCGTCTAATTTTGGTTTGGAAACTCCAAAGACCTTCTTGGCGTGGATTCCGTAACGCGCCATTCCTTCCACATTGCGCTTCGTGCCCAGCCGCCGGAGTTCGCTCACGACGCGCCCGACGCTACACTCCGCCGAGCCCATCCCTCCAGGATATTTCTTGTTTTGCCTCGTCGCCATCGGGAACTAACCTGTGGCACAGGCACTCCTGTCTGTGCGCTTCAAAGCTCGCAAGTTGCACTGGCTTCAGCCCGTGTTCGCTCCGCTCTTCACCGGCCACTGGTCGCTGGCCACCGGTCGCTCATCATCAAAATATTTTGTCCGAGTCGATGAGGATCGTAACCGGGCCTTCATTCACCAACTCCACGGACATCATGGCCTGAAATATCCCGTTGCCCACGAAAATTCCCAGCTTGCGAAGCGCCACCGAGAATTCTTCGTACAGCCTCTTCGCAATCTCCGGCGGCGCCGCCGCAATATAGCTCGGCCGCCTCTGCCCCCGCGCATCGCCGTACAAAGTAAACTGCGAAACCACCAGCGCGCTTCCTTTCACCTCCAGCAGCGACCGGTTCATCTTCCCCTGGTCATCCTCGAAAATCCGCAGGTTGGCCACCTTCTCCGCCATCGCCGCCGCCACTTGCGAAGTATCTTCCTTCCCCACCCCAAGCAGGATCATCAGCCCCGGGCCAATCTCTCCCGTGACCCGGTCCTCCACCGCAACCTTCGCGCGGCTAACTCGCTGCACCACCGCTCGCATGTCCTCTTCTTCTCTTTCTTTATCTGATTACTTCTTTACTTCGCCTCTTCCTTCTTCATCGCCTTCCTCGCCAGCAATTCCGGCAACTCCGCCACGTTATAAGCAAACACCGCCAGCACCTGCGCGCCTTCCGTCAAATCATCCCACCGCACATGGTCCAGCACATCCGCCTGCGAATGGTGCATCTTGTCGTAGTCCGCCACTTCCTGCACGCACCAGAAACCCGGCACGCCCGCCGCGTCGAACGGCACATGGTCGGACCCGCCTTCGCTCCGCAGCGATGGCTCCATAATCCCCAGCGGCTCCGCCATCGGATAAAGCACGCGATCGATCGTCTCGCGCACATTGTAATTCCCCATCAACCCGATCGTCAGCACCTTCCCTGTGCCCGTGTCATGCACCAGCACGCCCGATATTTTCCCCAACTCGTCTTTATGAGACTGTACGTACGCTTTCGAGCCATTCAGTCCTTGCTCTTCGCCGGTGAACAGCACGAACCGGATCGTCCGCTTCGGCTTCACTCCCAGCTTCTGCAAAGCCCGTGCCGCTTCCAGCACCGCCATCGAACCGGTGCCGTTGTCCGTCGCCCCCGTGCCCAGGTCCCAGGAATCTAGATGAGCGCCGATAATCACTACTTCGTCCGGCTTCTCCGTCCCGCGAATTTCCGCGACTGTGTTGTAAACCTCCACCGGCTTTCCGCTGAACGAACCCTGCAAGTTCAGTTCCACCTGCACCGGGGTCCCCGCTTCCAGCAATCGCCATATCAGCAAATAATCCTCGCGCTCCAGATAAGCCGAGGGAAACGCAGCCGGCTGGTACTCCCGTGAAGCCGTCGACATATTCATCAGCCCGAACATCTTCTCCGAACCCGAAATCATCGCCAACGCCTTCTCCTCCGCCATCATCTTCGTCAGCGCCGCCCGCATCTGCATATAAGCCCGGTTATCAAAGTTTCCTTCCCTCTTTGGGTGATTCACCGGAAGAGTGCTTTGCCCAACCGGCGTAAGAATCGGGTTGGTCGGCGACTGCATCTCCCGCGGCCGCGTCACAACCACGATCTTTCCACCCAGCTTTCCCTTGTATTTCTCCAGGTCCTCCGGCTTCTCCGCGTCTATCCCCATCACTTCGCCCTTGACCGTTCCGTTCGTCGCGGGCGACCAGCCCGCGCCCGCCAGCGTCAATTCATGCACCGCTGGGGAAACAATGCGCCCCGAAGCAGGCCCGCGCGTCCAGCTGTTCGCGATGCTCCAGCTTTCCAGGTGCGCATTTTCCAGTCCCAGCGCCTTGAACTGCTCCTGCGTCCAGTGGCTCGCTCGATCCAGTTGCGGCGATCCCGTCAGCCGCGGCCCAATCTGCGTAGTCAGGTAAGTCAGGTCCGCTTTCAACTGGTCCGCGTCTGCCTTCACCCGCTCGATAATTTTTTTGTCCGTCTCCGCAATCGGATCCGTCTTCGGCTTCTCCAGCACCGCCGTAGCCGGTGCGACCGGCGGCACCGGCCTCCGCGGCAGCATCTCCGGCAATTGCGCCGTGCTGTAAGCCCACGCCGCCAGCACCTGCGCCCCCTGGTTGATATCGTCCTTCCAGACCTTGTCGAAAGTATCCGACTGGCTGTGGTGCGTCTTCGGATATTCCGCCAGATCCTGCGGGCACCAGAAGCCCGGCACTCCCACTTCATCAAACGACAGGCTGTCTGTGCCGTACTCCCGCGCCGACGAGGGTTCCAGCAGCTTCAGCTCGCCCAGCGGCGCGATCACCTGATGGACAATCTCCAGATCCTGATAATTGTCGTGCAGCCCGATAGTCAGCACTCGCCCAGTCCCGCTGTCGTGCATTAACGCGCCGGAGATTTTTCCAAGCTCGCTCTTGTGCGCCTTCACATACTCCTTCGAACCGATCAGTCCCTGCTCTTCTCCGGTGAACAAAATAAATCGGATCGTTCGCTTCGGCTTCAAATCCAGTTTCGCCAGCGTCCGCGCCGCTTCCAGCACCGCCATCGATCCCGTCCCATTGTCGGTGCTCCCCGTGCCCAGGTCCCAGGAATCCAGATGCGCTCCCAGAATCACCACTTCCTCGGGCTTTTCCGTCCCGCGAATTTCCGCGACCGTGTTGTAAACCTCCACCGGCTTCTTCGACAGCGTGTTCGAAATCTCGATCTCCATCTCCACCGGACCCTTCTTCATCATCCGGTAAATCAACCGGTACCCTTCGCCGGTGATGAACGCCGTCGGCAGCAGCCCCATCTGAAATGGTTCCGTCGTGCCGTCCGTCATATTGAGCAGGGCGTGCGGTTTGTTGGCGTCCCGCAAAACGGCCGCTACCCCCTCTTCCTTCAGGAACGCCGTCCGCTCCTTCGCCGCTCGCAGGTATTTTTCATAGGGGTCAGGCAGCCCCGGCTGCCCCGCGGGTGGCGGTGGTTCTTCCAATGGATGATAAATCTCCGCGTTCTGGTCGATCGGCTTCGGCGGCGAGAGCGGCCTCGGTTCCTGTAAAATCACGATCGCGCCCTTCAGCTTCCCCTTGAATTTTTCAAAGTCTTCCGGTTGCTTCGCGTCGAAGTAAACCACCGGCCCATGCACCTTGCCCTTCGTGTTCGGCGCCCACGCAGCGGAAGCAATCGTCAGCGGATGTTCCGTCGGAGCGATGATTCGCGCGCTCGCCTTTCCGCGCTCCCACGCGTGAGGAATGCTGTAAGCTTCTAGGTGCACATTCGTCAGCCCGTATTTCTTAAACAGTTCCACGGTCCATTCATTGGCCCGCTTCAATTGCGCCGAACCCGTCAGCCGTGGCCCGATCTCGTCGGACAAATATTCAAGATTCTCCATCAACTCGCTGTGCTCGCGAATCTCGCTCAGAATCTTCCCATCCGCGGCCGCGACGGGATTCGTTTCCTCATTTGCGGCGCGCGCTGTCCACGCCCGCCCAACCAGCAGGCACAGCGCCAACCCAACCACACCGACAGCTTTGCGGTTCTTTTTCATCCCACTCTCCCGGAAGGGTTTCGTCTTTCTGGATTTGAACTATTTCTCTGGCTCAGGGCAGTTCAGCCCTTTCGTAAGGCAACCTTCGCTGCCATCTTGGACGTACCGCGCCGCCGAACAGGTTTCGTTCTCCGGCCCGTTTTCGTCCTCCGCGGCGTCTTCTGGCAATTCGGGCAGAAAAAACTGCTCCGCCCCGCCACCACAATTCGCCGTATAAGCGTCTTGCAGCGGTAACACGCTTTTCCTTCCCGTCCATAAGCCTTGTGATGCAGCTGATACTCTCCCGGCTCTCCCTCGGCGTCAAGGAAGTCCGAAATCGAAGACCCTCGCAGCACAATCGCCTTCTCCAGGATTTGCTGCAGCGCCCTGTGCAGGCTCTCGATCTCTTCCCCGGTCAGCCGCGCACCAAGCCGCGCCGGGTGGATCTTCGCCTTCCACAAACTTTCATCCGCATAAATGTTCCCCACGCCGCGCAGCACCCCCTGGTCCAGCAGCATGGCCTTGATGCGCGCCCGCCGTCCGCGAATTCGCTGCACAAACTCCTCCGGCGAAATCAGCAGGGGATCGGCGCCAAACCTCTGCAGCTCTTCCCGCAGCTTTTCGCCCCCCAGCAAAGCAATCCGCCCGAACCGCCGCGGATCAATGTACCGAAGCTCCCGCCCATCATCGAGCCGCGCCACCAGATGCGTGTGCTTCGCCCGTGGTTCGCTCGCCGGCCTCGGCACCATCGTGCCGGTCATTCCCAAATGCACAAGCAGCGCGGACTCCTGCAGCTCACCCTCTGTCTGCGGGGAGCGCTGCAACCGCAACAGCATGAATTTCCCGTATCGCTCCACCCGCTGAATCCGCGTCCCCGGCAACTCCCGCTCAATCTCCGCGGGATTGTCCATGAAGTCCGTCTTCCAAAGTTCCACGCTCAAAACGCGGCGCCCTGCAAGCTCCCGCTGCAACCCCCGCGCAAGCGTCTCCACTTCCGGCAATTCTGGCATTTCGCTTCTCTGCGAACTCTGCGCTCCTACCTCAGCGAACTCTGCGTTAAGTCCGACTCTTTCTTCTTTCTGCCCTACGTGATCTCAATTCTTATGATAATTCGGATACGCGGGATGATCCGGAACCACCACTGGATTCTTCTTCAACGCCTCCAACGTCACCTGCACCGCCTTCTCCAATTGTGCATCGTGACCCGCCGCCACCGACGCTGGATCATTCTCCACCTCAATATCCGGCGCGATTCCCCGATTCTCCACTTCCCAGTCCCCGTGTAACCCATAAATAGCCGCACGAGGCGAGGTCACCCGCCCTCCATCCATCAGCCGGGGGTAATTGTAAATTCCCACCAACCCGCCCCAAGTCCGCGTCCCCACCAGCGGCCCCACCGCGTCCTGCCGGAACATCCACGGCAACGCATCGCCGCCCGACCCCGACATTTCGTTGATGATCATCGTCTTCGGCCCATAAATCTGCATCAGCGGCGAGCAGAACTTCTCCCCCTCCCGCGAAATCGCGCAATTCCGCAGCGGCCGCTTCAGCATGTCAATGATGTAGTCGGCGATCTCCCCGCCGTGGTTATACCGTTCGTCGATTACCGCTCCAAGCTTCCCCGTCTGTGCGTAGTAGAACCGGTTGAAATTCGTCCACCCGCCCACCGCCGTATCCGGCACGTGTACGTACGCCAACTTCCCCCCGCTCAACTCGTCCACCTTCCGCCGGTTGTCTTCCTCCCACGCTCGGTTCCGCAGCGGAAATTCATCCTCCACCGGCACGACCGTAACCTCCCGCGCATCCTTGCCATCGGGATTCGGCCCGATCTTGATCTTTATCTGCTTCCCCGCCGTATTCTCAAAAAAGCTGTAAACGCTCTCCGGTGGATGTACTTCTCTCCCGTTCACTGAAATCAAATACTCCCCGGTTTTGGCATCCACTCCCGGCTGCGTCAGCGGCGCCCGCAGCATTGGATACCAATTCTCGCCGTTGAAAATCCGCGCGAACCGGTACCGCCCGTTTTCCACCTTGTAGTCGGCGCCCAGCAATCCGCCCTTCACCTGGTTCGGCTTCGGCGCGTCTCCCCCGCCAATGAACATGTGCCCAACGGTGATGTCTCCAAGCATTTCAGTAAACAAATAATTCAGATCCGCGCGTCCGCCAACCCCTGCCAGGTAACCCCGGTATTTTTTCTCGGCGGCGCTCAGATTCAGCCCATGCAGGCCCGGATCATAAAAAAAGTCCCGCTGAATCCGCCACGTTTCCCGGTACATCTGGTCCCACTCCGCGCGCGGATCGGCATAGACCTCCATCTCCCCGAGCTTCAGCGCCCCTTCACCCGCCTTCGGTGCGGCCGCTGTACCTGCAATAATCCACGTCGCACTCCCCGGCGGCCCTTGCCGGAATAGCGCTTTCTCCCCATCGGCGGAAACCGCGAACGCGCTCACCCCGCTCGTATACGGCTCCGTCTTCCTGGTTTTCAGCTCGAACTTGGCGACTGTAACCAGCTCCGGTTCGCCAAACCGCGGCACGTCCACGATCTCCGAGAGAAACAGCACTCCCGTTTTTCCGGCGTCCAGTTGCACGTAATTCGCCGCCCGAATCGGCAGCGCCACGATCCTCTGCGTAATGCCCTCAAAGTCAATAGCGACGGCAGGAGCTTTATCCTTCTTCTCGCCTTCCTTGCCCTTTTCCTTTTCGCCGTCCTTCCCGTTGTCTTTTGCTTTGTCCTTGTCCTTGTCCTTGTCCTTGTCTTTGTCTTTGTCCTTCTGCTCCTCTTTCTCCTTGTCCCCGTCTTTGCCTTTTTCCTCTTTGCCTACCTTCTCTTCATCGCTCTGCGGTTCCACAGGATTCGCATCGCCCTTCTTCAAAACCACCGCATAAACGTTGCGCGTCAACGGGTGCTGAAAACTCGAAAGGTCCAGCCATCCCGCCGTCAATCCAACATCCGTGCTGGCCGCGAAATAAATCGTCTTTCCATCTCTGTCGAACACCGGGTACCGCGAATCTCCAGTCCCGTCCGTAATCTGCGTCTCCTTCCCGCTTTCCAACGAGTACACGAACACCCCGTGCAGGTGGTTATCGAGAGATTTGTCGTAGACCATCCACTTGCTGTCTGGCGACCACGCCCCCGTCGGAAATCCCGCTGGATCCTCAAATCTCTCCGTCGAAATCTTTACCGCCGTGCCCTTTTCAATCTCCACGTACCAGCGATTCAATCGCTTGTCGGCGTAGGCAATCTTTTTGCTGTCCGGCGACCACACAGGGCCATAAAAATATGAAGGCGGATTCCCCAGGCTGATCTTCTTCACTTCGCCCAGGCCGCTCTGATCCACCAGGTGCAATGCGTACTCGCCCGATTCATCCGAAAAAAACGCAATCCACTTCCCGTCGGGCGACCACGCCGGGTCCCGTTCCACCACTCCCGTCGTCCGCGTCAGGTTCCGGATGTTTCCTTTCTCTGCGGGCACCGACAGGATTTCTCCGCGCGCCTCAAACACAGCCCGCTGTCCAGTAGGCGAAATCCCAGCATTTAGAATCTTGTCCGCCGCCTTCACCCAATGCGCGCGTGTAGCCGGCATGTCGCCGTTCACTCGCACCTCAATTTTCTTGGCGCTGCCCGACTTCGGATCCAGCAGAAACAACCCGCCAAACTGTTCGTACACCAAGGCATCCGGCCCCGCCGAAATCGATTTCAGGTCCAGCCCCTTATTTTCCACCACCTGTTTTACGGCCTTGGTTTTTGTGTCGTAGGCAAACAGGCTCACCGGCCCTTTGCGATCCGAAAGAAAATAAATCGTCTCGCCCAACCACACGGGATTCGCATCGTTGGAATTTTCGCGGGGGATCTTCACCAACTGCAAATCGCGCAGCGACACGATATAAATTGGCGTCGTCTGGCCGCCGCGATATCGCTTCCACGCCGCCTGCCACTTCAAATTCGGCACGTACGCCAGGTGCGACCCGTCCGGCGAATACGAACCAACTTCCGCCCTCCACATCGGCAGCGCTTCCGGCACCCCTCCCTCCGCAGCCACCGTGTAAAGCCGGTTGAAATCCGCGTAAGCCTCGCGCCCCGAACTGAAAAGTATCTTCTTCCCGTCCGGCGTCCAACCAGCCACCACATCCGCGTCCGGATGCCACGTCAACCGCTTCGGCGCGCCGCCCTCCGCCGCCATCACGTACACATCGGCGTTCCCGTCATACTCCCCCGTGAACGCGATCCATTTTCCGTCCGGCGAAAACGCCGGATGCGTCTCATGCCCTCCCGTAGTCAATTGCCGCGCCTCTCCACCCTCCCGCGGCGCGCTCCACAGATATCCGCCATAAACAAACACCACTTCGCTCTTCGAAATCGTAGGCTGCTGCAAAAGCAGCAGCGATTCCGCCCCCGCCGCCAAACTCCCGCAAGTCAGTAACCCCACCGCCAACAACCACCCCAGGTATTTGCCCATCCCGACCCTCCAAACTCAGTAGCGGCCGCCTTCCGGGGCGGGCGCCTTTTGCCCTTATCTAATGGTTCCGCGGGTGAATTACTTCGCCCCCGCCCAAAACCCCGGCGCCGAAATCTCCTTCGTATCCTGCTTCTCCGCGTAACTCTTCACCATCGGCGCAATCTCCGAACTTTTCCCCACCAGCACGAATGTCAAATTCTCCAGCGGAAAATGTTTCGCAATCACCTGCTTTGCCATTTCCGGCGTCACCCCGTCAATCCGCTGCTCGAACTGGTTCACTTCGCTGTCGTCCAGCCCCAAAAATTCATACCGCAGAATCAAGCGCGCCAACTGCCCTGAAGTTTCCATTGTCGGAGGAAACTGCCCCTTGATATAGCTCTTCGCGGAGCTCAACTGCTCCGCCGTTATTCCGTTCGTGTGCAGCTTCTTCAAGACCTCCAGCGCAAGATCGATCGCCTTCCCGGTGGTTTCATTCTTCGTATAGCTGAACACCGCGAACGGCCCGGGCTCTTTCTGCAGCGAAAAGAAAGACGTCGCGCCGTACGACAATCCCGATTCCACTCTCAGCGCCTCATTCAGCATCGACGTAAACCTCGAACCAAATACCGTGTTCACCACCTCAATCGCCACACGGTCCGGATCTGTCGCCGAAATCCCAACATTCCCAATCACAAAATAAGTTTGCGTGGCGTCAGCCTTGTTCACCAGCAGCAGTTTCTTGCCCGGCACCGGCCCCCATGGATCTGGCTTCATCAAAGGAGTCGATTTGGCCGGCCATCCGCCGAACACATCCTCCAGCTTCTTCTTCATCTCCTCACTCTTAAAATCACCAGCCACGGCAAGGATCGTGTTTCCGGGCGCGTAATAGGTCTTGTAAAAATTTACGATTGCTTCCCGCTGAATCTTTTTCAGCGAATTTTCATCCCCGCCCGTCGGCCGCCCGTACCCTTTCCCGTTGTACAAATATCCTTCGTAATATTGGAAAATCACGTCCCGCGCGCTGTCCTTCGCCGCTTTCACTCCATCCACTGACTGCGCCAGCAGCTTGTCCACTTCCGTCTGCGGAAACGTCGGGTGCAACAACGCGTCAGAGACCAGCTCCAGCCCCTTCGCCGTATCCTTCGAAAGAAATTCCGCCGCGAAGCTCGAATAATCCGCCCCGGCATCCGCCTCAAATGTTCCGCCGATAAAATCTATGTCGCCCGCGAACTGCTGCGCCGTGCGCGTCTTCGAACCCTTCCGCAACAATCCCGCCGTGGTGGAAGCCAGCCCTTCCTGCCCAACCGGGTCCGCCAGCCCTCCCGCCTTCACAATCCCTGCAACGCTCACCATCGGCACGCTGTGCTTCTCCAGCAGCAGCACCGTCAACCCGTTCTTCAGCACCACCTTCTCATGCGGCGGCATTTGCAGCTTCTGCGGATAAGCCGCAGAAGCTCCTGCCAGCACCACAACCACCAGCGCAAATCCCACCACCCGGTAGCGCCGGCATCCTGCCGGCAAGCGCTGAAAAATTCCCGCTATGCCGAATCTGTCATCCCGAATCCCTGCGCCTTTTGCGGGGTGAGGGATCTGCTTTTCTACTTTGCAAAACTTTTTCAGCATGCCATCACCCCACCCCGCCAATCCCATTCTCATGGCTTGCCCTTCTCCCCGTTTTCCGGCACCAGCGTCGCCACTGTCCGATTGTTCGCCCCGAAATACTGCTTCGCCACGCGCTGCACATCTTCCTTCGTCACCGCGCTGTAATTCTTCGCCGCGTCGAACAACTTCCTGTAATCCCCGAAAAACACCTCGTACGTCCCCAGTGTGTTCGCCCGCCCATTGATTGTCCGCACCTGCCGGTAAAATTCCGCCAGCCGGAAATTCTTCGCCTTTTCCAGCTCCCGGTCCGCAACCGGCGAACTCTGCAGCCGTTCCACCTCTTCATAAATCGCCTTTTCGCACACCGCCGGGTCCACGCCTTCCTTCGGCTGCGCCAGGAACAGCAGTAGCGTCGGGTCAAACGCATTGTCCGCTTCCGATTCCACGTCCAGCGCGATCTGGTCCTTGTCCACCAGTCGCTGGTACATCCGCGAGCTCTCTCCCTGGAACAGAATCGACCTCATCACGTTCAGCGCATAAAAATCCGGACTGTTCGTCTGCGGCACGTGATACGCAATCATCAGCAGCGGCAACTCCGCAGGCTTTCGCACCACCAGCCGCCTCTCCCCTATCTGCGCGGGCTCCGTAGTCGTCACCGGTGGCGGTGGCGCATGCGGTGGAATCGGCTCCAGGTATTTCTCTGCCAGCGCGAACACCTCTTCCGGCGTCACATCTCCGGAAATCACCATCGTGGCGTTGCTCGGGGAATACCCCATCTCAAAGTGGTGCTTCAGATCCTCCATCGTCCAGTGCTCGATGTCGCTCATCCACCCCACCACCGGCCACTGATACGGATGCGCGATAAACGCCGTCGCCCAAAGCTGTTCGTCCAGCACGCCTTCGTTCTGCCCATCCACGCTGCTCCGCCGCTCGCTCGCCACCACGCCGCGCTCGCTCTCGATTTTCTTCGGGTCAAAGCTCAAATCGCGAATGCGGTCGGATTCAATATCGAAAATCAACTCCAGCGCCGTCCGCGGAAACCAGTCCTGATACACAGTCACATTCCGTGTCGTGTACGCATTATTCGAACCGCCATTCGATTCCATCACTTTATCGAGGTCCCCCGGCCCATACTTCTTCGCGCCGTTGAACATCATGTGCTCGAAAAAATGCGAAAGCCCCGTCGTCCCCGGTCGCTCGTTGCGCGACCCCACCCTATAAAAGGTGTAGAGAGCCACGTTCGGAATGCTGTGGTCCGTCTGCACCAGAATCTTCATTCCATTCTTCAGCGTCTTCGTCGCCACCGGATATTCCTGCGCGCGGGCCAAGCCAACGCACACCACCGTCGCCAGCAGCACCAGTAGTGCAACTCGCCCGTCCCATCTGCTTTTCATTGGTTTTTCCTTGAACGCAACCCTAGTCATTGGACGCGCGCAATCTCAAATGCGCTCACGTAGCGTCCACCTTCAGGTGGACGCGTACTCAACTGGACGCGTACCCCAAGGCGAAGGCAGACCAGCACGCCCAAACCCGTAGGGGCGGCTTTAGGCCGCCTCTTGCGCGGGGGGCAGGCACATCCTCAGGGCAGCGGCACACCAGGCGTGGCCACAATCCCCGCCATCCTCAGAAGCTCCAGATACTCCGCCTCACTGATCGGCGAGATAATCAGCCGCACATTCTTCAGCAGCTTCGCTTTTCTCAGCGCCGAATTCGCGCGCATCTCCGCCAGCGTCACCGGCCGCGGCAGCTTTTCAAATGCCCGCAGGTCCGCCACCAGGTTCTTCCCCTTCAGATCATGTGGATCGGGATACGGGTCTCGGGTAACTTCCGCAATGGAATAGAGTGACCGCTCGGGAGCGGAGTGGTAGCACAGCACGCGATCCCCGCGCTTCACCTGCTTAAGCGCACGGATAGCGTCGGGTTTCGAACCAGCCCCGTGCCACATTTCTTTGCCCTTAACGAAAAGCGTGTCCCAGTGGTAGTGATGCGGGTCGGTGCTGAATATCCAATAATGTCGTGTCTGAGGAGTCGCAGTCGCCATCTTCACCCAAAGCCGGGGAAAATATACACGGTCGAACAAGGAAAACCAAACAAAATGTGAGGGATAGCGGCACAATCGTGTGCAAAACCCGAAACAGGACGGGCCCGAATCCCCTGCATCAATATAAATGCCTTATTTTGTGTTCGTTACAAAGCGGCCCTTGACAAACCCAACTCCGCCTTCATCTCAGCCTACATCGATAAAGATGTCTTCGCCCCGCACTTCGGTATGGTAACAATCCACCCCCGCTGCCGGGTTCTGGACCACCTTCCCGGTGGTGACGTCGTACTGCCACCCGTGCCAAGGGCAAGTCACCACCTTGCCCTCCAGCGAGCCCTGTCCGAGCGGCCCCCCGCGATGCAGGCAGGTGTTGTTGATTGCAAAAATCTTTCCCCCGACGTTGGCCACCGCCACGGCCTTCCCCTCCACCTGCAACTCCCGTATCGTCCCCGCCGGAACTTCCGCCACCTTCACCGTCCTCACAAACGCCATCGTCTAGGCCCTCCGCAAGTGGCACAGGCACTCTTGCCTCTCTTCTTCGCTCGCCATTTTCTATTTTCGAATTTCAATCTTCGCTTTATCTTGGTTCAGTAACCTGCGCAATCATCACACTCTTCTTAAACTCTTCCGCCATCTCCGGCCGCAACCTCACTTCCGTCGGCCTCTTCGCCAGAGTCATGTTGTCAATCTTGTCCTGCAATTTCAAAAGCGCGTAAAACAGGGCTTCCGGCCGCGGCGGACATCCCACCACATACACATCCACCGGCACAATCCGATCCACTCCCTGCAACACAGAATACGCATTGAACGGCCCGCCCACACTCGAACAGGCTCCCATCGAAATGCACCACTTCGGATCCGGCATCTGCTGCCATATCCGCTGGATCACCTGCGCCATCTTCAGCGTCACCGTCCCCGACACAATCATCAAATCCGCCTGCCGCGGCGATGGCCGGAACACCTCCGCCCCAAACCGCGCCATGTCAAACCGTGCCGTCGTCGAAGCGATCATCTCAATCGCGCAGCAAGCCAGTCCAAACGTCAGCGGCCACAGCGAACTCTTCCGCGCCCAGTTGAACACATAGTCCACCGAACTGATCAGCACATTCTTCTCAAACCGCTGGTCAATCACTCCCACAAGCGCTCCGCTTCCTAATGTAGGGGCGGCTTTACGCCGCCTTCTTTCCTTCGTGTAGAAGCCGATCTTTAGATCGGCCTCTCTTGCATTTCTAGCGGCCGCCTTCTGAGGCGGGCGCCTTTTCCCTTTTCCTATCTCTATCTTTCCTAAATCTAGCGATGGTCTTTCAAGCGCGTCTTCTGCGCCCCGAACGAATTTACGGGGCCAGCCTCTTCTCCGAACTCTTTTCTGCGAATCTCTGCGCTCTCCGCGCCTCTGCGTTATCTTTTAATTCTTTCCCTGGTTATTCAAATCTACCTTCTAACCGCGCAGTATAGTCCTCTGTCTCTCTCTGCGTCAAAAAATCCCGCGCTCTTCTCCGCTCATTTTATTTCTGCCCCGCCCCCACCGCCCTTACCGTCAACTCCTCCGGCATCCGCGAATGATCCGGGAAATTCCCGTACAACTTCTCCCCCGGCTCGCCCGCCGTCACCGCCATCACCAGGTACCGGCCGCCGACAAAACATCCCTTCCACGATTGCCCCACCCCGCCAAACACCTCTTCCCGGTCTCCGCGCGACTTGATGGAATTGACCCCCACCTTGAACGCCCGCAACTCCTCCGCCACGCGTCTCGCAATCTTCGCATCGTCGCACGCGATCGAAGACACCAGCGCCCCATTCGAAACGTTCATCTCCGAAATCAGTTCCTCAATATGGTCCACCACCACGATCGTATCCAGTGGTCCAAACGGCTCGCTGTGGTACAGCCGGCAATTCTTCGGAATATTCAGCAGCGCCGCCGGCCCCACATACGCCGACGTATCCTGGTTCAGAAAAATCATGCTCTCCTGCACGCCGCCCTCAAACAAGCTGATCGCGCCCTTCCCCAGCGCCTCCACATACAGCACCCGCAGCTCTTCCACCTTCTTGCTGTTGATCAGCGGCCCGAAATCCAGCTTCGGCAGCGGGTCCGTCTCCTTCTCCACCATCACCGGATTCCCATAACGCAGCCCGCGCAGCACAGGCAGATACATCTCCAGAAATTGCGGAAACAGTTCCCGCTGCACCACATACCGCACATACGCCGTACAGCGCTGTTTCCCGTAATCAAATCCCTTCTTCATCTGCTGCCCCAGCCCGGCCCAATCCGAAAACTGCCACACGCCGTACGTGTTCACTCCCTCCATCTCCAGCATGTACCGTTTGTTTTCGTCGTACAGCGACGAAGCGATCACCCCGCCGTTCGTCTTCCCGCCCACAAACGCCAGGCAATCCACAAACTCGTTCCGCACCAGCGCTTCGCTCAACTGCCCGCCCGACCCGCTCACCAGGGACACCGGCAGCCCGCACTTCCTCGCCACCGCGTGCGCCAACGTCAGCGCGTACAGCCCGCCGTCCGTCGGCGTCTTCGAAATCGTCGCATTCCCCGCCAGCGCCTGCACCAGCACCGCGTGCATCAGCACCGACATCGGATAATTCCACGATGCGATATTCGAAATCAGCCCCAGCGGCGTCCGATTCCCCAGCATGGTGTCGATGTTCGCAACGTACCATTCCACGCCGCTGATGCACCGCTCGATATCCGTCAAAGCCTGCGCGTACGGCTTCCCGATCTCCCACATCAGCAGCAGCGCAATCAACTCCTTCTGCTTCTGCAATCCCGCCAGGCAATCGCTCACCCGCCTCCGCCGCTCGTCCAGGTCCGTCTTCGCCCAGCCCGCCGCCTCGGCTTTCGCAAACTTCACCGCCGTCCGCGCGGTCTCCAGCTCGATCATCGGGATACGTCCAAGGCTCCGCCCGTCAATCGGCGATTCGTAGTGCCTCCCGAACCCCGGATCCTTCCACTCCCCTTCCATCAAATTCAGAACGCGCCCCTCGGAATCAAACGCTTCCGGCGCTTCTGCCTTAATCCTTGCAGACAGATTTCCCCATTCGGCAACAGGCGCAACAATCGGCATATTCAGTCCCTTCTCCTGAACCACAAGCCATAATTATAACTTTGCCCGCACCGCTTGTTTCCTCAGTTTTTCTTATGGATCCTACAAGGAATTATTCTTAACTTTTGGACTGCTTCGGTCATCGCGCCGCAGTATCACGGAGACTATACCTTTTCGCTCTCTCCAGCGGAACGTGGCCCTTTCTGTCATCAAGCGCAGGAAGCGCGGCAGAGGTTAGCCCAGCGCGTCAGCGCTGGGTAAGGCGTCCAAACATTCTGCAAGCGCCGTAGGTGCGACACATTTCTTCGTACGGACGTGTTGACACCGACTCGCATCGATCCGCAGCCAGCTCACTTTCACCAACCTCGCGCTCCCGCTTCTACCTCTTCGCGTCCGGATCCTGAATCTTCTTCGCCACCATCTTCCGATACCCCGTCAGCCCAACCTCTCCCGTTCTCTCGCTTCCTTACATGATCTTTACTGGGCCAAGGTCTTCTTTCATTTTCTGAAATCCCGGCGTGTTCTTCTTTGTGCCTTCCCAGGTGCTGTCCGGATACGCGCGTTGCAGCTGGATAGTCAGGAAGCTTCCGCGGACCAGGCTGGAATCGTGGTTCGACCACAGCTTGCTCGTGCTCCGGTCGCCGTATCGGTTGATAATCACGCGCGAAAAATTCGGCGCCTCTCTTGGATCGTACCCGTGTTCGATGACGTTCTGCAGTCCCAGCCGGTCGGCCTGATTCTCCAACTCCCTTTGATGTCCGTTTACCACCGAAGCGATCCCCACGCCGGCCATGAACGTTCCCAGGTCGCCGATGAATGCGCCGGCAGCGAGCCCTGCAATCGTCAAACCCACCCGCGCGCCTCGCGTCTCATCTATTTCCCGCTTATAGTGCGCCTGCAGGACGTGCGCCATCTCATGGCTCATCACAAAGGCGAGTTGTGATTCATTATCGAGAGCTCCAAGCAAGCCGGTGTTAATCAGCAGCGTCCCATCCGGCAATGCCGCGGCATTGATCTCTGGATCCTCAACCACGAAAAAACGGAATTCGATCGGCCGGCTGGTTCCTTCTGCTCCCGCTGGCAACAGCGAATCGCCCAGGTGCGACACATACTCCCGAACGCTTCGTTCTGCCAGCAGTTTCAGCCGCCCCTGCACCTTTTTCCCTTGCCGGAATTCCAGGATATCAATGCCCGTCTGCGAATCTTTCGCCTGTACCACTTCCATACCATGCGGCATTTTGTACGCTTCGGCTGGCGCCGGCGGCCCAAGGTCAATTTGCTCGGCCTCCACCGTTCCGTCTCTGCGCCGGATGCCGGTGTATTTCACGTGGCAGGCTGCAAGCTGTCCCTGGCTGGAGCCGGCCGCTCCCGCCGATGGGGCTGCCGCCAATTTCGCCACGTTCCACTCCCGCTTGGTGCTCGCGCTCACTTGCAGCAAGTAGCCGTCAAGCTTCAGCCGCCCTGCATCACCCGCTGCAATTTTGCCGGCTTCCGCGGGCTCTTCCTGAAGATAAGCCGTTCCGTGGATCTTTTTTTCGCCGTCCCTCGAGTCAACGGTGATTTTTTCGGCAAAGAATTTATGCCTGTCCAGCCACTGGCCCTCGGCGTCAATCAGCATCCCGACGGCCAATTCTTCCGCTTTCATGGCATGCTCGCCGCCAGAGTCCTGGGCCACCACCCGGCTCGCCGTGGTGGTCTCCAGCCTGTCGTCCAGAATCAGAACCACTCTGTCGTCAACGCGGCCGGTGATATATCCATGCAGCTTTAGCTTGGCGGAGCTGGTAGCTCTCGCTGGCACTAAAAGTGTCAGCGCTACCGCCAAAGCCAGCCCTCTTTGACAGGCTGCACATCCGCCGGTCCGCAGTTCGGTCTGTTCCCTCATGCCCTCTCCGAATTCTCTCCCGCCTTTATTTCTTCTGCGAGCCGAGCTCTTTCTTCATGTCCTTCACGATCTGTTGGGCGGCAAATTTCGCCATCGTTTTTTCGTTCCAGCTGGGAGCGACCTTCACGTGCACCTGCATTGCGCAAAGAGTCTGCTTGTCGCTCCGCCGCTGCACGTCCGCGTCCACCTTCAAACTCCGCATCCCCGCCCCGAAACCTATCAGCGCGTTTTTGACCGCGCTGCCTTTTTTGTATTCCGTGACCGTCCCGTTGATGATCACGGATTTCGCCGCGTCCGCGTCATCCACGGCTTCTCCCTCGCCGATCACGTCGTTCACCAGTTTTGATTTCTTCAGCTCATTCCGCAATTCAGCGTAAAAATAGTCGTAAAATGCGGGAGTCAACTCCACTCCCTCGGCCGCATTGAAGTGTTTTGCCTCTGCGGTCTTGAATACAGGGCCTTCGCCCTTTGCCGCTGAATACCCGCCCATCGTCAACTGCGCCAGAATTACCAGCCCAATCCAGATTCGCATTTGGATCCTCCCGTTTGAATCGTAGGGTAATGCTCCGAAATCTTTTCTCTGTCGTCTCGCCTCTGATTTCCCTTCACTCTTTTCTGCTTTTCATTGTGGCTTCGCTTCAGATTTGGGTGCCGCGTCTCCAGCCTTCCATAGCGCGGCAACCGCATCCTTCAACTGCTGGCCTCTCAGGAAATTCCGCAGCGCATCTTTCAGCGACTCTTCCAGGTCTTCCTGCACATTTTTCTGGGCATTCTTTTTTCTGGCGGCGCCCTTGGCGATGGATGTACCCACCGCCTTCACCTCCGCGGTTTCTCCCGTCTTCGGGTTCTTCACAATGGCGGAAAATTCCACCTTCCCGAAGAAATCGAGCCCCGAAGTTTCGGCCAGTCCGAAGTGAAACAAATACACCCGCACCACCAGGTTCGCGGAGTTGGCATCCGTCGCAAGCAGGTTTGCCGACTTCAGAGACCCCTCCAGCGACTCCCGGACGATCGCTGTCGGCTCCCGGTCCAGAAAGATGCCGCCTCGCGACTTCAACACCAGCATGGGCTGTGGATTACCGGAACGGTCCGTCACATCGCTGATCCAGAACTTCGGTGCGTGATCAAATTTTTGTGACGGTACTGCCTCCGTGAGCTGCACGTTGATAATATTTTCGGGCTTCGGCTTCGGCTCGTCAGCCATTGCCCCGGCATGAATTCCCAACACGGCAGCCGCAAGCGCGAGATTGCCTGCCAATTTTCCAGTGATGCGCATGGTGCCCTCCGCCTTCGGACGCGATGCCTGCTTTTCGATCTTTTGATTGTTACGTGCGAGAGTAGTCCGGGGAAGCCAGTTCCCTGCTCAATCGAGCGCCGCTCGATTTTACCTGGGCAGGAGATCCAGTCGTTCCTCGTTCGATCCGGACAGTTCAACTCTGGGGCGAGTCTACCATCGCCGCTGTTGAACGCTCGGCCAATTGACGAGCCGTTTCTTGTGAGTTAACTGTACTTTATGCGTCCCGGCTAGCCGTTCGTTCAGGTCTGCTTTCCCGCTATTTTCTCACGCCGGGATCTTCGATTCGCTTCGCAATTTGCTTCCAATACCCCGTCGGCAGCAACCTCTGCAAAATATCCGCTTGCCTGCAGTCCCGCCCAATCAGAATCCGCGGCTCGTATTTTTCCACGCCCTTCAAAATCCGCGCCGCAGCCTCCTCGGGGCTCGTGATCGCCACTCGCTCAAACCGCGAAACGCTCTCCGGGTATAAACTGGCATTCGCCCTCGACCCCAGCTTCGCTCTCTTCGCTATCGCCGTCTTGATCCCTCCGGGATGCACGCTGGTAACAAATATGTTCGTTCCATCCAGCTCGTTTCTCAGCGACTCCGAAAACCCTCTCACCGCGAACTTGCTCGCGCAATATGCCGTCTGCCCCGCGACCCCCACCAACCCGAAAACGCTGGACGTGTTCACGATGTGCGCCCGCCTCTCCTTCTTCAGCAGCGGCATAAAATAAAACACGCCGTAAATCACTCCCCAGTAATTTATATCCGTCAGCCAGCGAATGTCTTCCAGCGACAATTCTTCAAATTTCCCCAGCACCGCCACACCCGCATTGTTGAACAGCACCGTGGCCCGCCCGTGCTGCGCCGCCACCTCCTCCGCAAACGTTATCATCCGCGCTTCGTCCGCGACATTCACAATGTGCTTCGTTACCTTCCCCTTCGGCGACCCCAGCAACGCCTCCGTCTCCGCCAACCCCTTCTCATCCACGTCCGAAATCGCCAGCGACGCTCCCATTCCCGCCAACTGTTGCGCCAGGCACCGCCCCATCCCCGACCCCGCTCCGGTCACCACCGCCACACTCTCGCTCAAAAATCCCATCGTCCCACCCTCGCGTTTGAATTTACTGCTGTTTGCCCGAAACTATTGCGCGCGCGGAAATCTCTGCCGCACCGCACTACTACCACAATTCTCAGGAAGCGGCCAGCGCCGCAGTCGCATGGAGAGTGTTTGTTTACGCTTCGGGGTAGCACACGCGCACGGTATTGCGCCCGCCGCGCTTTGCTTCATACAGCATCTGGTCGGCCTTCCGCACCAGTCCCCCAAATTCCAGCAAATCCTTGCCCGAGCAGCCCGCAATCCCGAAGCTCGCGCTCACGCTCACGCTCTGTCCTTGAAACGGAAACGAAAGCGACGCGAACTGTACTCGGAACCGATTCACTGTCGCTTCAATATGTCCGGATTCCACGTGCGTCATCACTAGCAAAAATTCGTCCCCGCCCAGCCGCCCGCAAATATCGGAAGATCGCGTGCATCGCTTCAGGTAGTCCGCGAACGTCTTGATCACGATGTCCCCGGCGTGATGTCCGAACGTATCATTGATCGTCTTGAACGAATCGATGTCCGCCACCACCACCCACAACGAAAACCCGTGCCGCGCCGCCCCGCGCAACTGCTTAAACGCCCACTCCTCAATCGCGCGCCGGTTCGGCAATCCTGTCAGGGGATCCGTGCGGGCGGCTTCCTCCAGCTTCTGGCTCTTCGCCGAAAGCTCCCGGTTCAAGTCAATAATCCGCCGGCCCACTCCGATGCGCGCCACCATCTCTCCCGGATCGAACGGCTTCGCCAGGTAATCGTCCGCCCCGGCCTGCAGCCCCTTCACCACATTCCCTTTCTCCGTATTGCTGGTCATCAGAATGATGTAGGTGTACGGGCGGGACTGGTCCGCTCGAATCCGTTGGCACAATTCCGGCCCGGAAAAATCAGGCATCATCCAATCCGTCAGCACGATCGAAGGCGAGTACTCTTCGATCAGCTGCAGCGCCTCTTTCCCGTTCCGCGCAAAATGCAGACTGAACGGCTGCGACTCCAGCACCTGCTCCACCAGCTTCCGGTAAACAGGCGAGTCGTCAACCACCAGCACATCGTAGATGGAACCCGGCGCATTCATGCGGTTTTGCCGCAGTTGATCCGTCGCGGCGCTTTTTAAGTTTCCCTGGTTTGGCTTTCGTAGACACAACTTAGCAGATGGATGAAGGATTGTCGGATTAGGCTGCGGAGATTCGGCCTAAACGACAACGGATAGCAACAAATCTAACGTAACCCTTCCCTTACTCCACTGTGGCACACGCACTCCGGTGCACCCTGAGCCGTACCGAAGGGCCTGTGCTGCTGTGTTTTCTTTTCCGCGACTTCTCGGCGAACTCCGCGCCTTTGCGTTTCCCTATTCTTCTCTTCAGCCCTATCCCTTCACCCCGTGAACCAACAGCGCGCCCTCTTTCTTAAACGCCCGCAACTGCGCCGCATCCCGGAACCAGCGTCCGGTGTACACCTCCGGCGACGGAGACGGATCGACAACCCGTTCCTGCGCGATATCCACAAATCCCGCTGCCCGAAAAAGTTCCGCCCATTCCTCCGCCAGCAGCAGGTGCGTCGGCACGGCCAAGAGCGGCCCCCACTGGTGGCAATGCGGATTGTCCCGATAATAATTGATTAGAATCCAAGCCGCCCCGCCCGGCCGCAGCACCCGGAAAATTTCCTTAATCCCCGCCGCGGGCTCCGGCCAGTAATACGCCGACTCCACCGATATCGCATGATTGAAAAAATTCGCTTCCCAGGGAATCTCGCCCACTTCCCCAGTGACATAAAGAATATTTTCGAAATCCAGGGTCGTCCGCCGCGCCACGCGGATCATCTCATCCGAAACATCCATCCCCACCACGCGGCCTTCCGGCACCCTCTTCGCCAATCGCCGCGCCAGCCAACCTGACCCGCACCCCACATCCAAAACATTATCCGTAGCCGCCAACCGCATCTTTTCCACCACCGGCAACGTAATCGGTAGGTGATCCTGCTCCATCCCCTCCCCGCGCCCAGCCTCCGCCCACCTATTAAACTCTTCTCTCAATGCCGTGCTCATCACGTGAACCAACTTCCCAAGCCGCCATAAGGCCGAAATTGCCCAAATTTCTTGATCGCATCTGCTGGAACGGCTTTCGTCCATGCGCCCGAATGCGCGCAATCAACGAGATCCTGAACCGACACCCGGGGGCGCCTGATTTTGGCATTGCGTTCACGCCAATTCCCCCAGAGGACTAATAGAAACATCCAAGACACAAACGCTGTAATAAACGAGAGCCATTCGGGGACGCGTGGGAATATTTTAGTCAACGCTAGCCCTATCAGAACTGTGGGGATGATGATAATTATCGAGGCGGAGAGGGGGGGCCCTTCAGGACCAAAGTAGAAACTCCAATCCCGCCCGAGTTCCTGGAGCTCCACTGCGAAATCTGTACGGAATTCCTCAAAGAATTCGACTGCGTCGTCGCCTTCAACTCCGAGGTCGCCCGAGAGAGTTGTTTCGAGATGAATCTTCTCTCGCTTCACACCCGTTTGCTCAGAAACAAATGCGAGAACCCGCTCCTGAAGCGAGGCGTCCATCCCTTTTAGGCGCCTGCGCCCTGCACCTTCACCAGCAATTCCGCGAACTTCTGCTTCCGCTCCGCCTGGTCCTTCCCGCTCTCCGCTTCCGCCAACTGCGTAATGTTCATCGAGCAGAACTTCGGCCCGCACATGGAGCAGAACTTCGCCTCTTTATAAAAATCGTCCGGCAAATTCTCGTCGTGCATCGCCTTCGCCGTCGCCGGATCCAGCGACAACTCAAACTGCTTGTTCCAGTCAAACAAAAACCGCGCATAGCTCAACGCATCGTCGCGGTCCCGCGCTCCCGGCCTGTGCCGCGCCACGTCCGCCGCATGCGCCGCAATCTTATAAGCGATCACGCCCTGCTTCACATCCTCCGGATTCGGCAGTCCCAAATGCTCCTTCGGCGTCACGTAGCACAGCATCGACGCCCCATGCCACCCGATCATCGCCGCCCCAATCGCGCTCGTGATGTGGTCGTACCCCGGCGCAATGTCCGTCACCAGCGGCCCCAGCGTGTAGAACGGCGCTTCATGGCACCACTCCATCTCCTTGTCCACCTGCTCCTTGATCTTGTCCAGCGGCACGTGCCCCGGCCCTTCAATCATCACCTGCACATCGTGTTCCCAGGCCTTCTTCGTCAACTCCCCCAGCACCTTCAACTCGGCAAACTGCGCCTCGTCGCTCGCATCCGCGATGCACCCCGGCCGCAAGCCATCGCCAAACGAAAAGCTCACGTCGTGCTTCTTGAAAATCTTGCAGATCTTCTCGATGTTCTCGTACAGGAAATTCTGTTTCTTGTGGTGCTCCATCCAGTGCGCCATCAGCGAACCACCGCGCGACACAATCCCCGTAATCCGCTTCCGCACCAGCGGCACATGCTCCCGCAAAACGCCCGCGTGGATCGTCATGTAATCCACGCCCTGCTCCGCCTGCTCTTCAATCACTTCCAGCATCAAGTCAATGCTGATATCTTCCGGCCGCCGCACCCGCGAAATCGCTTCATACACCGGCACGGTTCCGATCGGCACCGGCGAATTATTGATAATCGCCTGCCGGATCTCCGGAATATTTCCCCCGGTCGAAAGGTCCATCACCGTATCCGCGCCGTAATGCACCGCGTGATGCAGCTTCTTCAGCTCTTCATGTATTTCCGAAGTCGTTGCCGAATTTCCGATGTTCGCGTTGATCTTGCAGTTGAACGCAATCCCGATCCCCATCGGCTCCAGGTTGCGGTGATGGATGTTCGCTGGAATGATCGCGCGCCCCCGAGCCACTTCGCTGCGTACCACTTCGGGGTCCAGCTTCTCCCGCTTTGCGACGTACTCCATCTCTTCCGTAATCACGCCAAGTCGCGCCAGATGCATCTGCGACATATTCCGCGACCCATTCGCCTGGGCCTGCGCCGCTTCCCTCTTCTCCACCCAGCTATCGCGCATCGCCATATAACCCCCTAGAACAGTGCGCCGTCTCCGGCCACCTGAGCTCAGCCAGATTCTCCGTCATCTCCGCACCGTAAGCCTGAAATTATGGCACCGCACCCGGCTAAGGACAACTAATCACGCAAGTGTTCCGCCTCCGCCTTCAGATCTCCGGTTCCATCGCCGTATCAATTGAACTTGAGGGTGGGCCGGCATCCTTCCAGTAGCACAGGCTTCAGCCTGTGTCTTCGATCTTCAGTTAAGCCACCCAATCAAATGACCTTGAGGGTGCCCCACCCTTGGTTTATAAGGGTGGGCCCTTACAATCTAATGGCGAATTCCCTCTTCTCTTCCTCCGCGCTCCCTGTGCTCTTTCTCCATGTCCTCTGTGCTAATTTCCCCTCTTTACTTCTTTACCTCTTTGCTTCGTTTCTCCAACTCTCCCCATCTCACATACATCTCGTCAATCCTCTTCTGCGCCGCCTCCAACTCCAGCGACAACTCCCGCAACTTCCCCGCATCGCTCATCACCGCCGGATCGAGCAGCAACTCGTGCTTCCCCTGCAACTCCTTCTCCGCCTCCGCAATCCGGTCCTCCATCGTCTCCAGCTCGCGCGTTTCCTTGTAACTCAATCTCTTCTTCAATCCCGCACCAGCGCCAGCCGCCTTGCTCTTCTCAACCGCGCGTTCTTCACTCCTCGCCGCCGCCAACTGCCCCCTCTGCCAAATCTCCCATTGCGCATAATCCGCAAACCGCTCCGCATTCCCCAATCCGTCCAGCCCCAGCACCACGGTGGACACCCGATCCAGCATGTACCGGTCGTGCGTCACCAGCACAAGCGCCCCGCGATACTCCAGCAGACTCTCCTCCAGAATCTCCAGCGTCGGAATATCCAGATCGTTCGTCGGCTCGTCCAGCAGTAGCACATCCGCAGGCTGCAGCATCAATTGCGCGATCAGCACGCGAGCCCGCTCTCCTCCCGAAAGCCGCCCCACCTTCTGGTTCAGCGCCTCGCCTGAAAACAAAAACCTCGCCGCCCATGACGCCACATGAATCACCTGCCCCTGGTAAATCACCCCGTCGCTGTCCGGCGCCAGCGCCCGCCGCAAAGTAACGTCAGGATCCAGCTCCCGGTTCTGATCGAAATAAACAATCTTCAGATTCTCCGCCGTCTTGATGCTCCCCTGCTCCGGCTTGTTCTCGCCATTCAACAACCGCAGCAGCGTCGTCTTCCCGCTTCCGTTCGGCCCCACCAACCCAACCCGCATCCCCGACGTAATCACAAAATGAATATCCCGAAACAACGTCCGTCCGCCCAACCCATGCGCCACAGCGTCCAGCGTCATCAACTGCTTCGTCTTCCGCTCGCTCGCCGTGAAATCAATCTTCGCGCTTGTCGTTCGCGTCCGCGCATTCAACTCCGCCAGGTCCCCGATCAATTCGTTCGCCTTATCAATTCTCGCCTTCGATTTCGTCGTTCGCGCCTTCGGCCCGCGTCGCAGCCAGTCAATCTCCGTATGTACGCGATTCTCCAGCGCCTCTTGCCGGTTCCTCTGCGCGTGCAGGTACGCCTCCTTCCCCTCCAGGAACGTGCTGTAGTTCCCCTCCACGCGAAAAGTCCCGTTCTCATACACGGGATTGATCTCCACAATCGCCGTCGCCACATTCTCCAGGAAATACCGGTCGTGGCTCACCACCACGCACGCGAAAGCTGCATTCTGCAGCACCCCCTCCAGCCACTCGATTCCCGCCAAATCCAGATGGTTCGTCGGTTCGTCCAGCAGCAGCACGTCCGGCCGCTGCACCAGCGCCTCCACAATCCCCAGCCGCTTCCGCCATCCTCCCGAAAGCGAATCCGCCCGTGCCTCCATGTCCACAAATCCCGCTCGCCCCAGAATTTCCGCCTTACGCCCGGCTCGCTCCGCCTCCGCCACCTTCGCCCGGTCCAGCGCCGCGTCCACGACCGACCGAACCGTATCCCCCGCCGTATACTCCGACATCTGCTCCACTCCGCTGACCCGCATCCCTTTCCGCACCGCTACATCCCCGCTGTCCGGCGAAACCCGCGCATCCAGCATCGCCAGCAGCGTCGACTTTCCCGACCCGTTCGGCCCCACAATCCCGATCCGGTCCCCTTCCGACACCGTAAACGAAATCTCCCGAAACAGCGGCGTAGCCCCAAACCGCTTCCCCAACCTCTGCGCACTAATAATCGGTGGCACTAATTCCACTCTCCTAAATACTTGGTTGCCGTACCCTTCGGTGTTAAGGGCGCGGGTTTTCTACTCCAAAAGCGCCGGCGGGGCGACACAAGTTAGCCCAGCGCGTGAGCGCTGGGAACAAAGCAAAAAGAAAAAGAGCGCCGTAGGTGCGACACATTCCCTGCGCTGGCCCACCCCGCAACGAATCAAAACCGCGCTCGCTGCGTAACACCCAACTCAAGAGTACCAGTCACCGCACTCACGCACGAATCACGGTCTTGTGATTGGCTCGCGCTTGCTCCCCCAATCTCCATTGACACTCCCCCATCCAAACTACTAACGTACTCCCACATCAAACGGAGCATTTATGAAAACCATTATTCTCGCCACAATTCTCCTCGCCGCACTGCCTGCATCCGCACAGGAATCCCCGGACGCCCCCGTCGTCGCCAAAGGCATGTCCGCCAAATTCGCTGCCGTCCCCGGCGTCCCCGATTGCGCCTCGCTCGCCGTCCTGAAAGGCGATCCCGGCAAAGGCCCCTCTGTCGTCGAAATGAAATTCACCCCCGGCTGCATCGTTCCCTGGCACTGGCACACGCCCAGCGAAAGCGCCATTCCCCTCGCAGGCCTCCTCGAAATCTCCATGAAAGGCGAAAAATCGGTTCTCCTCACCAACGGCGACTACGGCTACCTGCCCTCCAAGCACATCCACCAAGCCAAGTGCACCGGCTCCAAACCCTGCGCCGCAATTTTCTTCCTCGACGCCCCCTTCGACATCCACTACGTCGACAAATCCGGCGCCGAAATCCCCGCCGCCCAGGCCCTAGCCGACGCCGAAAAACTAATGACCAAACCAGGCACAAAACCCGCGGCCAAACCCTGACCGCTTCCTTACTGTAGTGGCCGGTCTTTAGACCGACCATTCCGCTCCGGTCACCCGCCATCCGCAAGTGCACTACACACCAATTCCGTATACAATGCGTGCAATTCCCAGGTCGACGCGCATCCCGCGCCCGTCCACGTTCTTACGGAGGCATCTTGGTCACAGTCACCGCTCAGCCGCACCAGTCCGTCCGTCCCATCTCTGTCCCGCCCGGCCGCCGTTACGATCACTATTTCTTTTCGATCATGTCCCTGCTCATGCTTGCCTCCGTCTTTGTCGGTTTCGCGCGCAGCTATTTCCTGGCCGGCGTATTTCGCGCGCCGTTGCCCAGCCTGATCATTCACGTCCACGGCGCCGCCTTCACCGCGTGGATCCTCCTCCTCGTAACGCAAACCTCCCTTGTCGCCGCCGGGCGCACAGACATCCATCGTCGCCTCGGCATCGCTGGTTTCCTCCTCGGTTCCTTGATGGTGATTCTTGGTGTAACGGCATCTACCGACTCACTCGTTCGCCACGCCGGCCAACTCGACCCCTTCGGCCGCGATCCTCAAGCCTTCTACCTCGTTCCGATGACCGACATGCTCCTCTTCGCCACTTTTATCTATTTTGCCTTCCGCAACCGCAAGGATTCTCCCGCACATAAGCGCTATATCTACCTCGCCACCACCGCCCTCATGGTTGCCGCTATCGCCCGTTGGCCCCTCGCCTTCGTGTCCAGAAACGTTCTGGTCGCGGGCTTGGTCAGCGATATATTCCTTCTCGTCCTCGTCGCCTACGACCTTTGGTCCACCCGCAAAATCCATCGCGCCACCCTCTG
>Ga0210410_10001027_pt1 | contig 27067 bp, 28 predicted proteins | sample IncBWC4MmetaG_FD_161058 | JGI IMG/M metagenome (GOLD analysis project Ga0210410, IMG submission 161058) | Forest soil microbial communities from Barre Woods Harvard Forest LTER site, Petersham, Massachusetts, United States - Inc-BW-C-4-M | ecosystem: Environmental > Terrestrial > Soil >... | reverse complement strand
TCGCGCAGCATCTCGGTGGCGAGCCGCGCGAGGCGGGCCTCCGTGTAGCGCATCGCGGCCGGCGGGTCGTCGTCGACGGAGCCGAAGTTGCCCTGCCCGTCGACGAGCGGGTGGCGCATCGAGAAGTCCTGCGCCAGGCGCACGAGCGTGTCGTAGATCGACGCGTCGCCGTGCGGGTGGTACTTGCCCATCGTGTCGCCGACGATGCGCGAGGATTTCGCGCGCGGGCGGGTCGGCTGCAAGCCCGCCTCGTTCATCGCGAACAGGACGCGGCGGTGGACGGGCTTCAGGCCGTCGCGGACGTCGGGCAGCGCGCGCCCGACGATGACGGACATCGCATAATCGAGATACGCCGAGCGCATCTCCTCCTCGAGCGCGCGCGGCTCGATGTTGCCGCCGCCGAGCTGATCTGTGGCGCTCATCGATCCCTTAGACGTCGAGGTTGGTCACGAGGCGGGCGTTCTCCTCGATGAAGTCGCGGCGCGGCTCCACCTGGTCGCCCATCAGCATCGAGAAGACGCGGTCTGCGGCGGTCGCGTCCTCCATCGTCACGCGGGCGAGCGTGCGAGTCGCGGGGTCCATCGTCGTCTCGCGCAATTGCTCGGGGTTCATCTCGCCGAGGCCCTTGAAGCGGTTGATTCTCGTGCCGCGCGCGGCGAGGTCCATCACGACCGTGCGCAGCTGCTCGAACGTGAGGGCGTCGCCACCGTGCTCGCCGAGCTTCACCGTGAAGGGCGGCGTGCCGACCGTCTGCACGAGCTGTTCGTAGACGCGGATCAATTGGCGGTACTCGTTCGCCTGCAGGAGCGCGCGGCGCACGTGGCGCACGCGCGCGTGGCCGGTTCTCGCCTCGACCGTGCGCACGACCAGCTCGCTCTCGTCCTCGGACAGCAGCTCGGCGGCGTAGGGGGCGTCGGCGGCGGTCGGGCGCCGCAGCAGCTCGATCAGCTTCGCCTCGTCGGTGACCGCCTCCTCGAGGATCCCGGCCTCCTCGAGGAAGTCGACGAAGTCGTGGCGCGACATCGCGCGCAGCGCGGAGGCCCAGCCGGCGTACTGCTTGAGCAGGCGGGTGTACTTCTTCCAGCGCGCCTCGGTCAGTCTCGGCTGCATGTTGCCCGAGCGGTCGCGCAGCTCGAAGCGCTCGAGCTTGTCGGCGAGCAGGATCTCCTCCAGCTCCGACTCTCTCTCGATGTAGCGCTCGCTCTTGCCGGCCTTCATGCGGTAGAGCGGCGGCTTGGCGATGTAGACGTAGCCGGCCTCGATCAGCTCCTGCATCTCGCGGAAGATGAGCGTCAGCACGAGCGTGCGGATGTGGGCGCCGTCGACGTCGGCGTCCGTCATCAGCACGATCTTGTGGTAGCGCGCCTTCTCGATGTCGAACTCGTCGCGCACGCCGGTGCCGATCGCCGTGATCAGCGCCTGCACCTCGTTGTTCGCGAGCACCTTGTCGATCCGCGCGCGCTCGACGTTGAGGATCTTGCCGCGCAGCGGCAGCACCGCCTGCGTCGAGCGGTCGCGGCCCTGCTTCGCCGAGCCGCCGGCGGAGTCGCCCTCGACGATGAAGATCTCCGACAGCGCCGGGTCCTTCACCGAGCAGTCGGCGAGCTTGCCGGGCAGGCGCGAGTTCTCCAGCGCGGACTTGCGGCGCGTGAGGTCGCGCGCCTTGCGCGCGGCGTTGCGCGCCTGCGCAGCCGAGACGGCCTTCATGATCACCGCGCGCGCGTCCTGCGGGTTCTCCTCGAGGAACTCGTCGAGGCCGCGGTTGACGACCGACTCCACGAACCCCTGCATGCCGGGGTTGCCGAGCTTCGTCTTCGTCTGGCCCTCGAACTGCGGATCGGCGAGCTTCGCCGAGATGACGGCGGTGAGGCCCTCGCGCACGTCCTCGCCGGCGAGGTTGTCGTCCTTCTCCTTCAGCAGGCCCTTCTCGCGCGCGTACTTGTTGAGCGTGCGCGTGAGCGCGGAGCGGAAGCCGGAGAGGTGGGAGCCGCCCTCGTGCGTGTTGATGTTGTTCGCGAACGAGAAGACCGACTCCTGATAGGAGCCGTTCCACTGCATCGCGACCTCGACGGCGCCCTCGTCGCTCTCGCCCGAGAAGTAGACGATCTTTCTGTGGGCCGGTTCCTTGTTCTCGTTGAGGTAGCGGACGAAGTCCTCGATGCCGCCCTCGTACTGGAAGGAGACCTGTCTGCCCTCGCCGCGCTCGTCGGTCAGGGAGATCGCCAGGCCGCGTGTCAGGAAGGCCGTCTCGCGCAGGCGCTCCTCGAGCGTCGTGAAGTCGAACTCGAGCGTCTCCATGATCTCGTCGTCGGGCAGGAAGGTGATCGAGGTGCCCGTCTCTCTCGTCGCCGCGCCCTTCTCAAGCGGACCCTGCGGCTTGCCGCGCTCGTACTCCTGCACGTGCACGAAGCCGTCGCGCCGGACCTCGACGCGCAGGCGCTCGGACAGCGCGTTGACGACCGACACGCCGACGCCGTGGAGGCCGCCGGAGACCTTGTAGCCGCCGCCGTCGCCGAACTTGCCGCCCGCGTGCAGGACGGTCAGCACGACCTCGACGGCCGACTTCTGCTCCTTCTCCATGATCGCGACGGGGATCCCGCGGCCGTCGTCCGTCTCGGTGATCGAGTTGTCGGGGTGAATCGTCACGGACACCGCGGTGCAGTGCCCCGCGAGCGCCTCGTCGACGGAGTTGTCGACGACCTCGTAGACGAGGTGGTGGAGACCGCGGACGCCGGTGGAGCCGACGTACATGCCCGGCCGCTTGCGCACCGCCTCGAGGCCTTCGAGGACGGTGATGTCCTGGGCGTCGTACGAACGGTTCGGCTTGTCAGCCGAGGGATTGTCGCTGGCCAACGGTCCTCCGATGACGTTGCAACGCCCCGGTGCCGCGCCTGGGGGGGCGCGCCGGGGCGTCAAAGACTGATGAGCACAAGGATAGCACAAGGGGGGTGGCGGGCCGTAGGGCAATCGGCAGCAAATGTCCTGCAAAATCCAGGAAAATCCGGCTTCTCGGGGCGGCGTTCGGCGAGCGGCGGCCGCGCATGCGGCGACGCGCCGTCACGCCGACCCCCGCGGGGCGGTCACGCAGCGCAGTCGCCGCACCTCGCCGGCAGCGACCGCGGCGTTGAGCCGCTCCATCAGCAGCGGCGCCATCAGGTCGAGCTCCTGCGCCCACACGGAGGCCGAGCAGGCGATCGTCACGACCCCGGCGCGCTCCGACACGGGGGCGGCCTCGCGCGCGATCGCGGCCCCCGCGACGTCGGGCCACGCGCGCTGCACCTCGGCGAGCAGCGTCGCCGGCGCGAGCGCCTCGCGCAGCGGCGCGAGCGCGTTCGCGAGCGGACGCGGCGCGCGGCGGCTCACGACGCCCCGGCCCCGGCCAGCACCCCGTCGGCGACCGAGAGGCGCGTCACGTCGGGCTCGTTCGCCCCCGGCACGTGCTCGAGATCGGTCGCCGTGATGACGCTCTGCCCGCGCCCGCGCAGCAGGCCGACGAGCCGCTCGCGGCGATCGCGGTCGAGCTCGCTCATCACGTCGTCCAGCAGCATCACCGGCGTCGCCTCGCGCGTGGCCGCGATCGCCTCGCGCTCGGCGAGCAGCAGCGCCAGCAAGCCGAGGCGCTGCTGGCCTTGCGAGCCGTAGGCGCGCAGCTCGCGGCCCTCACGGCTCAGCAGCAGGTCGTCGCGATGCGGGCCGTGGCCGGTGAAGCCGCGCTCGAGGTCCTGCGCATGGCGCTCGGCCAGCTCGGCCGCCAGCTCGTCGGCGTCGGCCGCCTTGGAGCGTGGCCGGTAGGCGACGGCGGGATCCCCGTCCAGGCCCAGCTCCGCGGCGCGGTCGGCGAAATGCTCGTCGACGGCGGCGATCGCGGCGCGGCGATCGGCCATCAGCTCGATCCCATGGCGCGCCAGCTCGCGATCCCAGGCCGACAGGGAGGCCGGGGCGGCACTCCCCCCCCGCACGCGGGCGAGCAGCGCGTTGCGCTGCGCGAGCGCCTGCGCGTAGGCGCGGCGCGTCGTCACGCGAGCCGGCCACAGCGCGGTCACGAGCTGGTCGACGTGCGCGCGGCGCAGCGACGGCGTACCCTTGATCAGCTCGAGCCGTTCGGGCAGGAAGACGCTCACCAGCGGCCGGCCGGGGACGTCGAGCAGCCGCTCGACGCGCACCCCGTCGGCCATCATCCGCTTCGGCTCGCCGGGCGTGAAGCCGACGCTCAGCTCGTGCAGCCCGTCGGGGGCCTCCGTCGTCACCTCGACGCGCACCACCTGCTCGCCGAAGCGGACCAGCTCGCGCTCGTTCGTCGTGCGCGCCGACCGCCCCGTGCAGCCGAAGTAGAGCGCGTCGAGCAGGTTCGTCTTGCCGGCCCCGTTGCGGCCGCTGACGACCGTCACGCCGGCTCCCAGCTCGACGGCGGCGGCGGCGTAGCTGCGGAAGTTGCGCATCGCGAGGCGCACGATCCGCAAGGCGCCGCCTACACGTTCAGCCGGATCGGCATGATGAGGTAGAGAAAGCCGGCGTCGTCCCCGGCCTGGATCAAACCCGGCCGCAGCGGGCTGATGAGCTTGAGGACGATGTTGCCCGACTCGATGCCCTCGAGCCCGTCGCGCAGGAACTCCGGGTTGAAGCCGATCTCGAACGGCTCGCCCTGGAACGCGACCGGCAGCGACTCGCGCGCCTCGCCGATGTCCGGCGTCTGTGAAGACACCGTCAGCTCGCCAGGCTGGAAGGACAGTCGCAGCGGCGCGTTCTTCTGCGCGAGCAGGCTGATGCGGCGCACGACGTCGGTCACCTCACCGCCGGACAGCGTCAGCTCGTGCTCGTAGGTCTCCGGCAGCAGCTGGCGGTAGTTAGGGAACTGGCCCTCGATCAGGCGCGACGACAGCACGACCCCGCCGATCGCGAACACGATCTGGTTCTGGCGCACCGCGACGGTCAGCTCCTGGCCCTCGAGCTGCTGCACGAGCCGCGCCAGCTCCTGCAGCGCCCGCGCCGGCACGTTGGCCTCGAAGGACTGCTGCAGCGGCTGGTCGAGCTGCGTCTCCTTAACGCTCAGGCGGTAGGAGTCGGTCGCGACCATCCGCAGCTCGCGGTCGGACGCCGAGACGAGGATCCCGGTGAGGACCGGGCGCGTCTCGTCACGCGAGGCGGAGTTGGCGACCTTGAGGATCGTCGCGACGAACGCCTGCGCCGGCACGCGCACGGCGTCGTTCTCCTCCGGCTCGGGGAAAGGCGGGAAGTCCTCGATGCGCAGCGTTCGGATGTGGAACGTCGCGTTGCCGGCAACCAGCTCGACGTCCTGCTCTGCCGCGCGCAGCTCGAGCGTCACGGTCGGACCGGACAGCAAGCGCACGACGTCGACGAGCAGGCGCGCAGGCAGGACGACGGAGCCCTCGCGCTCGAGCTGCGCCGGGAGGGGAACGCGCAGGCCCACCTCCATGTCGGTTGCGCGCAGCTCCACGCCGCCGGCGCCGGCGAGGATCTGGACGCCGGAGAGCGCTTGGATCGCGCCGCGCGTGGAGGCGACGCGGCTGACGGTCTGGAGCTGAGCGAGCAGCTCGTCACGCGCGGCGGACAGCTTCACGATGAAGACCTCGAGTGGAGAGGGTTCGTTGTTGTAGGGGGCTCGGACATGTGCAGAAGCTCGTGAAAAGCGTTGCGGTGCGGGGAGGATCTGCGCACACGGGCTGTGGACACGAGCGTGGGAAGTCTTTCAGGTGAGGCGGTCGGCACGGGGACCGGCGTCGGGCCGCTGGAGGGCGGCGGTCAGGCTGCGGACGAGCTCGTGTGCGTCGGCGTCGGCCGCGATGCGCTGGGTGGCGCGGCGGCAGGCGTGCAGGACGGTCGTGTGGTTGCGGCCGCCGAACGCGCGCCCGATCGCGGGGAGCGTCGCGTCGGTCAGCTCGCGCGAGAGGTACATGGCCACCTGGCGCGCCCACGCGACGCGGGCGGTGCGGTCGGGGGAGCTGAGCGCCTCGGGGGAGATGCCGAGCCGCTCGCACGTGGCGGCCTGAATCTGCTCGACCGTGTGAACCGGTCCCGCCTGTCCGGGACCGCCGTCCGGGTAGAGGCCGTCCAGCACATGCGTGACGAGCGCGCGGTCGATCGCTCGTCCCGTGAGCGAGTGGAAGGCGACGACGCGGATCAGCGCGCCCTGGAGCGCGCGCACGTTCGTCGTGACGCGCTCGGCGATCGGGACGAGCGCGTCCGGGTCGGCGAGTTGGACCTCGTCGTGCTGCACCCGCTTGCGCAGGATCGTCATGCGCGTCGCGAGGTCCGGTGAGCGGATGTCGGCCACGAGCCCGGACTCGAAGCGCTCGCGCAGGCGATCGGCGAGCGCGCCCATGTCCCGCGGCATGCGGTCGCACGTGACGACGAGCTGGCTGCCGGTCTCGTAGAGCGCGTTGAAGGTGTGGAAGAACTCCTCCTCGATCTTCGCCTTGCGCTCGAGGAACTGGACGTCGTCGATCAGCAGGATGTCCGTGTCGCGGTAGTGGCGCTTGAAGTGCTCGACCGAGCTCGACTTCAACGCCCGCACGAACTCGCCGGTGAAGGCCTCGAGCGTCGTGTAGCGGACGCTCATCCCGTCGCCGCAGGCGTTGACGTAGTTGGCGATCGCGTGCAGCAGGTGCGTCTTGCCGAGGCCCGGCGGGCCGTAGAGGAAGAGGGGGTTGTAGGCCTGGCCGGGCAGCTCGGCGACGGCCAGCGAGGCGGCATGGGCAAGGCGGTTGTCGTCGCCGATCACGAACTGGTCGAACGTGTACTTCGGGTTGAAGACATCGGCCGGCGGACCCGAGGGGATCGCTGGCGCCGGCACGGAGCGGCCACCGGCGCGCGCGGGTGCTCCGACGACACCGCCGACGGCCGCGTCGAGCGGCACGATCGTGACCGTCGCCGCTTCGCCGAGGACGCTGGCGGCGCACGTCTGCAGCACGCGAGCGAAGCGGTCGGCGACCCACGTGCGGATCTCCTCCGGTGCGCCGACGAGCAGCGTGTCGCCGTCGAGCCCCTGCGCGCGCAAGGGCTCGAGCCAGAGGTGGTAGGTGGAGTCGGTGACCGCGCGCCGGAGCTCGGCTTGGATCTGGGGCCAGGTGTGCTCGAGCGCTGGGTGCACAGGCGTCGTCGACCGACTCCTCGTCGGAGGTGTTGCGGGAGGATGGAGGGACCGTCTCGGCCCCGGCGGGGCGGCGAATATAGCAGCGCCGCGTCGCTCTGCCCGGCAGCCTCGGCAGCCCGCCGCGCGTGAGTGCGCAAATCGCGGGAAAAAGGTCGCGACGGCGGTTCCGGGGTTCTGAACAGTGGTCGAGAAGGTGTTGAGAACCCTGTGCAGAACCGCGGCGACAGGCAGCACGCGTCGGCGCGTATACTGGCCATCCCCGACGGGATCGTGAGTGAGCCATGAAACGCACCTATCAGCCGAAGAAGCGCAAGCGCGCTCGCACGCATGGGTTCCGCAACCGCATGCAGACGCGTGCCGGCCGCCTGACGCTCAAGCGTCGCCGCACCAAGGGCCGCAAGCGCCTCACGGTCTGATGAGCGGGCGCCCGGGCGTCGCATCCCGGCGAAGCAAGCGCGGGCGGCTCTCCCGCAGCGCCGACTTCGACCGGGTCTTTCGACAGGGGCGCTCGCACGGGAACCGCGTCCTGATCCTCTACGGCTTCCCTCGCACGGGCGACGGCGAGCTGCGCCTGGGGTTGTCCGTCTCGCGCAGAGTCGGCGGCGCCGTCGAGCGCAACCGCGTGAAGCGACTGCTGCGCGAGGCCTTCGAGCAGGAGTCGGCACGACTGCCGGAGGGACACGACGTCGTCATCGTGGCGCGGCCCGAGGCGCGCGTCGTCGCGGAGCGCGACGGCCTCGACGGCTTGCGGAGCGCGCTCGCAGAGCTGATCGACCAACTGCGCGCGCGTGTCGAGGGCGAGCGCAGATGAGCACGGCGACGCAGGCGCTCCGCAGCGTCGTCATCGGGCCGATCCGCGCCTACCAGCGCGTGATCTCGCCGCTGCTGCCGCCGCGCTGCAAGTACGAGCCGAGCTGCTCCCACTACGCCGCGCAGGCCGTGCAGGAGTACGGCATACTCCGCGGGCTGATCCTCGCAGGATGGCGGCTGCTGCGCTGCAATCCGTGGAGCCACGGGGGCTATGACCCCGTCCACGAGCAGGCGGTCTTCCACCCGCGTCGACCGACAGCGCCCAGCGCCTGACCTCCCCCATGTTCACCGTCTTCGCCAACCCGCTCCAGCCGCTGATCAACGTCTGCGAGCAGGTCCTCCTCTTCTTCCACGACACCGTGGGGACGGGCTGGGGCCTCGCGATCATCCTGCTGACGGTCACGGTGCGGGTGGTGCTGCTGCCGCTGACGCTGAAGCAGGTCACCTCGATGCAGCGTCTCCAGGTCCTGGCGCCGGAGATGAAGGCGATCCAGGCGAAGTACAGAGACGACAAGCAGCGCCAGCAGCAGGAGATGATGAAGTTCTACAAGGAGAACAGAGTCAACCCTCTGGCCTCCTGCCTCCCGCTGGCCTTCCAGTTCCCGTTCTTCATCGCGCTGTACTACATGCTGCGCAGCGACCTGAAGGTCGACATGTGCCCGGGCATCGCCGGCTACGCGACCTCGAAGGGCACGAGCGTGTCGAACGTGACCTGCACGCAGTTCGGCGACTCGGCGTACGCCGCCGCGCATCACATCACGGTTGCGGACCCGAGCTTCCTCTTCATCCCGGATCTGACCGCGAAGGCGACGGGCACGGTCCTGATCGTGTTGATCGTGCTCTACGTCGCAAGCCAGCTGGGATCGGGCCTGCTCAGCTCGGCTTCGATGGACAGAAACCAGCGGATGCTGATGCTGGGCCTGCCGATCCTGTTCGTCGCGTTCATCATCAACTTTCCGGCCGGCCTGATGGTCTACTGGATCACGACGAACTGCTGGACGATCGTGCAGCAGTTGATCGTGCGCAAGACGGTCGGGGTGCCGAGACGGCCTGCGCTCGCGACGGCGGGCGCCGCTGCTCCTGCGGGCGCCACCGCGTTGACGCGCGGCGGCCGCGGAGGCGGCAAGAGCGCCGAGAAGGCGCCGGCCAAGGGGTCAGAGAAGGCAACGGCTGCGAAGAGCAGCGCCAATGGCGCCACTGCGGCCGCGCCGCCGCCCTCGCGGAGAAAGAAGAAGCGGACGGGGCGCCGGCGATGAGCGCACGGACGGAGAGCGAGGCCGCCGCGCGCGTGCGGCGCATGTTGGAGGAGATCGTCGGGTCGGTCGGCGTCGCTGCGACGATCGAAGTGTCGGAGGACGACGCCGGCGTGTACGCGAACCTCGACGGCGAGGATCTCGGTCTGCTGATCGGCCGCCATGGCCAGACGATCGACGCGATCCAGCACCTCGCCTACCGCATCGCGTTTCGCGGCGAGAACGAGCGAAAGCGCGTCACGGTCGACGCCGCCGGCTACCGCGAGCGTCGAGCGGTGCTGCTCCAGGAGGACGCGGATGAGGCGGCGGATGAGGCCTTGCGCACGGGCGAGCCCGTGGCGCTCGACGCGATGAACGCGGTGGAGCGCCGCGTCGTGCATGAGTACCTGCGCGACCGCGACGGCGTCGAGACATACAGCGAGGGCGACGAGCCCGACCGCTACCTCGTCGTCGCGCCCGCGAAGCAGTAGGCGCTCCACCGACCTGCGGTCCGGCCGGCGTTTCACGTTTTACATGACGGTGAAACAGATTCCGAGCCGATGGCGCTGACGTCCTTCGAGCGCGGCTTGCTGGTGGGGATCCTGATCGGCGAGGGATCGTTCGGCGGCGACGGCAAGCAGCCGCAGATCACGCTGCGCATGCACACTCGCCACGAGGCGCTCTTCAGATGGCTGCTGGACGCGTTTCCGCGCACGAAGCTCTACGGCCCGTACCACCACGGCGAGCGCTCCTACTACCAGTGGATGGCCCGTGGGCAGGCGCTTGTCGAGGATGTGCTGCCGATCTTGGAGGACGCGCTCGGCCCCGAGCTCGACGGCCACGCCGCCACGCGCTTCGATGCGATGCGCACCACGTACGCCGACTACATCGCCCGCGTACGGGCACGAGCCGCATCCGCGTGACGCTTGATCCCGTCGTGACGCGGGCACTCGCGGCGCTCGTCGAGCGCTACGCGCTTCCGCCCGCCGCGATGGCGCAACTCGGTGAGCTGCTGACAGCCCTCGACGCCGACCCGCACGCGCCGACCACCGTGCGCGCCCCGGCCGACGCGCTGAACACCCACGTCGCAGACGCGCTCGTCGCGCTCGACCTCGACCTGGTGCGCGACGCGACGTCCGTCGCCGACCTCGGCGCTGGCGCGGGCTTCCCGGGCCTGCCGCTCGCGGTCGCGCTGCCACGCGCCGAGGTCGCGCTGGTCGAGAGCGTCGCGCGAAAGGGCGTGTTCATCCGCGCAGCAGCCGAGGCGGCGGGCCTCACGAACGTCGAGGTCGTCGCAGACCGCGCGGAGTCGTGGACGGCAGGCCTCGGCACACGCGACCTCGTCACCGCTCGCGCGCTCGCGCCGCTCGCGGTGCTCGCGGAGTACGCCGCGCCTTTGCTGCGCGAGGGCGGGGCGCTCGTGGCGTGGAAGGGCCGTCGCGACGAGCAGGAGGACCGGGAGGCCGCTGCCGCAGCGGGCGAGCTGGGGCTCGTCGTGGAGGAGATCCGCGCCGTGGCGCCCTACGTGGACGCTGAGCACCGTCACCTGCATGTGCTGCGCAAGGTCGCCCCGACCCCCGAGCGCTTCCCGCGTCGTCCGGGGATGGCGCGGAAACGGCCGCTGGGAGCGAAGATCGAACCGCCCTCCGACCGTCCTCGTCGCTACCGTGAAGCCGATGCTTGACGCCACAGGTCGCCCGTGAGCACCGTCTACGCGATCGCGAACCAGAAGGGCGGCGTCGGCAAGACCACGACGGCCGTGAACCTCGCCGCCTGCATCGCCGAGGCCGAGTACGAGGTGCTGCTGATCGACATCGACGCGCAGGCGAACGCGACCGTCGGCCTCGGACTGGCGAAGGACGCGACGCCGAGCCTCTACGACGTGCTCGCCGGAACCGCGACGCTCGAAGAGGCGATCCGCCCGACGACGATCGAGCACCTCGCGATCGTGCCCGCCAGCCCCGACCTCGCCGGCGCGAACGTCGAGCTGCCGCGCATCGAGGGCTCCGAGCACCGGCTGCGCGACGCGCTCGCGGCGGTGCGCGAGCGCTACGCCTTCACGATCCTCGACTGCCCGCCGTCGCTCGGCCCGTTGACCGTCAACGCGCTCGTCGCAGCCGATCGCGTGATCGTGCCCGTGCAGGCCGAGTACTTCGCGCTCGAGGGCCTCGCCGGCCTGCTCGACACGCTGTCGCTGATCCAGCGCGAGCTGAACCCGAAGCTGACGATCGCCGGCATGGTGCTGACGATGCACGACGGCCGCACGCGCCTCGCCCAGGACGTCGAGCAGGAGGTCCGCTCGCACTTCCCGCAGCTCGTCTTCGAGACGGTCATCCCGCGTAACGTGCGGATCGGCGAGGCGCCGAGCTTCGGCCTCCCGGTCATCCACCACGATCCGCACTGCGTCGGCTCCGACGCCTACTTCGAGCTGGCGAAGGAGGTGGCCGCGCGTGGCTGAGAAGGCGCCGAAGGCCGGCCAGCACCGGAAGGCCGAGTTCCAGGACGCGCTCCCGAGCAGAGCGCCGTCCAAGGCGCGCGGCATGGGCAAGGGCCTCGCGGCGATCCTCGCGGCCTCGCCGAAGGAGGAGCCGGAGGAGCTGCGGCGGGTCGCGGTGGAGCTGATCGGCCCGAACCCCAACCAGCCGCGCCGGCATTTCGACGAGGAGGCGCTGACCGCGCTTGCGACCTCGCTCGAGGAGCGCGGCGTGCTCCAGCCGGTGCTCGTGCGCCCGCTCCCCGGCGGGCGCTACGAGCTGATCGCCGGGGAGCGCCGCTGGCGCGCCGCGCAGCTCGCCGGGCTCGATCAGATCCCCGCGATCGTCCGCCACCACGACGATGCGGCCTCGCTCGAGCTCGCGGTGATCGAGAACATGGCGCGCGAGGACCTCAACCCGGTCGAGGAGGCGCGCGCGTGCGCTGCGCTCGTCGACGAGCTGGGGCTCACGCGCGAGGACGTCGGCCGCCGCGTCGGCCGCAGCCGCGTCGCCGTCTCGAACCTCATCCGCCTGCTCGACCTGCCCGACGACGTCCTCGCGCTGCTCGAGCGCGGCGACCTCAGCGAGGGCCACGGCCGCGCGCTGCTGCTCGCGAGAGATCACGACGTGCGCCGCCGCCTCGGCCGCGACGCCGCGACCGCCGGTTGGTCGGTGCGCGAGCTCGAGCGCCGCGCCCGCGCCGCCGCCGAAGTCGGGCCGGCGGGTCGTGCGGCACCCCGCCGCACCACGTTGCACCCGGATCAGGAGGCCGCCGTCGCGCGACTGTCCGACGCCTTCGGCGCAGCGCTCGGCACCGACGTCCGCGTGGTCCCCCACGGCGACGGCTACCGCCTCCAGCTCGCATTCGACTCGCTCGACGACGCGCTCGATCTGGCCCGCCGCCTCGGCGCGGCGACCCCCGCCTGATCCATCGTGCTGTCTGCGCCGCCGCGCGCGCCGGCGCGCTGACGGTTTACGCCGACATGCCGCGCCCATCCCGCTAGAATCGCCTCTCGCGGGGCGATTAGCTCAGTCGGTTAGAGCGCTTCTCTGATAAGGAAGAGGTCCCTGGTTCGAATCCAGGATCGCCCACTGCACGCGCGAGCCTCGCGTTCCGGCCGACGCTCCAACTGCCGGACGATCGGACCGTCTTGCGTAGCATGGCCTGAATGGTCAGCGCGACCTCCGTGTGGATCGCGATCGGTCCGGCCCTCATCGCGGGTGGCATCGGCCTCGCGTCGGCGCTGATGTCGTTCCTCACGGCCCGGCGCTCGGTCGACCTGTCGCACACCGACGCGCGGGAGAACCGCCGCCACCAGCTCGACATGCTCGTGTGGGAGCATCGGCTCGCGGCCGTCGAGTCCGTCTGGCAGCTCATGTTCGAGCTTGAGCAGAGCGGCAGCATGAGCGATCCCGCGCGCGACCGGCTGATCTCCTCGGTCATCTGGCTGCCCGACATGACGGGCCGCAAGGTGCTGAGGCTCGTCGTCGCCTTCCGCACCGACCCCGAAGCGGACCACCGGCCTGCGCTCGAGGACGTGCGCACCTCACTCCTCGCTGTCGCGGACGCGACCGCCGATCTCAGATGGGAGACGATCCAATGACGGAGACGGGAAGCGATCCAGTAGGCGTCGTCGCCGGCTCCGCCGGCGCGGCGGCCGTGTCAGGGGACGGCGCCGACGCGACGTCGGCGCAGCTCGTCAGCCAGCTCGCCCAGGAGCAGGCCGAGCGGCGCCACGCGGAGGCGCAGCGTGCGGCGCAGCGCGAGCACCCCGACTTCGTCCTCGACATCGAGCGCTCGGACGTCGTCTACACGCTGCCGCCGCGCTTCATGCCGCTCGAGCACGTCGAGTTCGACAAGCTGCGCCGGCTGTTGAGCGACAAGTGGGGGCTGAGCCTCGACCTCTCGAACCTGAAGCTCGACGCCGTCCTCGGCCCGCGCTCGATCGAGCAGGTGGCGGGGCTCAGCGAGGACGAGCTGATGCAGCTCGTGCTGCGCAGCGGCGATCCGAACATCGCGTTCGGCTCGGGCAAGTACCCCGTCTCCGACTTCGACTTCGTGCCAGTGCTCGGCGTCCGCCTCAACTACGAGTCGGTGATGGTGAAGGTGGCGGGCGTCTCGCGCGTCGCGGAGGTGGTGGCGGCCGAGCTGGTCGAGGCGGTGTCGACGGCGGCGGGCGCCGCGCGCCCGTGGAGCGACATCGAGCCCCACCTCCAGCGCGTCGGCTACGCGACGGCGACGCGCATCAACCTCGGCGCGCCGTTCGAGGCGCTGCTGAGCACGCCGACGCGCCGCTTCCTCGATGAGCAGATGATCGACGGGCCGCGCTACGCGGCGCACATGGGCTACTACCACGCCCGGCCGAGACTGGGACCGCCGCCGAGAGCGGTCTGCACGTACGCGCTCGACGACCTGTCGCTGCGCTTCGCCTGGTTCGACCCGGAGACGGGCGTCTCGACCGCCACGAACATGAAGTTCTCGGTCACGTCGAAGGCCGACTACCGCTCGGGAATCGTGCTCGTCTGGTCCGAGCTGCCGTACGACATCCACGTCGCCTGCCTCGAGCAGCTGATCGCGGGGATTCGCGAGCAGCAGTAGCGCGCGCAAGGCAGTACGCGGGCCGGCGACCCGCTGAAGTGGGCCCGAGCACCGCGCCTATACTTGGACGTCGCCCCAGCCCGAGGAGTCGTGCGTGCAGGAGATGGTCATCTACGGCGTGAGCTTCGACATGGTCGGCAAGCAGCCGATCGTCCTGTTGAAGACCGTCGACAGCAACAAGTTCCTGCCGATCTGGATCGGGCACCCTGAGGCGGCGGCGATCCTGATGAAGCTGCAGGGGGCCACGACGCCGCGCCCGATGACGCACGACCTGCTGTCCGAGGTGCTCGGCGAGCTCGACGTCAGCTGCACGCGGGTCGCCGTCACCGAGCTGCGCGAGAACACGTTCTATGCGTCGATCACCCTCGCCGTCAACGGCAGAGAGCTGGAGATCGACTCGCGCCCGAGTGACGCGCTCGCGCTCGCCGTACGCGCCGGTGCGCCGATCTTCGCCGCCGAGGAGGTCATCGCCGAGTCCGCGATCGAGTTCGAGCACGAGGTCGAAGACACCGAGGAGGTCGTCGAGAAGTTCAAGGACTTCCTCGACCAGGTCACGCCGGAGGACTTCGCCGGCGAGTCCTGAGCCCGCCTGGCGGGCGGGTCCTGTCGAATCGGCCCCGCCCACCCCGGCGCGCGCACCCGCCTTCGGCGGGCGCACGCGCATCCTCACCCACCACCGGCTGCGCCGGCGGTGCCGCCGCCCGATCAGCGTGCCGCAGGCTCGCGGCTCAGAGCGATCGCCAAGATGCGCCCGACGAGCGCGTCGAAGCTGATCCCCGCGGCGTCGGCCGCCTGCGGCAGCAGGCTCGTCTCGGTCAGTCCCGGCACCGAGTTCGCCTCCAGCACGTACAGCTCGCCGTCTTCGTGCAGCATCAGGTCGACGCGTGCGAAGCCGGCGCAGCCGAGCGTGCGGTACGCCGCGATCGCCAGCTCCTGCGTGCGCGCCGCGACCGTGTCGGGAAGCTCCGCGGGGCAGACGAAGCGCGTGCGGCCGATCTCGTAGCGCGCCTCGAAGTCGTAGAAGTCGCGCTCGTTCGGGACCGCCTCGACGATCGGCAGCGCGCGCGGCGCGCCGTCCTCCTCGACGATCGAGACGGCCAGGTCGCGCCCCGGCACGTAGCGCTCCAGCAGCACCTTGCGGTCGTAGGAGAAGGCGGACACCAGCGCCGCCGGCACGTCCGCGGCGGTGCGCGCGAACTTGATCCCCAGCGCGGAGCCCTGCGCCGCCGGCTTCACCACCAGCGGGAACGACAGCTGCCGCTCGATCGCCGGCAGCGCCTGCGCCGCCCCCAGCTCGCGGAAGGCCGTCTCGCTGAAGGCGTGGAAGTCGGGCGTCGGGATCTCCGCCGCGCGCAGCAGGTGCTTCGCCAGCACCTTGTCCCACGAGCGGATGCAGGCCGCCACGCCCGAGCCCGTGTAGGGAATCGCGAGCACCTCGAGCAGCTCCTGGATCGTCCCGTCCTCGCCGTCGCGGCCGTGCAGCGCGACGAACGCTGCGTCGGGCCGCAGCTCCGTCAACTGCGCGACCAGCTCGCCGCCGACGTCGATCGCGACCGCCGTGTGGCCGAGCCGTTGCAGCGCGTCCTCGACGCGCGCGCCGGACTTCAGCGACACCTGGCGCTCGAGCGAGCGCCCGCCCTGGAGGACCGCGACCGTGCTCACCGCGTGCTCACCGATCGGACTCGGCGCGCCCGCGGCCGCGCGCGCCGCGCCGGCGCGGCAGCTGGAGCACGTCCGCGAGCCGGGCGACGTCGCCCGCGGAGGGGGCTGCGTCGGCTGCTGGCGCGGGCGCGGCGGGGCCCGCCCCGGTCAGCGTGCCGTACAGCGCCACCTGCTCCGCCACGACCTTGCCGATGCGCCGCACGCCCTCGCGGATCTGCGTCTCGTCGACGCCCGAGAAGTTCAAGCGCATCGACGATCCGCCACGGCCGTCGAGGTACGCAGCGCGCCCCGGCACGAACGCCACGTTCTCGCTCAGCGCGCGCGCGAGCAGGTCGGTCGTGTCGATGTAGTCGGGCAGGGTCGCCCAGATGAAGAGTCCCCCCTCGGGCTGCGTCCACGCCGCCTCGCGCGGGAAGTGCGCTCTCAGCGCCTCCAGCATCGCATCGCGACGCCCGCGGTAGATCGCCACCAGCGAGTTGACATATTCCCGCCAGTCGCCGGCTGCGAAGTACTCGGCGACGAACAGCTGCGTCATCGACGAGCTGCAGAGGTCGGCCGCCTGCTTGCCGAGGTTCATCTTCTGCAAGACCGGCCGCGGCGCGGCCGCCCAGCCGAGGCGGATCCCCGGCGAGAGGATCTTCGAGAAGGTCCCGAGGTAGATCACGAACTCACCCCCGTCGAGCTTGTAGAGCGGCGGCAGCGGCTCGCCCTCGTAGCGCAGCAGGCCGTACGGGTTGTCCTCCAGCACGAGCAGCTCGCGCTCGTGCGCGATCTTCACGAGCCGCTGGCGGCGTGGGAGCGACATCGTGACCCCACCCGGATTCTGGAAGTTCGGGATCGTGTAGATGAACTTCGGCCGCCGCCCCTCGCGCTCGAGGCGGTCGAGCGTCTCCTCCAGCTCGTCGACCCGCATCCCGTCCGCGTCGAGTGGGATCTGCACCACGTCGGCCTCATAGGAGCAGAACGTCGGCACCGCGCCGGGGTAGGTTGGCGCCTCCGCGACGATCACGTCGCCGGGGTCGACGAGCGTCTTGCAGACGAGGTCGATCACCTGCTGGCCGCCGGTCGTGATCAGCAGCTCGCCTTCGTCGACCGTCATCCCCTCGGCCGCCATCACCTCGGCGATGCAGTGCGCCGCGACGGCGAAGCCCTCCGTCGGCCCGTACTGGAGCGCTCTCGCGCACGCCTCCTCCGCAACCGACGCCATCAGCGAGGCGTACGTGTCCGGCGGGAAGCTCGACGTGTCCGGCATGCCGCCCGCGAGCGAGATGACCTCGGCGCGCTCCGTCAGCGCCATCAGGTCGCGCATCGCCGAGGACTTCATGACCTTCGTGCGCTGCGCGAACAGGCCCGCGTAGCGCTCGAGGTCGCGCGCCGTCGAGCGCGGCGGCTCGCGCCGGGTCATCGCGGCGGCTCGCGGCGGCTCGGCATGGGGAGGACTTCGCCGCGACGGCCCGGATGCCTGTCGCGGTTGGCTATCGTCATGCAGCCAAGCTACCGCACCCGATGACGCTCTTCCTCGCCATCTGCCTCGGAATCGGCCTCGCGCTGGCCGTCGGCCTGCGCCCGTTCCTGCCCGCGCTGCTCGCCTGCACGCTCGCGCGCGGCGACGCGGGGATCGACTTCGAGCACACCGACGTGGCGTTCATGGAGAAGCCGCTGTTCCTGCTCGCGTTGCTGGTCGGCGTGGCGGTGCTCGTCACCGCCGAGCGCCGCCTCGGGCCGGAGCGGGTCGAGTCCGGGCCGATCGGCGCGGCCGTCGCGGGCCTCGGGCTCGCGCTCGGCGCGCTGCTGTTCGGCGGGGCGCTGCAAGACGACGGCTACGCGCTCGTGCCCGGCCTCGTCGGCGGCCTCGCCTGCGCGGCGCTCGCGGCGGCGGCCGCGCGCGGCTTCTTCGGCTCGGCGCGCGCCCGGCTCGACCGCGCGGCGGCGGCGACGCTGCCCGTCTACGCCGAGGTCGCCGGGCTCGTGCTCGCCGGCCTGTCGGTGCTGGCGCCGCCCGTCTCGCTGCCGGCGCTGGCGTTCCTCGTGTGGCTGCTGTTCCAGCAGCGCAGACGCGCGGGGCGCAAGTACGCGGGCCTGCGCATCTTGCGGTGACCCACGCGAAACCGCCCAAGCTCGTCCTGACGGTCATCGACGGGCTGAAGCCGGCGATGCTCGAGCGGGCGGTCGCGCAGGGGCGTGCGCCGATCCTGAAGGCGATCATGGAGCGGGGGGCGTACGTCGACGACTGCGTCGCTGCCTTCCCCTCGGTGACGCCCGTCTGCGCCGCCTCGATCGCCACCGGCACGGGGCCGGATCGGCACCACATCCCGAGCATGAACTGGTACGACCGCGCCGAGCAGCGCTACGTCGAGTACGGCTCGAGCTTCGGCGCCAGCCGCCGCGCCGGCGTGCTGCGTTCGCTCACCGACACGGTCTACAACATGAACGGGAAGCACCTCGCGCCGGACGTTCCGACCGTCTTCGAGCGGCTCGACGACGCCGGCCTGCGCACCGCCGGCACGACGTACCTCATCTACCGCGGCCGCCACCGCCACCAGCTCGCGAGCGACACGGCGCTGGCGCGGATCGCCGGGGCGGTCTTCCGCGACTCGGTGATGGGCCCGCGCGAGCTGTTCTACGCGGACCTGTTCGCGAGCCGCCGCACGGGCTGCCGCGGCCAGCTCGGGATGCCGGGTCAGCGCGACCAGCACAGCGGCTGCGTCGGCGCGCACCTCGTCGAGCACGACCTGTTCGACTTCCTGCTGTTCTCGCTGCCCGACAACGACGCCTTCTCGCACCGCAACGGCCCGCACGCGCAGGTCACCTCGATCGCCGCCGCCGACCGCCAGCTCGAGCGGCTCGTGCACGCCGGCGGCGGGCTCGAGCGCTTCCTCGAGCAGCACGCGATGATCGTGCTCGCCGACCACTCGCACGCCGCCGTCGAGCGGCGCATCCTGCTCGTGGACGCGTTCGAGGACTGGGAGATCGCGCAGCCGCGGCCGAACGGATCCCGCGCGCCGCGAGGGCGGGCGGCGCGCGACGCCGCGGCGGCTGCGGACGACGCCGAGGCTGCCCTCGACGCGGGCGCCCAGCTCGCGCTCGGCCTCGCCCAGCGCTCCGCGATGCTCTACGTGCTCGACGCGGAGCGCCGCGAGCGGCTCGTCACGCGCGCCGCGCGCGAGGCGGCGGCGATCCCCGGCGTCGACCTCGTGATGCGGCGGCCGGCGCCGCGAGAAGGGTCGATCGCCGGCGAGCGCGGCGAGCTGCGCTTCGCCCCCGGCGGCGACCTCGTCGACCTGCGCGGGCGGCGCTGGAGCGTCGACGGGGAGCTGGCGACGCTCGGCGGCCGCGTCGAGGACGGCCGCCTGCTGACGCCCGACTACCCCGATGCGCTCGGGCGCGTGTGGTCGGCGCTCACCTGCCCGACCGCCGGCGACGTGCTGCTGTCGGCGGCGCCCGGCTTCGAGTTCGCCGACTGGGGCGGTGCCGACCACGTCGGCGGCGGCAGCCACGGCTCCCTGCACAAGAGCGACTCGCTCGGCGCGCTGCTGTGGTGCGGCGTGGGGCGGGTGGGCGGGCTCGTATCCCGTGACGATCGCGAGCAGTGGACGCTGCAGGACATGCTGCCGATGGTGGCCGGGCACTTCGGGCTCGACGACGGCTGAGCGGGCGCCGCGGCCGACCCGGCGCGCCCCGCGTGACGTCGAGCCGACCGCCGCCGCGGGGTACCCTGTGCCGATGCGGGACGACGCCTCCGCCGTCGCGCTGCCGTTTCACCGCCGCCTGCGGCACGGCATGCGCCATCCGGCCAACTGGCTCCAGCTCGTGCGCTTCGCGCTCGTCGGCGCGAGCGGCTACGTCGTCAACCTCGCGGTCTTCGCGGGTGCGGTCCACGTCGCCGGGATCGACTACAAGGTCGCCGCCGTGCTGGCGTTCCTCGTCTCCGTCGCGAACAACTTCTGGTGGAACCGCCACTGGACGTTCGACGCGGGCGGCGGCCACGCCGGCTTCCAGGCGGCGCGCTTCCTGACCGTGAGCGTCGGCGCGTTCCTCTTCAGCTACGTGGCGCTGCTGGCGCTCGTGGAATGGGGGCACCTGCCGGAGGTGCTCGCGCAGGCCGTCGCGATCGTCGCTGCCACGCCGCTGTCGTTCCTCGGCCAGAAGCTCTGGAGCTTCCGCGCATGATCCGCGCCGCGGCGCGGATCGCCGCGGCCGTGCTGCTGCTCGCGGCTGCCCTCGCGGGCAGTGCGGCGGCTGCGTCCGCACCCAGGGGCGACCTGGCTGCGCCCGGGCTCACGCCGGCGGTCACCGCGGCACCCACGACCGCGCCCGCGACGACGGCGGCCGACCCGAACGCGCTCGCGACGCCGCCGAGCCCGTCGATCCCACCACCCGGCCGCAGACTGACGTCGAAGCGCGCGATCGCGATCGCCGAGATCGTGCCGAAGATCCAGCGCGTCAGACGCGAGCACCCCGGGTCCTACCCGACTGCGTACACGAAGGGCGCGACGCAGTGGCAGGTGTCGATCTTCTCCAGAGATCGCGTGGAGCTGGGGCAGGTGACGATCGACGACCTCACCGGCGCGGTGCTGGAGGCGTGGACCGGCTACCAGGTCCCGTGGACGATGGCGCGCGGCTACGACGGCGCGTTCGGGCGCCGCGTGAACGCCTGGTACGTGTGGATCCCGATGTGCGTGCTGTTCGTCGCGCCGTTCCTTCCGAGCCGCCGCCGCCGACCGTCGTGGCTGCACCTCGACCTGCTCGTGCTGCTCGGCTTCTCCGTCTCGCTCGCCTTCTTCAACGCGGCGCGGATCGGCCTCTCGACGCCGCTGGTGTATCCGCTGCTCGTCTACCTGCTCGTGCGCATGCTGCTGGTGGCGCGCCGCGGTGGACGAGCGGAGCCCCTGCGGCTGCTCGTGCCCGTCTCGTGGCTGGCGGTCGCGCTCGTGTTCCTGATCGGCTTCCGTGTCGGGCTCAACGTGACGAACTCGAACGTGATCGACGTCGGCTACTCGGGCGTGATCGGCGCGCACAAGCTCGTGCACGGGCAGCCGCTCTACGGCACGTGGCCGAAGGACGACGCCTCCGGCGACACGTACGGCCCCGTCACCTACTACGCCTACGTGCCGTTCGAGCGGATCTTCCCCTGGAGCGGTCGCTGGGACGACCTGCCGGCGGCGCACGCGGCGGCGGTCGTGTTCGACCTGCTGACGATCGGCGGGCTGTTCCTGCTCGGGCGGCGGATCCGCGGCCCATCGCTCGGGATCGTGCTCGCGTACGCGTGGGCGGCCTATCCGTTCACGCTCTACGCCTCCTCGACCAACTCGAACGACGCGCTCGTCGCGCTGCTGCTCGTCGCCACGCTGCTCGTGGCCGGGCGTCCGGCCATGCGCGGCGCGACCGCCGCGCTCGCGGGCCTGACGAAGTTCGCCCCGCTCGCGCTCGCCCCTCTGTTCGCTCGCGCCCCGCGCGACGTGCGGCGCGACGGCGTGCGCCCGGGGCCGGTGTCGTTCGCCTTCTATGCGCTCGCGTTCGCCGCCACGGCGGCCGTCACGATGCTGCCGGTGATCCTGGGCGGCAGCGGGGACCTTCGCATTTTCTGGGACCACACGATCGCGTTCCAGCGCGACCGCGAGTCGCCGTTCACGATCTGGGGGCTGTGGGGCGGGCTCGACACCGTGCAGACGGTCGTCCAGCTCGGCGCCGTCGCGCTCGCGCTCGCCGTCGGCGTGTGGCCGCGCCGCCCGACGCTCGTGCAGACGGCTGCCTGCGGGGCCGCCGTGCTGATCGCGCTCCAGCTCGGCGTCACGTACTGGTTCTTCCTCTACGTCGTGTGGTTCTTCCCGCTCGTGCTGGTCGCGCTGCTCGGTCGCTACGGGGATCCGCAGGCGCACGCCGACGCCGCCGCTGAACGCGCGGGTTTGTCAGCGGAAGCCGGGCGGGGCGGGCAGGAGCAGCTGCTCGATCCCGTCGGCGCGCAGGGGTGACGCGGCAGTCCGGATCAGGACCGCGTTGAGCCACGGGTCGGCCTCGGAGGGCTCGAACCGCGCGGGCATCTGCGTGATCAGCGCTTCGAGCGCCAGCTCGCGCTTCACGCCGAGCACGCCGCCGCGGGCGCCGGTCATGCCGACGTCCGTGATGTAGGCGGTCCCGCCGGGCAGCACGCGCGCGTCGGCGGTCGGGACGTGCGTGTGCGTCCCGACGACCGCCGTGGCGCGCCCGTCGAGGTGCCAGCCCATCGCGACCTTCTCGCTCGTCGCCTCGGCGTGCATGTCGACGAGCACGTGGTCGACGCGGTCGCGCAGCGCGTGCAGCGCCGCGTCGGCGGTCGGGAAGGCCGGATGCCCGGCGCGGATGTAGAGGTTGCCCGACAGGTTCACGACGCCGAGCCGCACGCCGTCGCGCTCCACGACGCACGTGCCGTGACCGGGCTGGCTTCTGAGGTAGTTCGCCGGCCGCAGGATCCGCTGGTGCTCGTCGAGATACGGATGGATCTCCCGCTGGCGGTAGGCGTGGTTGCCGAGCGTGATGACGTCGACGCCGGCGGCGAACAGCGCGTCGGCGATCTTCGGCGTGATGCCGACTCCGTTCGCGGCGTTCTCGCCGTTGACGACGACGAAGTCGAGCCCGTGCCGCTCGCGCAGCTGCGGCAGCAGCGCGAGCAGCAGCCGACGCCCCGCCGAGCCGACGACGTCGCCCACGAACAGGATCGCGACCGACCTGCTCACGATGATTCGCCGATGGCCGACGAACCGACCAAGCCGCCCCCGGGCGAGCCTCCGTTGCATCCCGCCCGCGACGCGACCCCGGCCGGCGTCGAGCCGGCGCCGCTCGTCGTCCCGCGCGGCGTCCAGCTCGTGCTGCTGCTGCTCGGGCTGCTCGGGCTGTGGGCCGTCGCCCGCGCTGCCGGCCCGGTGCTGCTGCTGTTCCTGATCGCCGGCGTCATCGCGCTGATCCTCAATCCGCTCGTCAAGCTGCTCGAGCGCCGTCGCCTGCCGCACACGGCGGCCGTGTTCGCGGTGTATATCGGATTGCTCGCCGCGCTCGTCGGCGTCGGCGCGGTGCTCGCCAACCCCGTGAGCCACCAGGTGCAGAACTTCAGGCACGACGTGCCGAAGCTCGTCAAGGACGCGACCCGCTCGCTCGACGACCTCCAGCGCTTCCTCGACAAGCGCGGGATCAACGTGCACGTCAAGACCCAGGGCCAGACGGCTCTCCAGACGCTCGAGAGCAAGGTGCTGCGCGGCTCGGGCGACATCGTCTCGTTCTCGCGCGACCTGCTGCAGCGGATCGTCGAGACGTCGTTCGCGCTGATTCTGATTCTCGTGATCTCGATCTACATGCTCGTCTACGCAGAGGCGATCGGGAACGTCGTGCGCTCCGTGATGCCTCGGGGCGCCGGGACGCCGGACGACGACTTCCCGCTGCGCGTGCAGCGCGCCGTCTACAGCTACGTGCGCGGCCAGCTCCTGTTCAGCCTGATCATGGGCGCGACCGCGGCCGTCGCGCTGTGGATCTTCGGCATGCTGGGGATCTTCCCCGACGGCAGCCGCTACGCGCTGTTCTTCGGCGCCTTCTTCGGGCTGATGGAGCTGATCCCGTACATCGGGCCGGTGCTCGGCGCGATCCCGCCGATCCTGGTGGCGTTGTTCAACGACCCGATCAGCGCGATCTGGGTCGCGCTGCTGTTCCTCGCGCTGCAGCAGCTCGAGGGCCACGTCGTCGCGCCGCAGGTGTTCGGCCACTCGCTGCGCATCAACCCGCTGTTGATCATCTTCGCGCTGCTGTTCGGCGCCGAGCTGTACGGGGTGGTCGGCGCGCTCGTGGCGCTGCCGGTGGCGGCGATCCTGCGCGAGACGGTCGTCTACCTGCGCCGCCACGTCGTGCTCGAGCCGTGGCCGTCGCCGGCACCGCCGGGCGCCGCCCCGCCGGAGGCGCCGCCGCCGGCACAGCCGCTCGCTTAGGCTGAGCAGGTGCCACCATCGGTAGCGACGCACGTACCGACGCCGGCCGCGCTCGCCGCGTCCGGGCTCACGAAGCGCTACGGCGAGCGCGTGGCGCTGCGCGAGGTCAGCTTCGCGGCCGCGCCCGGTGAGCTCGTCGCCGTCATCGGCCCGAACGGCGCCGGCAAGACGACGCTGCTGTCGATCCTCGCGGGGATCCAGCGCCCCGACGCCGGCGAGGTCACGCGCTCGCCGCGCGAGGTCGGCTGGGTCCCGCAGCAGCCGGCGGTCTACTCGAAGCTGTCGGTCGCCGAGAACCTGCGCCTGTTCGCGCGGTTGGAGAAGGTCGCCGATCCGCACGGCGCCGTCGCGCGCATGCTCGAGCAGACCGGGCTCGCGGAACGCGCCGACGACGAGCTGGGGAAGCTCTCGGGCGGCAACCGCCAGCGCGTGAACATCGCGATCGGCCTGCTCGCCGAGCCGCCGGTGCTGCTGCTCGACGAGCCGTCCTCCTCGCTCGACCCGCGTCAGCGCGCGCGGCTGTGGGAGTTCGTCGGCATCCAGGCGGCGCATGGCACGGCCGTGATCTTCTCGACGCACGACGTGCAGGAGGCGGAGCGCTACGCCGACCGCGTGCTCGTGCTCGCCGACGGCGAGCTGCTGTTCGCCGGTACCGCGCGCGAGCTGGCCGGCGCGGTCGATGTCGGTCCGGGCGGCGGCGATGTCACAGGCCCACGCGACTTCGAGACGGCCTTCGTGCGCTTCCTGCACGAGCGCGGACACTGATGGCGCGCCCCGACCACGCACCGGCCCCCGACCGTCGCCCCGCATGCGCTGGCTGCTGCTGAAGGACCTGCGCATCCTGCGCCGCTCGCCGCTGCTGGTGGCGCTGCTCGTGATCTACCCGATCGCGATCGCGCTGCTGATGGGCTTCGCGCTGTCGGGCGGGCCGGGCAAGCCGACGATCGCGATCTACAACGAGATCCCGCCCACGGCGCGCAGCTTCGACGTCGCCGGCTCGAGACTCAACGCGGACGAGTACCTGCCCGACCTGCTGAGATCGGTGAACGTCGTCAGAGCGCACAGCCGCGCGCAGGCGCGACAGCTCGTGCGCGACGGCAAGGTGCTCGGCGCGGTGATCCTGCCGGCCGACATCACGCAGAAGCTCGCGACCGGTCGCGAGCAGCCGGCGATCGAGGTCCTCTACAACGGCGAGGACGCGGTCAAGCAGCGCTACGTCGAGTCCGTCATCAGAGCGCGCATGGCGGAGGCGAACGTCGCCCTCTCCCGCCGCTTCCAGCAGGCGACCGTCGGTTACCTGCAGCTGCTGCTCGACGGCGGCACGCTCAACCTGCTCGGGCGCGACGTCAACATCCTCGGCCTCAAGAACGCGCACACGATCGTCGCCGGCTCGATCGACGCCCTTCCGGCCGGCTCGCCGTTGCGCACGTCCCTGGGCCAGGTCGCGACGTTCGGCCGGCTCGCGATCGACAACCTCGGCGTCTCGAAGGACGTCCTCAGATCGGTCGGCCAGCCGGTGACGGTGAGACAGACGATCGTCGGCGGCAAGCGCACGCCGCTCGACACGTTCGCGGCGGCGATCTCGATCACCGTCTCGCTGATGTTCCTCACGCTGCTGCTCGCGTCCGGGCTGCTCGCGCTGGAGCGCGAGGAGCACGCCTTCTCGCGGCTCGTGCGCGGGCTCGTCTCGCGCCTCGGCCTGCTCGTCGAGAAGATCGGGCTCGCCGCGCTGTGCGCGTTCGCGGTGACGCTGCTGATGCTGGTCGCGCTCGGCGGCTTCTTCATCGAGCTCGACTGGGCGCGCCTCCCGCAATGGCTGCTGGCGCTGGCGGCCGGCGCGGTCGCGTTCGCCGCGCTCGGCGTCGCGATCGGCGGCCTCGCGCGCGAGGTGCGCGCGGCCTCGCTGCTCGCGTTCCTGCTGTCGCTGCCGATCGCGTTCCTCGCGCTCGTGCCGAGCGGCGCGGTGTCGTCCGGCCTGTACGACGTCGTGCGCGCCGTCTCGGCCGCCTTCCCCTTCAGAGCGACGCTGCAGGCGCTCGACGCCGCGCTCAACAACGCCCAGCCGGGGATCCTCGGCCCGCTTGCGCATCTCGCCGCGCTGACGGTCGCCTACACGCTGCTCGCGCGCCTCGCCCTCCGCCGCTTCGCCTGAGACGCGTCGCAGTAACCTGAGCGCGATGCCCTTCCCCGTCACCCGCCTGCGCCGGCTGCGGCGCACGGGCGCCCTGCGCGGGCTCGTGCGCGAGACGCGGCTCGACGCCGGCGACCTGATCCTGCCGCTGTTCGTCACCCACGGCGGCGATCGCCGCGAGCCGATCGCGGCGATGCCGGGCGTCGAGCGGCTGACGATCGAGCACGCCGTCGCGGAGGCGGCGGAGGCGGCTGTGCTCGGGATCCCCGCGGTGATGCTGTTCGGCATACCCGCGGACAAGGACCCCGAGGGCTCCGGCGCCTGGGACGACGAGGGCGTCGTGCAGCTCGCGATCCGCGCGATCAAGGAGCGCTGCCCCGAGCTGCTCGTGATCCCCGACCTGTGCCTGTGCGAGTACACGAGCCACGGGCACTGCGGCGTGCTGCGCGAAGGCACCGGCCCCGGCGCCCCAACTGAGGTCGACAACGACGCGACGCTCGCGCTGCTGGCCCGCACGGCCGTCTCGCACGCGCGCGCGGGCGCCGACCTGATCGCCCCGAGCGACATGATGGACGGGCGCGTCGGAGCGATCCGCGCCGAGCTCGACGACGCGGGCTTCGAGCAGCTGCCGATCCTCGCCTACTCGGCCAAGTTCGCCTCCGCCTTCTACGGCCCGTTCCGCGAGGCGGCCGACTCGACGCCGGCCTCCGGCGACCGTCGCGGCTACCAGATGGATCCCGCCAACGGCGAGGAGGCGCTGCGCGAGGTGCTGCTCGACGTCGAGGAGGGGGCGGACCTGGTGATGATCAAGCCGGCGCTGCCGTACCTCGACGTGATCCGCCGCGTCAAGCACGCGACCCGCATGCCCGTGGTGGCGTACAACGTCAGCGGCGAGTATGCGATGGTGAAGGCCGCCGCCGCCGCCGGATATCTCGACGAGCGCGCGACGGTGCTGGAGACGCTCACGTCGATCCGCCGCGCCGGCGCCGACGCCGTCATCACCTACCACGCGAAGGACGCTGCCCGATGGCTGTCAGAGCGAAACTGACTGACCCGAGTACCAACACCGCCACGCCGAAGCTGCGCAGCCGCAAGCACG
>Ga0210410_10001026_pt1 | contig 27069 bp, 25 predicted proteins | sample IncBWC4MmetaG_FD_161058 | JGI IMG/M metagenome (GOLD analysis project Ga0210410, IMG submission 161058) | Forest soil microbial communities from Barre Woods Harvard Forest LTER site, Petersham, Massachusetts, United States - Inc-BW-C-4-M | ecosystem: Environmental > Terrestrial > Soil >... | reverse complement strand
TGGATTACCGAGCTGCCAGGATTTTCGGGCGACCCGCAGAAGTCCAACGAGAGCAAGCTGGAAGCCATTCAGACAGCCTGGCACGAAGAGTGGGAAGACCGGAAGGGTTAACGCTGCGTAGCGAAAACTAGAGGTTTTCCGTATAATTAACAGATTGCAGTTCATCCAAGAGTGCCGCTATGGTGCAACGGTTAGCACGTAGCCCTTTCAAGGCTAAAATACGGGTTCGATTCCCGTTAGCGGTACCAAACATTCCCGCTCCAAATTACGCTCCAATCTACTTAGTGATATTCTTGGCATTCGCACAGAGTAGCTCCAGAGGAGGCCCCGCCCATGGCTGATTTGCTGCGTTCCACAAATCCCGTTTTAAAAGAGAGTGCGTTTGCCGGTGCGATTCCGACCGGCGAGACGATGACGATTCAGGGCACGGTCAATAAGACCGGGCTGCTGCTGCTGTTTGTAGTGATAACGGCGGCGTGGACCTGGGGATTGGCGCACTCGGAGAATCCGGAAGCCGCCAACATGTGGGTAATCGGTGGGGCTCTCGGCGGATTCGTCGTGGCGCTGGTGACTATTTTCAAGAAAGAGTGGTCCCCGATCAGCGCGCCGATTTACGCGCTTCTTGAAGGCCTTGTTCTCGGAGGCATCTCCGCGATTTTTAACAAGATGTACAACGGAATCGCGGTCCAAGCGATTAGCCTGACGCTTGGCGTGATGTTTGTGATGCTGCTGGCGTACAAATTCCGCATCGTGCAGGCGACGCGTGGGTTCAAGCTGGGCGTAATTGCGGCGACCGGTGGAATCGCTTTGGTTTACGCCTTGAACATGTTGATGAGCCTTTTCGGCCACTCGCAGATGTCGTTTCTAAACGCCGCCACACCGCTAGGGATCGGGATCAGCCTGTTCGTGGTGATCATTGCGTCCCTGAACCTGATCATTGATTTCGACATGATTGAAACCGGGGCCCGGATGGGCGCGCCGAAGTATATGGAGTGGTACGGCGCGTTCGGGCTGATGGTTACGCTGATCTGGTTGTATATGGAAATGCTGCGGCTGCTCAGCAAGGTTCGGCGGCGGTAAAACTGTTTGACAAGAAGTCGGCAGCCATTAGCCAACACAGCTATCTGCCAAGAGAAAGAACCCACAAATAACCGCTATTGGCTCACGGATAAAATCAAAGAACAAAAAGCAGATTCCTCGGGGCAAACTGCGCCCTCGGAATGACAGTTGTTTCTAACGTCGCTGCCCGCTAGAACGAGGCGCGGAGGCGGGCGGAGACGCTGCGGGGGACGCCGATGGCGGTGCCGGAGAGGATGCTGGCGAAGTTGATGACGTTGAGGCGGTCGGCGATGTTGGTGGCTTGAATCTGGAATTGAAGCGAGCGCGATTCCTTGCGATAGAGTTGCGCGCCCATGCCGAGATCCATGGAAAAATTGGGTTCCACGCGTTGTTTCGTGAAGTTGACGCGGGAGACGACGGCGGCGCCGTACTGCGCGACTAACGTTGCGACATCTGTGTTTTGGCTGAGATCGGCAGGCAAGCCGCTGCCGTACTGAGCGCCTGCGGCGAACCACACACTGTGGCCGGCATCGAGGCGCAGGCGCGCGTGCAGCGTGTTGCGCTGATCCTGTGAAACTCCAAATTTGCTGGTGTCGGTAAGGCCGGCACTGGCGTCGCTGCCGATGAACAACCCTCCGTTGATTGGTCCTTGCCCTATCCCTGATTGATTGGCGTAACTCACAAATCCGGAGACACGGCCCCAATGTGGAACTTCGAGGCGAACTTCCTCGCCGAAGATGCGGGCCTTCGCGAAGGAGATCGGGAAACTCACGCCGGTTTGCAGAAGCACGTCGTCGTCGGAGTAGTTGTGAAAGTCGCGGCGGAAGATGTTGGCGTCCAGGCGGAATTTCCCGAGGAAGGATTTGGTGATGCCGCCTTCGTAGTAGTTTGCGCGTGCGACGGGGACGGGAAGCCGCAGCACGACAGGATTGACGGAATCGAGCTGCGGGGAACTGGCGAGCAGGAGATTTTCCATCGCGGGCGTCTGGAAGACTCGGTCGTAGGAAGCGTGCAGTAACAGATTGAGCGAGGAAACGAAGCGCGATACGCCGAGGCGCGGGCTGACCGCCGAATCGTGAATCACGAAGCCGTAATGATCGAAACGCAGGCCGGCGCTGATGTTCCATGCGCCGTAGCGCATCTGGTCCTGGATGTAAAAGGCAGGCTCGACGTCCCATTTGCTGGCTGCGAAATTCAGATTCAGCTGCGTGCCGGGATCGAATTGCGAGGGGTCGGTAACGTGGTATTGCAGCGCCTCGTGAACCGGAGTGAAGAAGGAATCGGCACCCGCTTTCCAGTCGTGGTGGCCACGGTGACCGGCGATGTCGCCGCGGACGTAGCCTTCGCGATAGCCTCGATCCTGGCTGACAATGACGGGGGTGGAAAAAGGATTGGAGCGCAGAGAAAAGCTGGAATCGCGGACACCGCCGGAGAAACTGAGAACCAGGTTGGAGGAAATGGTGTGCTGGTAATAGATTTGCCCGCTGGTTTCGGAGCTGGCCGCGTCTTGCCGCTGAAGCGCACTCTGCTGGATGAAATCGTTGGGAATTTCGTAGCGCAGCGAATTGTGGGCGACGGTGAGGCGCAGGCGGTCGTTGTCGGAGAAATCGCGTTCGTAAGCCGCGGAGAATCCTCCGGAATTGCCGTCGTTGCCGAAATTACCGGTGACGGGCGGGTCGAGATATCTGGCGGAGTGCAGGCCGAACGCACGCACGGAGTAGCGCTCGTTTTCGCGGGAGAAAGAAATGGCGGCTGAGCCGTCCAGTTGATCGAAGCTGCCGCCGGAAACGGCGAAATCTCCGTGCCACCCGAGAAGCGGATTTTTTTCGGTGGTGAGTTCGACGATGCCGCCGAGCTTGCGGCCGTATTCGGCGGGATAGCTGGCGGTGAGCAGGCGTAGGGATTCGACGGCATCGGAATCCATGTCTGGAGCGAATGCGGGCGAGCGATTCTGCACCAGCGGCTGGCCGTCCACGACGAACTGCACATCGTATTCGGAGCCGCGCGGATGCAGCACGCCGTTGCCTTCGTAGATCCAGCCGGGTTCTTGGTTGACGAGATCGAAAAGGTCGCGGCCGGGCTGGAGGCTAAGCTGCTCGCGTATGGTTTGCTTGCCGATGGAATAGAGCGTGCTGGTGCGCGTGGGGTCGACCAGCGTGAGTTCGTCGGTGACCTGGACCTGAGTGGTGACCGGTGCGACGCCGAGGGTGATGCCGAGTTTTACGGGGACTTCTGAGTGGACTTCGACAATGTCACTCCAGGCGGCGAAGCCTGCAGCGGCGAGGTTGAGGCGATAGACGCCGAACGGAAGATCCTGAAGAACGATGTGGCCGTCCGCGGGAATCTGAAAACGGCGCTCGAAGCCGTTGCCTTCGCTGAGGAGTTCGCCACGGGCAGCGAGGGTCGAGCCTTTTGGATCGCGGAGCTCGAGATGGAGTTCACCGCGGAGGCGCTGGGCGCGCGCGGGGATGCCGGCGGCGAGGCAGAAGAGACTGGCCAGCAGGCAGAGGCGGGAGAGACGGATTTGTGACCGTTTAGCGTTCATTGCTAAAAAAGTATGCGATACCTGGCGTTTCGATTTAGCTTGCGAGAGCGCGGGTATTTCCAAGATAGCATGCGTGAGGGGAGGAGGTTGAGCGGGCGGTTGGGGGTGGGAGCATAAGCGGCAATGCGGTTAGTGGCCCAATGTGAATTTGGTGGCTCGGCGTAAAGCCTAGATGCGGTACAGAGCCACCGCCCTCCAAAGTTGAGAGGGGCCAGCTGAAAGTGGCCGCTACTTGGAAGTAACTATTTTGTCTCTGGACTGGAAAAGTGGGGCGCAGTGCCGGATGATGGAAGACAATCGTTTTCTCGTCCGAGGTCGACGCCGGGGGCGGATGAGAGAAAAGGCCATCGAACAAAGGGGCTTAAGTCTTGGACGAGAAGAATGTTTATCTGACCGGTGCCGCCAGCGAATTTGGTTCCCGCATTATTCCCTCCGAGGAAGTCGATGAAGCGTTTGGCATGCCCGCCGGAAAACTGCGGACGCGGGCGGGAATTGTGTCGGTGGCGTATGCGGCCGAGGACGAAACGGAAGGCTCGCTTGCAGCCGGCGCTTGTCGGAAACTGCTCGAGCAGTGTGGCGAAGACGCGCAGAATCTCGATGGCGTGATTGCGGCGAGCGAAACAGATCACGCTTACCCGTCGCTTTCTGCACAACTCCATGCGCGGTTGAAACTGCGCGAACGCTCCACGGCGCTGGATGTGGGCAGCGGGTGCCTGGCACTCTTGCAGGTGCTCTGCGTGGCGCAGGCGATGCTGATGGCGGGACAGGCGCAAAAGATTTTGGTGGCGACGGCCGATGTGCACAGCCGGACGCTGGGGCCGGGACGCACCGCGGGAGAATTTGGCGGTTTGTTTGGAGATGGCTCGAGCGCGTTTCTGCTGTCGAACAAGCCGCCGGAAAAAGGGCGGTTCGCGTACCGGTTCGGAGAATTCTTTTTTGGATGTGCTGCGCAATACGCGGAGGCGATTGCCGTCAGCGACTCGGGCGGCGCCGGGCTGGAGATTCGATTTGACGGCGAAGCGCTTTCGCGCGCGGCAGTCTACCGCATGGAACAGGTGCTGAGCGAAGTGGAACGGCGCAGCGGAATTCCGCGGGAGAAAGTGGGAGCGTTTGCCACTCACCAGCCGAATCCGCGGTTGGTGGCGCTGCTGGCGAAACAACTGGGCGTGGATTGCAGCGCGTTTCCGCCGATTGCGGTGACGAAGGGAAACCTGGGTTCTTCGATGTGTGGCGCGACGTTGCATTCGGCGTTTGAGAGTGCGGCGGGGAAGCGGGCGAGCGAACGAAAGGCGGTGTTTTTAGCTTCGCTCGCGCCGGGGTTGTTGTTTGGCGGTGGGTGGATGGTGCCGGCGGGGAGTTGAGGCGGAGCGAAAGATTGAATCGGTAGGACGAGGAATCGCAAAACGCCGGCGAGATGTCGAAGTTGAGGTCCTTCGCGCATCCTTGTCGGATGCGCTCAGCATGACAAGTCGCGATTGGGTTTGTTAAGGGGAAGAGCGGGTGGCGGTGGTGGAGTTGCGACAGAGGCTGATTAGAGCGTTGGAGACTTCGGAAGAGCCGACGGCGGCGTTAAGCGGCTCGGCATAAATTTTGTAAGTGTGATTTCGGCGAGAGCGCCGATCTGGTAAGTGCCATCAAACTGCGCTGGGCCAGGGGCCTGGCAACGCCATCCATCTACAATGCCGGCGATGACCGAGCCGCTTGCGGCGTCCACGGCGACGACGTGTGTGCCGAAGACGCCGGTTACACCGGGAGGAGACGAAGGGCCAGCGAAAGAGCGTGGCGATGCTGAAGCGGCAGCCGAGCGCTTTGCGAAGATTTGTTTCCTCTAAAGTGCGTGGAACAAAGGGCTTGCAGCTTGTGAGTCGAAGCGCGGGGACGGAAAAATGCGCTGGCTGCAGTGTTCCTGAAAATTGCAGGACGTTCCGAATTGAACGAGGTTGCCAGGGTGCATTCCCGAAGTGGGAATGGGCCACTACCTCAATTGACATTCACTTGGGTGGCTTCAATAATCCCGCCATGGCGAAGCCTGGGGCGGTGCGACGGATCAAGAGCTATTCCGCGGCGAACGGGTATGTGTATCAGTATTACTTTTACGAGTTGAATCGCGTTTCGGTGGATGGTGTGGCGGCTGGGGAATTTGTTTATGCGATTTCCGCGGATCGCGGGACGAGTTTCGGGATGCGGATATTTGTTATGCAGGCGGCGTTAGATGCCTGGGCCACGGCAAATGGCCGCGCGTTGACGAGCAGCGAAGAGTATGCGGCGGCAAAGATGCGGTTGTTTCAGGCATTTGATGAGGGCGTGGTTCCGCTAACGGCTGAGGCTGCACGCGAGGTGCGGCTGGTGGTGGACGAGTCGAATTTGGAAGATTTGTTGAGGATGTTGAATATTTGACCCCATATCGTTTCGGCGTTGAACCGAAACCCAGCCTGCGACGTCTAGTTTGGTGTAACGGAGATTGAGAATGCGGGAGCTGGTCCTGATCCAGCCGGGAAGAGTGCTCGTGGGGCCGTCGGAGCGGGAGAGCGAAAGCTGCCGCGCGCACCGCGAGTTTGAAGAGCGGCTGGCGGAGTGCGGTCCGCTGGCGTTTCGTGTGGCACATGGAGTTTTGCGGAATGCCGCCGACGCGGAGGATGTGGCGCAGGAGGCGCTGCTGAAGGCGTACCGGAATTTCGGGCGGCTGCGGGAGCCGGCACGTTTTCGCGGCTGGCTGGTGCGGATTACGTTCCGGATGGCGCTGGATCGGTGGCGGTCGGTGAAGCGGCGAGAGAAACGCGAGACACAGGGTGAGCCACCAGAACAACGAGCCGTGGGGCCAACGGTGGAAGAGTTGGCGGTGTCGAGCGAGTTCCAGGCGCGGCTGGAGCGGGCGATGGAGGAGTTGCCCGAAAAGTTCCGATTGGTGCTGCTGCTGGCGGCAATTGAGGGGCACACACTGGAAGAAGTATCGGGGGTGCTGGGTATTCCGATGGGAACGGTGAAGTCGAGACTGTTTTTTGCAAGGAAGCAGTTGGCGGAGAAGCTGCGATGAGCTGCGAAGGGTATCGCGACAAATTGATTGCAGCGCTGGCGAGTGGGGATAGTTCGCTGGCTGGCGATGTCGCAGTGCATTTGGGGATATGCGCGGAATGCAAGAAATTTTATGAAGCACAGGTGCACCTCTTTGGAGCGATTGATTCTGGTGTGCGAGCCATGGTCAATGAAGCAGTGCCGGCGTCGTTGTCGCCGCGCGTACGGGCGCAAATTGCGGAAGCCGACATGCCTCGCCGGATGTGGGGCGTTAGCTGGAGTTTCGCAGCAGTTGCGGTTACTGTGCTGGTTATAAGCGTCACTGTACTGAAGCGGAGTCGGGATAACACGAACAAAGTTGCTGACCGATCTCCGGCTGTCGGGCAACGAGCTTCTGGCGCGACGGGTGTCAGGGCAGTGCTACCGCAGGTCGCTGCGGTGGGTCCAAAACGCCGCTCGCCAGAGGTGCAGACAGCGACAGCTCCGCGGGAGGCCGTGAAAGCGCCGGAGGTGATCGTGCTTGCCGAGGAGCGCGCGGCGTTCGCGAGGTTTGTTACTGACCTGCCGGAAGAGAGAGAGGTTGCGGTGGCGTTTACCCGGCCAGCGACCGATGCGGAAGACGAGGCCGTGGAGATCGCCTTGTTGCAAATTGACGAACTAGATGTGAAGCCATTGGAGTCGTCGAATCCCTAGCGAGCATTCTGATTCAACTGCAAGTTTTTCCAGGTAGGTACTAGGATCCGAGATCTCAGGAGGATGAGATGAAAAAGGCACGAATCGCACTGATTCTACTGACTCTTTTGACTGTCGCAACCACTTTGCGCGCGCAAGATAAGGTAAAGAGCGAAGCAAAATATCCGGTTGCGACGCTCAAATTGCAGGTGACGATTACAGAGACCGAGGGAGAAAAGAAAATCGTCAATCTGCCCTACGCCTTTTATCTGAGGGTTGGAGAGGCTGGACCGGTTACGCCGTATACCAAGGTGCGTATGGGGAGCCGTGTGCCGGTTTATGTCGGCAAGGACGGCGGGATGCAATATATCGATGTCGGGACCAACATTGACGCGCGTGGTTTTGCAGGAGAGGAGGGCAGGTTCGACATCAATCTGAGTCTGGAGCGCTCGTGGGTCGAGGGTGACGTGGCGGTTCCGATGGAAAGACCAACTGGACAGCCGACCGATGCGCGCGCAGGGCAGTTTCGCGAGCCGGTGATCCGGCAGTTCAGAACGGAGCTTGCGTTGACTATGAAGGATGGACAGACGATCCAAAGCACTGTGGCGACGGACCCGCTGTCTGGCAAGGTGTTGACGATTAATGTGACCATGAATGTTGTGAAGTAGATTTCAGCATCACTTCAGAATAGCCGTGAGCGCTGCAGCCAGGTCGGGATGCTGGAACTGGTAGTTGAGCTTTTGGAGTTGGTAGGGGAGGACACGTTGGCTGGAGAGGAGCAGAGCTTCGGCCATTTCGCCGAAGATGAGGCGGAGGGCGTAGGCGGGCACGGGGAAGAGCGCAGGGCGGTGCAGAGCGGTGGCGAGGATTTTGGTGAAATCGGCGTTGGTTACGGGTTGCGGAGAGATGACATTGAGGGGGCCGGTGATGTTGGCGTTTTCGACCGCGAGACGAAGGATGGCGATTACGTCGTCGAGGGCGATCCAGCTTAGCCATTGTTTGCCTGTGCCGATTTTTCCCCCGACACCGAATTGAAAAGGGCGGATCATTTGCGGCAGGGCGCCGCCTTGTTTAGAGAGGATTACGCCGAAGCGGGCGCGGACTACGCGGATGCCTAGCGCTTCGGCTTTCAGGGCTTCGGATTCCCATTCTTTTGCGATTCCACTTAGAAAATCGGTTCCTGGTTGGCTTTCTTCGGTGAGGGTCTCGTCTCGACGGTTGCCATAGTAGCCGGTGGCGGAGGCGGAGACGAGAACGCGGGGGCGTGCGGACATTTTGGCGAGAGCCTGGACTAGGGCACGGGTTGTGTCTACGCGACTGGAGCGGAGGAGGTCTTTGCGTTGCGGCGTCCAGCGGCCGCCGGCAATCGAAGCGCCGGCTAGATTGACTACGGCGTCGGCACCGACAGCGGCTCCGCCGAGTTCACCGGTAGCGGGATTCCAGTTGACGTCGAAGCTCTGCGTGTTGCCGATTGATTGGGTGGTGGTGCCGGGGCGGATGAGGCGGCAGACGGTGTGGCCGACGCGTTGGAGATCTTGCGTGAGAGCGGTGCCGACGAGTCCGGTGGAGCCGGTGATCAGGATTTTCATGGGGTCCCTTTTGGTGGATTGATTATCGCGCAGATGGGGGATTATGGTGCGTGTGGTGTGAGACGGGTTCCGTGAGGGGAAGAACCCCGGTGCAAAGATGGCACCTGGGGAACCCGGGCCCGGCCTCCTAAAGAGGAAGATTGGGTTACAATTTTGTGATGGCTCAAGTAGCGCCAAGTTTGCGGGTGAAGGTGTTGTTCTTTGGGCGGCTGCGGGAATTGACCGGGCTGGCTGAGGAAGCTGGGGAGCTGCCTGAAGGAGCGACCTTGGCGCAGGTGTTTGAGCGCTATGCGGAGCGGTATCCGAAGCTGGCGGGATTCCGGAACTCGATGGTGGTTTCGCGGAATCAAGAATTTGCGGCTTGGGATACACGGGTTTGCGCGGGCGATGAGATCGCATTTTTGCCTCCGGTGAGTGGGGGCTGAGCCTCCCTGTGTATGACGACGAACATTCAAGAGGACAAGTTTGAGCTGGTGCGCGCGGCGATCGATGCTGAGGCGCTGGTGCGGCAGGTGCGTGCGGGGCAGGATGGGGCGATCGTTACGTTTGACGGATTTGTGCGTAACGAATCGCACGGGCGCGAAACGAGCTACCTGGAATACGAGGCGTACGAATCGATGGCGCTCGGAAAGATGAAGGAGATTGCGGCGCAGATTCATGAGAAGTTCGCGATTCATCGGGTGGTGATCGTGCACCGCCTGGGGCGGCTGGAAATTGGTGAAACGAGCGTGTTCATCGCAGTGAGCGCGCCGCATCGGGGCGCGGCGTTCGACGCCTGCCGGTTTGCGATTGATACGCTGAAGCGCACGGTGCCTATCTGGAAGAAAGAGTATTTTGCGGACGGAGCGGTTTGGGCGGATGGCGAACTGCCTCCGACACCCCCAAGTGCAAAAAGTGCATCCTAGCTATTTGATGATTCCCCGGGTCTCACGAATCTCCCTCTGGTGGTTTGCCCCGTTGGCTCTTCTTGCGGGGGCTTTCCTTGCCCACGCGCAGGAAAAGCCGGACCGGCCGCCGTGGGCGCAGCCTTCCACCAGCCAGCCACAGCCTCCTCCACCGAGCGGTCAGCCGCAGCCCTCTACAACTCCTGGGCCGATGGTCCCTGCCCCGGTGCAAGTGCCGGAGAGGCAAAAAGAGCCGCAGACACCGAAGGGCACGATCAAGGTCAATGTGAACCTGGTGAACGTGCTGGTGAGCGTGCTGGATGAGAACAAACGTCCGGCGCCCAACCTGCCACAGGAAGCCTTTCAGGTATCGGAAGAAGGCGTGCCCCAGAAGATTGAATTTTTTGAGCCGGAGACCAAGCTGCCGCTGGACCTGGCGCTGATGATTGACGCGAGCATGAGTGCGCACATCGATATTCAATATGAGCGCGACGCGGCGACACGTTTTATTCGGCAGGTGCTGCGTCCAGACGACCGCATGGCGGTGTTTTCGTTTGACGAGACGGTGACGCAACGGACCTCGTTTACAGATAATGTGCAGACCCTGCAGGAAAAGGTAGCTCGGATACCAGACGGCGCGGGAACTTCGATTTACGACGCGGTGGAGCTTGGGTCGCAGGCGCTGGAGAAGCGCGGCGGGGAACGGCGGCGCGTGATCATCCTGGTGACGGACGGAGGAGAGACCACGAGCCATGCGGATTTCGAGGCGGCGCGGCGGGCGGCGCTGCGCGGCGAGGTGCTGCTGTATACGATTCTGGTCCGCACGATGAAGAGCGAGAACGGGCGGAATACCGCCGGAGAGCACGCGCTACAGACCATCACGGAGACGACCGGCGGCGCGATGTTTTTTCCGGATTCGCCGCAGGAGTTGCCGATTATTTTTGACCGGATTGACGCCGAGCTGAGGACGCAATACCGGCTGGCGTATTACCCGAATCCGCGCGGGCCGGCGAATTCGTATCGTAAGATTGAGGTGAAGATGCTGGCGGGGTACACGGCGCGGCATCGGACGGCGTATTTGGTTGGTGCACAGTGATTGGTTGCTGGTGACTCGGAAAGAGTTATCGGTTATCAGTAATCTGTCAGAGCGAATTCGGAATCCACATTGAGAGACGGAATGGCGATTGATTATTTAGAGGCGGCGGTGGAGATTGCACGGGAAGCGGGGGTGGTGCTGCGGGAAGAGGCACAGCGGCCGCCGGATATTTCGTACAAGGGCGATTACGACCTGGTGACGCAGGCGGACAAGAGGTCGGAGGCGGTGATTGTGAGCCGCCTGCAGAGGTATTTTCCGGGGCATGCGGTGGCGGCGGAAGAGGGAACCGGGAAAGAGACCGGCTCGGAATACAAGTGGCATGTGGACCCGCTGGACGGGACGACGAATTTCGCGCACGGGTATCCGTGCTTTTGCGTTTCGATGGCGCTGGCGAAGGGCGACGAGCTGCTTCTAGGAGTGGTGTACAACCCGATTTCTGGGGAGATGTTTTCGGCGGCGCGAGGAGAAGGCGCGTTTTTCAACGGGAAGAGAATGCAGTGCTCGAAGATCGCGGCGCTGCGGGCCAGTTTGCTGTGCACGGGATTTCCGAATCATAAGAGGCATGCTCATCCGAACATTCATTACTACTGGGATTTCACGTTGTGCTCGCACGGTGTGCGGCGCGACGGGTCGGCGGCTCTGGATCTTGCGTATGTGGCCGCCGGGCGGTTTGATGGATTCTGGGAATTCGGGTTGAAGCCGTGGGATACGGCGGCCGGGGTGGTGATTGTAGAAGAGGCCGGTGGAAAGATTACGGACCTCGATGGGAAGCCGTATGTTTTAGGTGGCAAGACGATCCTGGCGACGAACGGGTTGATTCACGCGGAAATGGAAAAGATGGCCGAGGAGATTAAGAAAAAAGAGAAGATGGGCGTCTAGATGGAACGTGGCCGTGTTTCGGGGCCAGTTGCCGGAAGTGTTCGCCGATTTGGGAATTCCAGACATTTAGATCAGAAAAATCTGCCGCACCTACTGCACTTGGGTTGTTTTTGAGGATGTACCCAGCCCTCACGGGCTGGGCTAAGGTCTGCCGCGCCACTGGCGCTCCTTGGAATGAAATCGCTGGGAGCGCAGGAGACAACGGAGTCGCACCTTTCCTGCACAGTGTCAGGAATCCTCGGTCCGTTTTGTCAGCCATCCGCCCGGTCTGCACCGCACCACATCACAGCACCCCTCTGCCCCTGGTCGAGAAGTGATTGAAAATAAGTAGGTTGGTAGCACCTTGCGCAAGTGGCGGAGACGCAGGGGTTACAGGTTGCTTGTTCTGATAAGAGCCTTGTTGCGAGCTGTAAGCGCAGAGTTTAAAGAAGTTATCTGGTCGCTTTTTGGAAGTGCGGAATCTAAGGGAGTTAGAAGAGCCAGAGGCGGAAAGAATGATTCAAGACGATCCCGGCGCGCCTTAACCCGTCGGTAATTATATTGAATGGAAAAATGTTGTCGAGAGAAAAATTGACGGGCGGCCTTAGGGAAGGCTGATTTGGACCTCACGGAAATCTTATGGGTGTGGAGCTATCGTTGAATGGCAAAGACGGCGACATCGTTTGACATTCATCGGGCACCGGGGTGGTGCCGTTCCTGGACCAAGTTCGTTGCCCAAAATTGGGTAGGAGAGAAGCCATGCGCAAGTGGGTGGATCGTGGGTTGGCGTTTGGATTGAGCATGTTTGTGAGTTTGAGCGTTTGCGACGTAGGGCGCGCGGACGATACCAAAGCGGGAAATGATTCGAAACCGTCGGTGGCGAAGGCTGCTGAGAACAAGCCGGAGGCAGGGCTGACGGATCGGGAGCGCTGGCTATTGGAGCGCGTAGAGCAGTTGGAGAAGCGCGTGGCGGACTTGGAGTCGAAGGACGCGAAGCCGGCTGCGGAGGCGGCAGCTGTGCGGGAGAAGGGCGCGGAGCCAAGACCAAGTGTTTACGGTGGACTGACGACCGCAGCGAAGCCCGCTGCAGGTTCGCCGTCGGCGACGCTGACGAGTGCGCCGGCGGGTGCGGTGCCGAGTTCGATGGCGACTAGCATTGCGGCAGCTATCGGGCCAAATAAAGAATCAAGCACGTCCGCGAGTCCGGCGGCGACCCAGGTCCCAGAGAAGAAAAAAATCGAGCCGTTTTCGGATGCGGATTGGACGTGGCTGAACGGGAATCCACGGACGAAAGAAATTTTCTGGGATACCAAATTTTTCACGCCGGAGATTCGGGCGGACATAAATTACGTGTATGACTTCAACCATCCGGTGGATCATTCGATCGGAGGATCGAGCGAGTTGTTCCGGTCGTCGGAAGTGCAGCTGGAACAGTTCGGCGTCGGTGGGGATTTCCACTATGACAATGTGCGCGCACGGCTCATGACGCAGTTCGGGATGTATTCCGTGACGACGCCGCGGAATGACCCGAGCCCGGGGCACGGGCAATGGGATCTGGCGAATGCGTACCGGTATGTGTCGGAGGCCTACGGGGGATATCACTTCAATGTGTGGCATGGAATCAATGTGGACGCGGGAATCTTCATGTCCTACATCGGTTTGTTCAGCTACTACAATTTCGACAACTGGGCGTACCAGCCGTCGTATGTGTCGTCGAATACGCCGTGGTTTTTTAATGGCGTGCGCGTACAGATTTTTCCGACGGCACATTTGAAGATTGAACCGTGGTTCATTAACGGCTGGCAATCGTATGCTTCGGCGAATCACAAGCCGGGGCTTGGGGGACAAATCAAATGGACTCCCGCGCCGTGGATCAACATTATTTCGAACAACTACGGGCTTGGAGAGGATGACCTGTTCATCAAGGGCCGCTCGCGCATCCACACGGACAACAGCGTCGAGGTGAAATACTACGACAACCCGGAAAGAACGCTGGACAAGATGGCGTTTACAGTCACGGGGGACCTGGGCTGCGAATATGGTTCCGGAGTAAGCTGCTACGGCAATCACAAGGGCGGGCCGAAGCAGAGCTTCGTGGGCTACATGGTTTACAACCGGTTCTGGTTCCACCGGGATTTGTTCGGGCTGACGATTGGCGGCGGGCAGATCAACAATCCGGGGCGGTATCTTGTGCTGATTCCACCAATCAATGGAGAGACAGCGGTGACAGCCGCGACGAACTCGCCTTATTTCACAGGGAATCCGGGAGACCCGTTCAAGGCGTGGGACTCATCGATCACGTTCGACTACATGCCGAAGCAATACATTACGTTCCGGGCGGAGTATGACTACCGGCATGCGAACGTGCCGTACTGGACGGGGCAAGGCGGGATTACGCCTCCGAACGGAAATACCGGGGCGCCGCAATTTTACGTATGCAGCAACGGGTCGTCCTCGGGGCAGACGAGCCTGGGTGCGGCGGAGACGGCATGCGGCGGGGGATTGAACAGCGTGTGGTTTCCGGACTTGAGGAAGAATGAATCGTTTATTGATTTGTCGATTCTGGTGAAGTTCTAGGCCGCCGGGGAGTTGAGGACAACATTGCCGTCGGGCGAGAAACAGAATTCCCGTTCGCGGAGCAAGTTAATACCGACTTCGGTTTCACTTGCCTCGCAACTCGCCTGTAGTCGGAGAGATGTTGGTGACGGGATAGTACGGTCATTTCCCGACATAATGGTTTGCACTCAGATTCGATCGCGTTAGTTCCTTGACGTCTAGCCGGCCGACCTTGTTCTTATCCAGTCTTTCGAATTCGGCTTCCATATACCCCATGTACACCTGCTTGGAAACCATGCCCTTTTTGTCGCCGTCCATGAGGAGGAGCAGGTGTCTGACGTCGTCCTCTCCCATCGCCAGTTTGTCCTGTGGCTTCGGAACGGATGCCTTTTGAGCGGCCGCGTTGCCGAGCAGAGTCAAGGTCGCAACCAACACTGCGATTACCGCGATGAACCACACGTAGTTTATTCGTTTCCGCATGATCGACTCCTTGGAACTCTTGACAGGTCTGGGAGTCGGCCCCGCTGTCCTCCCGGACCAGGTTCGAGTTCGCCGGGATGTGCGTTTTGGCTCCCGGATTTGGTGAATGTACACCCATGCAACTGGTGCGTTCACGCAAATTATTGATGCAGTGAATCAAAATTTGCTTAGGAGGAATTGCTCAGACACTCCATTGGTGCGAATCTGAACGCAAACGTTGAGGCCCTTCGCGCATCTCCGGTAAACATCACCGGAGTCCCGACACCGGACCTTGTCAGATGCGCTCCCTCTTGCGGCAGGCACGCAGGATGACAACGGGATGGAGCCGGATTGACGGCATCTGGCAATTTGTCGACAAAGTTTAGTGCGCAAAAAAATCGTCAAGGAAAAAATGAGCGAGCGGCTTTAGGGAAGACTGATTTTGACCTCACGGAATTCTTATGAGTGCGACGCTATCTTGAATTTGCAACGAGAGCGTCATCATCTTTCATTTAGCGGCACTGGGTAGGTGCCGTTCCTGAACTAATCCGTTGCTAAAATTCCGGGTAAGGGGAGAAGAAGTGCGCACATTGGTGAATCGTGGTCTGTCGTTTGTTTGGGGCACGTTGTTGAGCGTAGGCGTTTGCGGAGTGGGGCGCGCGGACGATATCAAAAAGGGAAATGATTTGGCGCCGACCGTTGTACAACCGGCGCCAGGGATGAACAGCGCGGCGGGCGGAGCGGCGGTGGATGTGAAGACGGCCGCGCAAGACGACGCGGCAGCAGCGCCATCGGCTAGCTCGGAGAATCCAGCGGCTCAAGGCACGGCGCAATCTGCCAAGGGGCAAACTTCCGGCATCAACAGCAATTACGTCTTGAAGGGCAACTTTTTCGAGCGCCTGGTCCAGTTCTACCATCAGGATTGGGCTGGTACGAACCCGACGCCGACCTTGCCGGCGAAGCGAGGTCTTCCGGCCCCTCTGGATTCACCTCCGTTCCCATCGTCCGATTGGATTTACGGTGGGGCACCCGACATCGGCGCACCCGATGGCAATACCTATCCTTTGATGTCCGCACTTGGACTTGAAAAGAGCCGCATAAAAATTTACGGATGGGTGGCGACGAGCATAAATTTCAGCACTTCCGGGCATAACAACTTCCCGGTTTCTTATGACATTTTCCCGAACAAGATCGAACTCAATCAAGCGGTCATCTATGTCGAGCGCTTGCCGGACACCGTGCAAAACGATCATTTCGATTGGGGATTCCACGTCACGGCGTTTGAGGGCATCGACTATCGCTTTACGACCGCGAAGGGATACTTCAGCCAACAACTTTTGAAGTTCAACCGCCAGTACGGCTTTGATCCGGTGCTTGAGTACGTTGACCTGTACTTTCCGGTCAAAGACGGCCTGGACATCCGAATTGGCCGGTTCCTCTCGGTTCCTGGAATCGAAGCGCAATTGGCGCCGAACAACTACAACATGACGCACTCGCTGCTGTACACGATCGATCCCTTCACTGATACCGGGATCTACGGCTCCCTCAAATTGAACAAGCAATGGATGGTTCAGTTGGGCCTATCAGCTGGGCACGACGTTGCACCGTGGACATCTGACGCTAAACCCTCAGCCATCTTTTGCTTGAACTATTCGACAAAGAGCAACAACGACAATTTTTACGGTTGCGCCAACGGCATCAACGACGGCAAGTACGCGTACAACAACCTGCAGGACTACGACTTCACCTGGTACCACAAGTTCAACAGCAAGTGGCACATGGCGACGGAGGCCTGGTACATGTACGAACGGGAGGTGCCGAACGTCGCCGGCAACGTAGCAAATCCGATCACGCCTGAACTCGGCGCAAATGGCGCTTTCTGCAAGGCCGGAGTCCTTCGTTGTACTGCGCCCGAATATGCGATCGTCAATTATCTGAATCGAGAGATAAATTCAAAATTCATGATCGGATTCCGATCTGACTTTCTCGATGACAAGAAGGGGCAGCGGACCGGGTTCGCCACGAAGTATACGGAAAATACGCTGTATGCCACCCGGTACATCGGTACCACGATCATGCTCCGACCGGAACTCCGCTTTGATCACTCATGGGACCTCCGGGCGTACAACAACGGAACGGCCAGAAATCAGTTTTTCTTCGGCATGGATTTGATCTACAAATTCTGAGCGGGTCGTGAAATGTGCCGCCCATCCGGGGCTTGAATTGCTTTGCCCGGAGACCCACCGCTCACGCGGTGGGCTAATCTCTTCCGCGCCTCCGGTGCTGGTTTGGTGCGAGGAAGTTTCACCGTGAAAGCGGCGGCTTTGCCGACGCAGTCCCGAAGTGGCCACTTGAAAGCGGCCGCTACGAAATCCGACGAATGGCCCGCCCCGTAAAACCATTCGGGGCGAAAACATCGCGCCTCGAGAAGATTCGGGGCGCTTGTTTCTTTGTGGATGAGTTGGATTAACCGGTGACCATTTCGGCGTAGATTTTGGAGATGGCGCCGGCGATGCAGAAGCCCCAGGCGAAGACGGGGTAGGTTTTGAATTTTTCGGGGATGACGTACTGGTCGGTGGCGTCGGAGAGAGGAACGCCGGCCTGGTGCATTTTTTCCGCTTGCATGTAGAGGTCGTCGAAGAGGTCCCGGAGGTCCCGGATGCCTTCCTGGCCGCAGACGGGGCCATGGCCGGGGACGAAGAGAGTGTCCTTGTCCCAGGAGGCGAAGGTCTGCAGGGTTTTGCGCCAGCCGGACATGGTGCACTTTTCGTCGAAGCAGGCGGGATAGGCGTGGCTGAAAATCAGGTCGCCGGCGTAGACGACTTTTTGATCGGGGACACGGACGATGAGATCGGTGCCGGAATGGCCGGGATAGTGTTCGATGACGATGGGGAAGTGGCCGAGATCGAGGTTCATCGGAAGCTTTGCGGGATCGAGGGGCCGATTGGGAAAGGTGATCGGAGTTTTGTTGGCGATGTCGAAGACGTTGCCGACGGCGGCGAGATCGCCCTGGGCGTGCTGGCGGGCGATGTCGTTCTTGGCATCCTTGACGCGTTTTTCCAGGGGAGCGAGGAAAGCGGGGCGGTCGGCGCCCTGCATGACGACGTAGGATTCCGTGATGCGCTTAGGAATGGCGGCGTGTCCCCAGAGTTGAACGCCGTTGGCGCCGTAGAAGGAGCTGCCCATGGAGTGGTCGAAGTGATAGTGGGTGAGGAGCGCGTTGGGGGCCGGGACCTTGGTGATTTTGCGATAGGTGTCCATCTGGAAGGAGGCGCCGGGTGCGGAGCCGTAGGCTTCGAGGAGGAGGCCGGCCTCTTTGCCGACGAGGAAGCCGCCGTTGCAGATGGTAACGAAGCCTTTGGAGGTGTCGGAGATCGTGGCGTAGAGGCCATCACCGATTTTGCGGACGGAGGCGAAGCCGGCGTCGGCGACGGGCGTTTGGGAGACGCGAGGGTCGTCGGCGATGGAAGAAGCAAAAGCGGGAAGTGGAAGCGAGCCAGCGAGTGCGTAAAGAGCACTGAAGCGGGATGCGTTGGAGAGGAATTGCCTGCGATTGAAGGGAGCGAACGAGTTCGAGTTCATTGAAGAATCTCCAGGAGCGAAAGTTGGCGCGCGGAACGGCAAACAGTCTAACAGAGGCGGAGAAGGGTGGCGAAGGGGACGGGTGGAAGGAGAAGGAAACCAATTTGCCACCGGGGCAGCGCACGGTTCCTATGGTCACAGCGGGAAAGAATCCGCAATAATGAAAGAGGCGGAACGCGCCGGGAACGGCGTGAAATCCGAGTGGGTTGTAAATCCAAAAGGGGATGCCATTCACTATGACGGGATTCGCTTCGCCCAGGTCACAGGCGGCCGGCCGATTGCATCAACTGCAACAAGACTACGAGGCATTCAAGGCAAGGGGATTGAAACTCAACCTGACGCGCGGTAAGCCCTCGTCCGCCCAGTTGGAATTGAGCGAGGAGTTGCTGACGCTTCCAGGCGCGGGGAAGTACATGGCGGAAGGAGCGACCGATTGCCGGAACTACGGCGGATTGCAAGGGCTGGCGGAAGCACGGAGATTGTTTGCCGGGATGATGGGAGCGCCGGCGGAACAGGTAGTGGTGGTGAATAATTCGAGCCTGGCGCTGATGCATGATTGCATCGCGTATTCGCTGTTGAAGGGAACATGCGATAGCGCGGCCCCGTGGAGCAGGCAGGGAGAGGTTGCGCTCTTGTGTCCGGTGCCGGGATACGACCGGCATTTCAAGATTTGCGAGGATTATGGGATCCGGATGATTCCCGTGGCGATGCGGGAAGACGGACCGGATATGGAAGAGGTGGAGCGGCTGGCGGCGGGGGATGCGTCGATCAAGGGAATGTGGTGCATGCCGAAGTACAGCAATCCCACGGGCACGGTCTATTCCGATGCGGTGATTGCACGGCTGGCGGCGATGAAGACAGCGGCGGCGGACTTCCGGCTGTTCTGGGACAACGCTTATGCAGTGCATCACCTGACAGATGAGCGGACGGAGATCGCCAATATGCTGGAACTCTGCGCGGGGTACGGGCAGGCGAATCGGGCGTTTGTGTTTGCGTCCACTTCGAAGATTACGCTGGCTGGCGGCGGACTGGGGCTGTTTGCGGGGTCAAAGGAAAATGTGAAGTGGCTGCTCGGGAGAATGGCGCCGCGGACGATTGGCCCGGACAAGCTGAACCAGTTGCGGCACGTGTTGTTTCTGAAAAATGAGGCGGGGATTTTGGAGTTGATGGACCGGCACCGGGTGCTGATTGCGCCAAAATTTCAGAAGGTGCTGGAAGTATTTGAGTCAAGGCTCGCGCGGGTGCCGGGAGTAAGCTGGACGCGGCCGAAAGGAGGGTACTTCATCAGCCTGGAAGTGCCAAAGGGCTGCGCGCGGCGGGTGGTGGCGCTGGCGATGGAAGCGGGGATTGAACTGACGCCGGCGGGCGCAACACATCCTTATGGGAAGGACCCGGAGGACCGCACGATCCGGATTGCTCCGACGTTTCCGGAATTGGCGGAGGTGGCACAGGCTGCGGAGGGCGTGGCGTTGTGCGTGTTGCTGGTGGCGGCTGAGAAGGCGGCTTAGCGCGATTGTTGGAGACAGACCGCTGCTTGCGCGGCGAGTGTCGGCGTGAGAACATTTAATGCTGTGTTGAACGTGGCGAAAACCGCTGCGAACGGCAATGGCGATATCGTCTAGGGGTCCAGGACGCCGCCCTCTCACGGCGGAAACCCGGGTTCGAATCCCGGTATCGCTACCATATCCTAGTTTGCAATAGCCAGGCAGCCTTCCTAAGAAACTTCCCAAAAACAGGCTTTATTCCAGGACCTCCGCGCTAGCTCCTGGAAATTTGATTTGTGTGCACGGGATTCTCGGCTGCCTTGTAATCTCCAAATTCTTCTGTGCGTATGTCGTCATCGCTGACTTCCGAAGAACGGAGCAGATCGGTCATCGCCGTGACCATTCCCGACGGGCCTGCGATATAGAAGACGGGTTTGTTGACTCCGATTAAGTAACGCGAGAGCATTCCACGATTGATGTGACCGGTCTCATAGGGCCAGGCCGAATATGTCAGCTGAGTGACTGTGGGGATGAGTGTAAAGCGAGGGTTTCGTACGGCCAAGGCTTGCAATTCTTCCAGAAACGCCGCGTCTACCGCCTCGCGGTTTGAATAGAACAAATAGAGTTTGTGGGGCAATCGTTCCTGTGCGGCCCAGTCCAGAATGCTGCGGACCGGGGTAATGCCAATTCCGCCTGCGAGAAATACCGCCGGCCTGGCAAAATCCTTATGCAAGGTAAACGATCCTCTCGGACGGCTCACTCTAAACTTGGTCCCGAGGGCAGCGGACATCAAAGCAGTCTTGAAGCCAGTCTCCCGCATGCGCATCGCGATCATGACCAAGCCTGCGTCATGAGGAGAGTTTGCGAGAGAAAAGGTGCGTGCATTGTCGCTCTCGTCTCCAATGGGCGGGTGCATGAAGGCAAAGTCGGCATGTTGGCCGGCTCGAAAATCATAATCGTTCCCGTTCGTGTCAAACCAGAACGTCATCGTACCTCTGGCAATTCTTTGGCGATCCACTAAAGTCATTTGATAGCCGGCCATAATTCCTCCTTCGCCTGAGCTTTACAATGGCCCGAGACAACTTTTCAGTAGCCTCCTGAACTGACCTCGGAGTCCTTCCCGGCTGCGCCAACCACCGGGCATGAATCGAATTCCCGCCAGGACTCCCGACCCTTTAGCAGCGCATTGGAGTCGTTCCTTTTCAGCAGGACTACGGTTTGCCATTTTGCCTGACCGGCATTTGGCCCCGGCTCCGTAACGCACACGTAAATTCCGGAAGACCTTTGGTCGAGAACTTTGATCGAGAACTTTCTTGCTCCTCCCTCCGATTGGATGGTGGCTTCGCCCTCATTCACTCCCTGCATGGTGAATCCGTAATCCGCAAAAGTTTTCTTTCCCTTTTCCTTTTTCGGCCGGATCGCGTCTGGCAGTGATGTGATATCCAGTTTTTCGACAATAAACTCCGCCACCTTTTCTCTTGGGTATGCAGTTTTATCCCCCGCCTCCGTTATCGGCGAGTAGGAGAGCGCTGCAAGCGCCAACACAACTTCGAGTTTCATTTTCATTCTCCTTTTCTTCCCGAGGGCTTCGCCCGCGCGTTTTCCTGGAAAACGCTTATCCCGGTCCATTCACACCGCTCAGAAATCCGCCGAGGTGGCCCGTCAGCGCCAGAATTGCCACTGCGACAGCCTCGATCGGCAAGCGGTATCCGGGCAAAACCGCTCCCTGCTTGCGCAGAGTTCTCGCGTGAATGAGCCAAACGATCCAGATCAGCAGGCTCGACGCAACACCAAGCACCAGATGCATCAGAAGGATGCCTTTAAGCCGCTGGCCTTCGAGTTCCCATTGCCACGCTAGAATTCCGGTGATCAATACCGGTATGGTTGCAAGCGCCGCGGCGAATAGATTGCAGCAGGCCGCCGCAGCCAGCAGACGCCGCCTGGTCCGATGGGCAAGAAAATCAAACAGCACGCCGATTGTGAACAGCGCGATAGGGAAGTGAATCAACACAACGTGTTGCGCGTGTTTTGCGAACAGCGCGGCCTTAATGTCAAACGGGTGCAAGGATTCTCCTCAGCGTAAGAGCGTCGTTTTTCTTTTCGGACATCGTTTATTCCTGTATTCCTGGCGCGTTGCGCCTGGCTGTCTTTAGTGCTCGGCGCACGCATTTCCCGTGCTTCGTCCATCCAAGACCGGGGCACGGACGGAATTATTCCCCTCCCTAGTGCAACACTGGGCCGCGACCGTGCTTCCATGGCGAGCGGAAGACGAGAATAAAATCGAGGCCGAAGCAGTCCCTACATATGAGGCCTTACTTTCAGGGGTGAATTGTGAGTGAGTTGGAGCTCGAAGACCGGGCGCGGTTTGAGCAACTGGTGCTGCCCCACGTCGACGCCGCTTTCAACCTCGCACGTTGGCTGCTGCGCGGGCGCGCTGATGCCGAGGATGTCGCCCAAGAAGCGCTGCTCCGCGCATGCCGTTTCTTCCGCGGATTTCATGGCGGAGATGCGCGCGCATGGCTGCTGCAGATCGTGCGCAATACTTGCTACACCTGGCTGGAGAAGAATCGTCCTATGGAACTAAGCATGGAATTCGACGAAGAGATACACGTGCAGACTTGCGCCACGCCCGAAACCCTTGCCATTGCGGGCGACGATCGGGAGCGTCTCACCCTTGCCCTCGAGTCGCTGCCACCGCGTTTCCGGGAAGTCCTTGTCCTTCGAGAGCTCGAAGGCTGCTCCTACAAGGAGATCGCCGCGATCACGTCGATCCCCATTGGCACCGTCATGTCCTCGCTCTCTCGTGCCCGCCGCCAGTTGTATTCCGCACTGGCGAATTCCGCTTCCAAGGGGGCTGTCCGTGAAGTGTGAATTTGCCGACTCTTTGCTTCAGGGCTATTTCGACGGTGAGCTGAGTGACCGCAGGGCTGCCGAATTCGAGCGCCACCTCCACCATTGCGGGTATTGCGCGGCTGAACTGGTGGACCTGGATCTGGTGAGCGCGATGTTGCGGCTGACTCCACTGTATCAGCCTGCCCCAGTCTCGCTGAGGCGGAAGATTGACGCGTATCTTCGACCAATCGAGCCCATAGCTGCCGCGTCCCAGCCTCTTCTTTGGCATTGGCTGGCCGCGGCGGCGGCGCTGTTTTTAATCGCCATCGTATTGTGGAGAGTGAGTCCGGAGCTTGGCGGCGACGATTACCAGGCCGAACTTGCCGGGGAGATTGTCGAGGCGCATCTGCGCTCATTACAGCCAGGCCACATGGCCGGCATCGCTTCCAACGATGAGGGCGTTGTCAAAGAATGGTTCGATGACAAATTGAAGTTTGCTTTCCCGGTCCATGATTTCGCGAAGGCGGGTTTCGTGCTGAACGGCGGGCGCCTGGATGTTATTGAAGGCCGCTCCGTCGCGGTGCTCGCCTATGAGCATAACGGTCGGCAAATCAATGTATTCATCTGGCCCACCCGAGAACCGGACACTTCGCCGCGCGTCGGGTCCCGTCAAGGCTTCCAGTGGGTTGATTGGCGCAAGGACAAAATGGAATTCTGCGCCGTCTCTGACGCGGATGGCGTGGACCTTGAGCAACTCCACCAACTGATCATTTCTTCCGTGTAGGCTACGCGCGCCGTGGATTCTTGCACCAAAGAATTCCACGCCCGAGTGGGATCGCAGTCTTCGCCTCCAAGTTTTCGGCTCACTGCCCGAGACCAATGCGGTGCATAAGCTCCTGGAAGCTCGGGTCCGAGCGGAGGGGATCGAAGCCCGGTCGCAAGAGAACACCCGGATTGAATCTTTCCTCATAGCCTTTTTCGAGCCAGGCCATCGCCTGATTCTTATCGCCGAGAGCCGCGTAGATCACGGCAATTTCCGAGGCATGCGAATAACCAGGGTCCGAGCGCTTCTTCAGATCGCTTAACAGTTTTACCGCTTCACTCTTCTTGCCAGATGCCGCGTAGGCGCGAGCCAGATTAGCCAGGCATGTGGGGCTGCCCGCGGAAAGCTGCACCGCTTTTTGCAATTCCGAGATTGCGTCATCGAGCATCCGTTTTTGGAGATACGCTTGGCCCAGTTGATTGTGTGCGAGAGGAAAATTAGGATCCATCTCGATCGTCTTGCGGCTCTGGCGTATCGATTCGTCATAAGAATGCGAAAGGAGCAGAAGCTCCGCCAAGTCGGTTTTGATGATTAGAGACAGCGGATCCATATTTTCCGCTTTTCTCATTTCCGCGATTGCTTCGGCATACTGACCGGAAAGACTCAAATGCCATGCATACCAATGGTGGGCGGTTGCGTAGCCCGGGTTCAGTTCGATGGCCCGGCGGAATTCCTTCCCGGCAGAGAGAAAATCCCAGTCGAAGCCATCCAGGCAGAATGCAAGCGAGTTGTGGGCTTCGCCGAGCGCGGGGTCCAATTCCAGAGCTTTGATCGCCGCGGCTTTCGCTTTGGGGAGGGCCTCCTTGGGCGTCATCACCGCATACTGCCAGTCGCCCAGCAACGCATACGTATCGGCCAAGCCAGAATAAGACGGGGCGTATTTCTGATCCTCGTCGATCGCCTGATTGAAATAAGCCAGGGCAACTTTCAACCCATCCGCCGTTCGCTTATTCCAAAAATAGCGTCCTTTGAGATAGGACTCGTAGGCTTGCGGATTCGCAACCCGCACGTTTTTCAGTGCAGCGCGTTCCTGCGAATTCAAGTTGATCCGAATTTGATCCGCGATCGCTTGAGCCACCTGGTTCTGGAGCGCCAAGGTGTCCCGCAGTTGACCCTCATAGCTATGGGACCACAAGTGCTTGTCGGAAGAGGCTTCGATCAGCTGCGCCGTGATGCGGACCTGGTCTCCGGAACGGAGCACAGTCCCTTCCACCACGGCGTCCACGTCCAGCTCACGAGCAATCTGCGGGAGAGGCTTACGCGCACGCTTATATGCCATCACGGACGTACGGGAGATCACGCGCAAGGCGCTGATCTGGCCGAGGTCGGAAATCAACTCGTCGGTCATGCCATCCGCGAAGTAGTCCTGGGACGCATCGCTCGAGAGGCTTTCCAGAGGAAGAACCGCCAGAGAACGAATGACGGGGGAAGGATGTTTCCAGGAATAAAGTTTCCACGAAGCGAGAGACGCCATTGCGAGAAGAACTACGAACCCGGAGATCTTCCACGCCAGTGAAGGCAGGACAGGGTTGAGCGTTGCGGGTTTGCCGGCCGGATCCGGGCGTTCACGAATTTCTGCGCCGGGATGAGACTGAGTGGCCGATTCCGGGCGGCGAACCGGGGCTGCTTCAGCAACTTTGACCTCGGCGAGGAAGCGGTAGCCGCGGCGGGCGACAGTTTCCACAAAGCGGGGACTCTCGGCGGCGTCCCCCAAAGCCTCACGGATTTTGTTGATGGTCTTGTTGAGCCCGTGGTCGAAATCCACGAATGTGTCCGCGGGCCAGAGTTTTTTCTGAAGTTCCTCGCGAGTAACGACCTCGCCGGGACGCTCAAGCAGCGCCGCCAGGACTTGGAAAGGCTGTTCCTGAAGGCGAACTCGCAGTCCGTGCTTGCGCAATTCGCCCGCGTGAAGATCTAGTTCGAAAACACCAAACCGGAGTCGCCCACGAGGTTGAGTGTCTTCTTCCATTGAGGGTTACCGCACGCGCACCGCAGTGTACCACCTTTACGGATTCTTTTATGGCTTTGGGGGAACGCGAGGAAGGGACAACTCCATGTAAGCGTTGTACCAGCTGCAACTTAGCGGGGGACCTGCTTTCCTGTGACGGAGGATTGCCTGTCCATTGTCATTTCCTGGCTATGAGCTCAACGTCGCGTGCATGCACCCTCACGAAATTCAACGGCGTCGCTTGAATTTCTCTCCTGGCCAAGGTTTGCGCTTGCCTAGGAGGTTAGAAGGCAATCTGGAGGTGATTCATGGTTCGGGTCACACCGGTCCAGTGCAGTCAGTGCCAAAAGCCCATTGTGCCGGGCGAAAGCTTTGTCAGCTTCAAGATTCCAGGGAAAGAATCCTACCAGTTCTTCCATTGCCGATTCCGTGCCCGAGACTGCTGGGAAGGCCACCTCAGCAAGGGCAAGCAAGGCTTTGGGAGCTCGGCGCGCGTCGGCCCCACTCCGTTGGCATTCGCGATGTGACCTCCAGGACGACGCCAATTCTCCAGGAGGAGTGTATTTAGCGATGAGACTGAGTCTTCCCAACGCGACAATTACCAAAGTCTGGCTCGCCGGGTTGGTCCTGCTTCTTGTCATTTCGACTATTCCGCAGGCCGCGGGAGAGACAAATCCGCCTGGAAGCTACACCGTGCACAACGTGACAGGCTATGTGAGGCTGGTTGATGCAGACTCCGCTGGAGCGTTGAAAGACAGCAGCGAAGTAGTGGCATGGCTCGTCCCAGCAAAGACTGGCCGAAAGACAAGGCTAAACACCGAACTGCCGCACTATCGAATCGTCCAACGCCACAAGATGTTTGAGCCGCGCTTGCTGGTGGTACCCGTGGGGAGCATCGTCGAGTTTCCAAATCACGATCCGTGGTTTCACAACGTATTCTCGGATTCCAGAACCAGACGATTCGATCTAGGCCTCTACGAAGCGGGCGTAGAAAAGACGATAAGGTTTGACCGCGCCGGCGCCTCATATCTGTTCTGCAGTATTCATCCGGAAATGATGGCCATCGTCTTATCGGTCGATTCGCCGTACTTCGGAATATCCGACGGGACAGGTCACATCTCCATCGACAACGTGCCTCCCGGGAAATACCTTCTTCATGTGTGGTATGAGAATGCCACACCAAAAGCGCTCGAAGCCCTGCGGCGTGTCATCTTCGTCGGAGATGAGAGCCACAGCCTGCCAACGATTTCAATCGCACTATCCATTCGAATTCCGACACCCGGCAAGAATGAAAAACCGCGGTCAAGTCACTTTTCCGGAGAAGGCGATGACAGTACAGAATTGGGCCGGCATTTTTGAGCAGGTTGTCTCACCGCACCTTGACGCCGCTTACAATCTCGCGCGCTGGCTAACGCGAAACGAGCAGGATGCTCAGGACGCCGTGCAGGAAGCATACTTACTTGCTTTCCGATTCTTTCCCGGCTTCCGTGGCGGTAATGCGCGCGCCTGGGTCCTGAAAATTGTCCGTAATACCTGCTATAGCTTGTTGCGCGCAAACTGGCCACTCAGTAACGCCACGGAATTTGACGAAAACCTTTCCGCTCCTGACGTTCGCTCTCTCAACCCGGAAGAAGTTATGCTCCAAACCGACTGCGGCACTCTGGTCCGAA
>Ga0210410_10001025_pt1 | contig 27073 bp, 18 predicted proteins | sample IncBWC4MmetaG_FD_161058 | JGI IMG/M metagenome (GOLD analysis project Ga0210410, IMG submission 161058) | Forest soil microbial communities from Barre Woods Harvard Forest LTER site, Petersham, Massachusetts, United States - Inc-BW-C-4-M | ecosystem: Environmental > Terrestrial > Soil >... | reverse complement strand
GGAACTGTGGTCGCCATTGAGCCTACCAGCGGCCGCGTTCTGGCCATGGTGAATCAGAAGCTGGCGCTTTCCAGCGGCGCGCAGCCGTGCTCCACCATCAAGTTATCCGTCGCTCTCGCGGCTTTGAGCGAGGGGTTGATTTCGAAGGAAACTCCAGTTGTTCTGGGCGGCCGCAGCCGCATGACGTTAACGACGGCTCTGGCGCACTCGAATAACGCTTACTTCGAGGCGCTGGGACGTAAGCTCGGGTTTGAGAAGGTTGCGTATTACGCTCATCAATACGGACTCGGCGAACTTGCCGGTTACGACATTCCGGATGAGCAACTGGGCAGCTATCCTGACGAAGTCATTCCCACCAAGCTGGGTGGCGTGGGCAAGATGTGCTCGTTCGGCGAAGGCGTTTCCATGACTCCGCTGCAACTCGGCGCCATGGTTTCCGCCATCGCCAACGGCGGAACGCTTTACTATTTGCAACATCCGACGACGCCTGACGAAGTCGCCAACTTTCAGCCGCGCGTGAAGCGCCAGCTCGATATCGCTCCCGTGATTCCCGAACTCTCTGACGGCATGGCCGGTGCGGTGCAATACGGTACTGCCCGCAGCCTGCGCCTCAATTTCAACGAAGAAGAAATCCTGGGCAAGACCGGAACCTGCTCGCACGCCGGCACTCGCTTCGGCTGGTTCGCCTCTTACGCCAACACCAGCGTGGGGCGCATCGTGCTCGTCGTCTTCCTGCAAGGTGGACGCCCGACCTTCGGACCCAAGGCCGCCGAAATTTCCGGACGCATTTACCGTGGCCTTTACGACCACAACTTCTTCGTCGCCAGTCACGGCGTGCCTTCCGACACGGCGGGCGTCAAGCCGGATAGCACCATTCAGTAGTCACGGTTTCCCATCCCACCCTTACAGAAGACCTCTCGAAAGAGAGGTCTTTCCATCTCAGCGAGTTCTAATTAAGCCCTGCGCCGCCGCTGCCGATATCGTTTAAGACAGTTTGCCGACGTGTGACTTGAATTCGTGCGCATCGGCAAAGCGGAGGCGCTACGTCCGAAGGATTGGTTCTCACAGGTACTTACGATTACAGGCTGGTGGCGCTGTCGGTAATGTTTGCCATGCTTGCGTCTTACGCCGCCCTCGACCTCACGAGCCGAGTCACGGCTGCTCGCGGTGGGTTGCGAATCATCTGGCTCGCGGGTGGTGCCATCGTGATGGGCCTGGGCATCTGGGCCATGCATTACATCGCGATGCTGGCCTTCTCCCTACCTGTACCAGTGCTTTACCATTACCCTACAGTTCTGGTGTCATTGCTGGCCGCGATCTTAGCTTCGCTTGTAGCCCTGTTCACTGTCAGTCGCGAAAACATGCACGTCTGGCAGCAGATCGCTGGCGCCGGGGTCATGGGCGGTGCGATTGGCGCCATGCACTACATCGGAATGGAGGCGATGCGGCTGCCGGCCAGGATGGAATACCGATGGGACCGCGTGGGCCTGTCGCTAATTCTGGCAGTCGTGATCTCATTCGTTGCGCTAAGTCTTGCTTTCCGCACTCGAGGTGACCAAAAGTCCAGTACACGCAAGATTGTAAGTGCGCTGATCATGGGGAGCGCGATACCGCTTCTGCACTACACCGGAATGTGGGCTGCGACTTTCCGCGCTGCAAGCGATCTGTCCCCGCACGGCGACGCTCTCGCTATTTCCACCGTTGGCACGATAGCCATCAGCCTGGTTACAGTTGCCTGTCTCGGGGGCGCGCTCGGAACCTCTTATTATCTAGACCGGCTCTTGACCGCGCAGCGATCTGCAATGGAAAGCGCGCAGAACGGCGAACGCTACTTTCGTTCTCTGGCCGGGGCGATGCCCGGCATCATATGGACCGCGCGCCCCGACGGCTACAACGATTTCTTCAACGAACGCTGGTTTGAATATAGCGGGCTTACGTACGAGCAGAGTGAAGGCTCGGGATGGAGCGCGATTGTCCACCCCGACGATATCGATCCAACCCTCGCCACTTGGGAACACTCTCTCAAAACCGGCGAGCCCTATGAAGTGGAATACCGTTTTCGCCGCGCCTCAGACGGCACGTACCGTTGGTTTCTGGGCCGAGGCAATCCCATCCTCGATGAGAAGGGAGGCATTCTCAACTGGTTCGGAACCTGCACGGATATTGAAGACCAGAAACACCAGCAACAGATTCTTGAAGATGAGATCAAGAAACGAACCGTCGAATTGGCCGACGCCAACGTCCGCTTGCAGGAAGAAATGTGGGAGAAAGACTCGGCTCGCCGAGCGCTCGACCGGCAAAACGAGAAAATGGTGGCAGAGCTTACCGAGCGCTCCCGACGCGCCACGGTCCTCGCGGAGATGGGAGGGTTACTGCAAAGCTGCCTGAACAAGGAAGAAGTATTCGCAGCCGCCCTCGGCTTTGCGCCTAAGATATTTCCCGAGCTTCGCGGTACCGTAGCCCTGCTCAATGCTTCGCGCAACCTGACGGAAATAGCTGGAACCTGGCACGAGTGCAAATTGCCGGTTTCGGTGTTTGAACCGAATTGTTGCTGGGCGCTGCGCACTGGGCATCCGCACGTCGTGCTGGCAGGGGATGCGACCGCCCGTTGCGATCACGCCGCGGGCGTGGAGAACTCGTATATGTGCGTTCCCATACTTGCCCAGGGTGAGGCGTTGGGGATCTTCCATTTCCAGGCCACCGACGAAGCCCCTGAGCTCAGCGAGTCCGAATTGTCGCTGAAGACCACTTTCGCCGGGCAGGTTGGACTATCGATCGCGAACATTCGTCTGCGCGATGCGCTGCGCACACAATCGATTAAAGATCCGTTGACCGGCTTATACAATCGCCGCTATCTCGAAGAAATACTGGAGCGAGAAATCCGGCGCGCTGTCCGCTCCGAGCAGCCGCTGGGAATCCTGATGCTCGACCTCGATCACTTCAAGAAGTTTAACGACACCTACGGTCACGACGCCGGCGACACCGTTTTGCGGGAGGCGGCGGCGTTTTTTACCAAGAGCATCCGCGTAGAAGACATCGTATGCCGTTTCGGTGGAGAAGAATTCGTCGTCATTCTTCCGACCGCGGATTTGGTGAACTCCCACAACCGGGGCGAAAAGATTCGCTCCAAAGTGCGCGAGTTAACGGTTCGGCATCAGGGCCAGCCTTTGGGGATGATCACCGTCTCTATCGGGGTGGCGTGTCTTCCCGTGCACGGTATGTCACCGAAGCAACTGCTTGAGGCTGCCGACGCCGCTCTATATCGCGCCAAGCGAGAGGGCAGAGATCGTGTCGTCGACGCCGAAGTGCGGCCTGTGGCCGAACCTGCGCCTCCACTCGCGGAAATGGCCAGGACGTAAGCGGCGCCCGTCGCCCACGCCAAAGCAAAAACGCCCAGCCGTCGGCTGGGCGTCAGAATCAAAACTAAAACTTCTAGCTGCGATGTCCCGGGCCTTTGCTCTCGTCGCTGGCGATCACGCCATCTTTGATGTGAATCACGCGGTGGGCATACTCGGCGATGTCGCCTTCGTGCGTCACCAAAATGATCGTGTTGCCTTCGGATTGGAGGCGATCGAACAGGGCCATAATTTCGACACCGGTCTGCGAATCCAGATTGCCCGTCGGTTCGTCGGCCAGAATGATCGATGGCCGGTTCACCAGCGCCCGCGCGATGGCCACACGCTGACGTTGTCCGCCCGAGAGTTCGTTGGGCTTGTGCATCATGCGGGAGCCCATGCCAACCGCGGTCAGCGAGGCCTTGGCTCGCTCGATTCTTTCTTCGGTGGGAATTCCGGCATAGATCAGCGGCAACTCCACGTTGTGCAGCGCCGTGGCGCGGGCCAGAAGATTGAAGGTCTGAAAGACGAATCCGATTTCTTTATTACGGATGCGGGCGAGTTCATCGTCGTCGAGTTCGCTGACCAGTTGGCTGTTGAGCCAATACTTGCCCTTCGACGGCGTATCGAGGCAGCCGATCAAGTTCATCAGCGTCGACTTGCCCGATCCTGACGGCCCCATGATGGCGACATATTCATTGCGCTGAATCCGGAGGTTGACGCCGCGCAGGGCGTGCACCTGCTGCTCCGAGCCCATATCGTAGGTCTTCCACAGATCCTCCGACGCGATCATGCACGACTCTGGCGGTCCTAAAACAGCGGTGTTCGGCATACTGATGACTTCTGCGGTTGCCATTTTCGTCTCCTGACCTTCGCTTAATCCGTCTGGTGCCACTGGCCTCTCCGATTCGTGCATGAGAACTTTTTCGCCTCAGGCTCCAGATTTTCAATCCTTTGTTTCAGTCCTATCTTGAGACCCCAGCCAGCCTTTTCCTTTGGACGGGCCAATCCCCCGAAGGTTATGAGGCTTCTTCGTCTTCCTTCTTCGGGGCAGCATTATCGATTTTTACTCCGGCTCCGGGACGCAGGGTGCGCAAAATCTTGTAACTGCCCGTAATGACCTCGTCCCCTTCTTTCAGGCCATCAAGCACCTCAATGTCGGTCGTACCCGTAATACCGGTAGACACCGGGACGAACTGTGCTTTCTTATTTCGGATGACGAATACGCCCTGCACGTCATCATCTTTCTTCGCTTTCGATGGCGCCTCAGGTGCGGCCGCATGCACCGATCCGGGAGTCGAATTCTGCTGATCGATCTGCGCCTTGCTGCGCAGCGTCAAGGCCTGAATCGGAATGGATAACGCGTTCGCACGAGTTGCGGTCGTAATCTTTGCGGTGGTCGAAAGGCCCGGCCGCAAATCCTGCGGTGGATCCTGCAAGGTCACAACCACTTTGAAATCCTTCGCCTCTTCGCTGGCCGTGGCGCTCTGCGAAGTTGAAACTCCGCTGGAGCGCACGATCGCATTGTCGCCAATCTCAGAAACGGTCCCATGAAAAATCTTTTTCGGGATGGCATCGATGGTTACGTCCGCGGGCTGGCCGATGTGCACATTCACGATGTCGGTCTCATCCACCTTCACCTCGGCGGTGATCACCGACATATTGGCAATCGTCATCAGCGTGCTGCCTTGCGCGTTCTGAATGCCGATGACGACCGTTTCGCCCTCGCGCACCGGAAGATTGGTGATGACACCGTCGTAGGGAGCCATATACGTCGTCTTCTGCAAAAGATCGGTGTAATGCGTGAGCGTTGCGCGAGCCTGCGCCACATGCTTGCCGCCCGAATCGTTCTGCGCCTTCATTTGCGCCACTTTCGCCTGCGCCTGCACCAGTCCGGCGTCAGCCGTGGCCCAGGCATTCTTGCGGCTGTCGAAATCGGACTTGGCGATCAGGCCGTCCTTATAAAGATTCTGCGCGCGCTCCCAATCCAGCTTATTGCGTTCGTAGTCGGCCTGCGCCCGGACTAAGTCCGCCTGCGCCGTTTTCAAAGCGGCGTCAGCCGCGATCGCGTCGGTCTCTGCGGCTTGCACCGAAGCCTCGTTGGCGTTCACGTCGGCCGATGGTTGCACGTTCTCGAGTTGCGCCAGCAATTGGCCCTTTTTGACGCGATCGCCCTCTTTGACGTAGAGGTGCGTGATCTTGCCAAAGGCGTTGGCGCCGATGTTGACGTAAGTCTTGGGCTTGATTTCGCCAGAAGCGCTGACGATGGTGGCCAAGTCCTCGCGCTGCGCCTTGCCGGTCTGCACCGTCACGACATTCTTGCTGCTTTGACGAACCGAAAAGCCGACGATGATCGCGAGTAAGATCGCGACGCCGACACCGATAACGATTTTCTTCCAAGCTTTCATGATTCCCCGTCACTGTTCCAGGGTCTCAGGCTTTGTGGCCGGCCACTCTACAGAGAACTCCCCCAGCCCGTAAACTTGCAGGCTGCAAATGGAATGTTCTCTGTTTGGCCCCTGCGGTCGTGGCGGACACACACCCTCTGTTACGATCCTGGCGCCGAGAAAGTTCCCGATCAGGACTGGGAAAAGAAGAAGTGGCCGAGACACCCGCGGCAAAGCAACCACCACCGCCCCTGGGATGGATCATTATATCCCGACTGGGGAGTTGCTGTGCCGCGAAGTCGGGGAGGGGTTAGAAGTTTGCTTCTGCTCTGAAAATCAGCCAATGTGAAACAAATTGCACAGGTCATTCGCCGCCGACGGTCAACCCGTCTACGCGGATCGTAGGGGCAGCCACTGCGCCACGGAATTCCAGGTCGTTGGCGATTTCGGAGATGTTGAAGAACAATTCCTTTAGATTGCCGGCGACCGTGATTTCTTCGACCGGGTAGGCGAGTTCGCCGCCGGAGATCCACATGCCGCTGGCGCCGCGAGAGTAGTCTCCGGTGACCAGGTTCGCGCCGGAGCCGAGGAATTCCGTTACGTAGAGACCTTCTTTGATGCCAGCGATCAATTCTTTCGGAGTCTTCGTGCCGGGCTGCAGGAAGTAATTGCCAGGGCCGATTCCGGGCGTGCCTGCGAGTCCACGCGAAGCGTTGCCAGTGGTTTGCAGGCCGAGTTTCTTCGCGGTGTAGGTGTTCAATAAGTACGACTGGAGCACGCCGTTGCCGATGACCACGGTGCGGCGCGTGGGAACGCCTTCGCCATCGAAGGGGCTGGTACCGAAGCCGCCGGGGATGGTGCCGTCGTCGATGATGTTGACGTTATCTCCCGCGATTTTTTGTCCGAGTTTTCCGGCGAGGAAGGATGCGCCGCGGTAGACCGAATCTCCGTTGATGCCTTCGAAAATATGTTCGAGGATGGAACTGGAGACCATGGGATCGAAGATGACCGGTACTTGCGCGGTTTTCGCCTTGCGCGCTCCGAGTCGGCGGAGAGTACGTTCAGCGGCGATCCTGCCCACTTTCTCGGGAGCGTCAAGCTTGGAGAGAGTGCGCGCCACTGAGTACCAGTAATCACGCTGCATGGCGCCGTCTTCGGTTTGCGCGATGGGCACGGCTGCGACTGAGCAGTAAGACCGGCGATATTCGCCGACGAAGCCGTGCGAGTTGGCTAGAACTTTGTGGCCGGTGGCGGCGTCGAACGATCCGCCTTCGGAGTTCTTGATGCGGGGATCGGTGTCAAGCGCAGCTTTTTCCGCGCGACGTGCGTACTCGATTCGGTCCGCGCCTGACATTGAATATACGTCTTGGTAATAGAGATCGAGATCGCCGGTGAGCGCGCCGAGTTGCGCGGGCTCGGGAATGCCTCCGAAGGGATCTTCCGACGTGATCTTCGCGAGTTCGAGCGCGGACTTGACCATGCGATCGAGTCCGTCGCGCGAGAAATCGCTGGAGTATGTGCTGGCGGCGCGCTGGCCGAAGAATACGCGCATGCCGATGGAGCGCGATCCAGATTCTTTCAGAGTCTCGACCTGCCCGAGGCGGACCAGCGTGGAGAATTCATCGCCTTCGCGGACTACGCATTCGGCAGCGGTGGCGCCTCCGGCCATGGCGCGGCGGACGATATCTTGGGCGATTTCGCGAAGATCGGTGGCGACTTTTTGCGTTTCGAGTTGGGTTGAGGGCATGAAGTCTTATTATCCCAAGAAATGGGGTGGTTGTCCTGCTGGCTAAGGAACCTTTTATGACGAGCCACGGAGGGGACAAAGGACACCAAGGACTATCTCGAAAGAAATTTATTACAAATAATGCAATTTTGCATTACGGTAAAGTTGTCGAGGACTTTGGTTATGGCCACACTTACCGTGACGACGAGGGGGCAAGTAACTTTTCGGAAAAAGGTGCTGGAACACCTGGGAATTAAGGCTGGAGGAAAGATTGAGCTCGACTTGCTTCCTGATGGCAGGGGCATGATCCGCGCGGCCAAGCCGACCGGAAAGATACAGGACTTCTTCGGAGTGCTCGCTGGCAAGACGAAGAAGATCGCAACTATTGAAGAGATGAATGAGGCGGCGGCGCGTGGATGGGCGGGCTTGGACCAACGTGATTCGAACCGGGCCGACTCGAAAGCGACGGGCAGAAAGTGAAGATCGCGGTGGACGCGAATGTCCTGGTGCGAGCGGCAGTGCGCGACGAACCAGAACAGACCGACGCTGCGATCCGACTGATGGGGCGTGCCAAGATGGTGGCAATCGCCGTTCCTTCTTTATGCGAGTTCGTGTGGGTGCTGCGTAGGGTTTATGGCTTTAAGTCATCGGATATGGGCAAAGCTATCCGTACATTGCTCGCCGCAGACAATGTGGAAACGAACCGGCCAGTGGTGGATGCCGGTTTGGCGATACTCGATGCCGGCGGAGACTTCGTCGATGGCGTGATTGCCTACGAGGGCAGATGGCTCGGCGCCGAGACGTTCGTTTCGTTTGATAAGAAAGCGGTGGAGATGCTGGCGGGGCTGGGAGAGTCGGCGCGGCTCTTATAGCGGGTTGTTTCTGATTCGACGGACTACATTCCGCGGCTGCGATTCGACCGTCGCCTTAAGCGCGAAACTTTCAGCCTGACCTCGCATTCTTAAACTACAACCCCGTACTCTTCTCCGCGATCAGCGCTTTGATCTTCTCCACAAAATCTCCCGCAGCCATGTCTTCAGTCTTTTCTTTCCCGCGGGTGCGGACGTTCACTTTGCCCGCCTCGGCCTCTTTATCTCCGACTACCAGCAGGAAAGGAACTTTCTGCATGGCGTGCTCGCGAATCTTGGCGTTCATCTTCTCGTTGCGCGCATCGACTTCCACACGCACTCCGATCGCTTTCAGTTGCGCAGCAACTTTGTTCGCATACTCCGCGTGCCGCTCGCTGATTGGGATCATCACCGCCTGCACGGGCGACAGCCACACCGGGAACGCACCCGCGTAGTGCTCGATGAGGACGCCGAAGAAGCGCTCTACCGACCCGAACAGAGCACGATGGACCATCACCGGCTGCTGGCGTGAACCATCCTCAGCCACATACTCGAGGCCGAAGCGTTGCGGTAGGTTAAAGTCGACCTGCACCGTCGAGAGTTGCCACAAACGCCCAATCGCATCCACCAGCTTGATATCGATCTTTGGCCCATAAAACGCCGCTTCGCCGGGAATAGTCTTGTATTCGACATTCTTGCGCTTCAGTACATTCTCGAGCGATTGGATGGCGTTGATCCATTGCTCTTCGCTGCCCACAAAATTCTTGCGGTCGTCAGGATTCCAGGTCGAAAGCTCGGTCTGGTATTTGTCGAAGCCAAAATCCTTCAGCACATCCAGGGCAAAGTCGAGACAACCGGTAATCTCGTCTTCGACCTGCTCCGGCGTGCAGAAGATGTGCGAGTCATCCTGCGTAAAGCCGCGCACGCGCAGAAGGCCGTGCATCACGCCTGAACGTTCGTATCGATACACGGTGCCGAGTTCGCCCAGCCGCACCGGCAAATCGCGGTACGACTTCAGCGAATCTTTGTAAATCAGAATGTGCCCGGGACAATTCATCGGCTTCAGGCGATATTCGGCGTCGTCAAGCTCCATGGCGTCGAACATGTTCTGCGAGTAGTAGCCCTCGTGTCCCGAGGTGAAGAACAGCTGCCTCCGCGCCACATGCGGCGTGTAGACCAGAGAGTAGCCGCGCTTCAGGTACTCCGAACGCATCCAGTCTTCCATCTCTTTACGGATGATGCCGCCCTTGGGATGCCAGAAAATCAGTCCCGGCCCGGCCAGCTCTTGAATGGAAAACAGATCGAGCTGCTGGCCCAACACGCGGTGGTCGCGCTTCTTGGCCTCTTCGAGCTGATTGAAATACTGGTCGAGATCTTTCTTGTTGAAAAACGAAGTCCCGTAGATGCGCTGCAGTTGCGCATTTTTTTCGTCGCCCAGCCAGTACGCGCCGGCGATGTTGAGCAGCTTAAACGCCTTGATCTTGCCGGTCGAAGGAAGATGCGGCCCGCGGCAAAAGTCGGTGAACTTGCCGTTGCGGTAGATGGAAATTTTTTCATCGGGCTTGGTGAACTGCTCAATGAAGTGCACCTTCATGAAGTCGCCGTCCTTCTTGAACTCGGCGAGGCCCTGATCGCGAGGCAGAAATTCACGCGTGAAGGGAGCGTTCTGTTGCACCAGTTCCTGCATTTTCTTCTCGATCTTTTCCAGATCGTCGGGCGTGAAGGCCGTCGGCCGATAAAAGTCGTAAAAGAATCCGGTGTCTGTCGGCGGACCGTGGCCGAGCTTGGTTTCAGGAAAAAGTTCAAGCACAGCCGCGGCCAGCAAATGCGCCGTCGAATGCCGGTAGACCTCCAGCGCCTCAGGGTCGCGGTCGGTGAGCAGGCGCAGATCGGCATCTTTTTCGAGCGGCTTGGTCAGGTCGATGAGATCGCCATTGGCTTTGGCGACGAGCGCGGCATCGGCCAGTCGGGGGCTGATGCCTTTCGCAATGTCGAGCGCGGTGGTGCCTCGGGGAACTTCCTTCACGCTCCCATCGGGGAGCTTCACATGAATGCTGTCTGCCATAAGGTTGGGAGCCGCAAGTCTTCTGAATCTTTAAGTTTATGGGAGCAAGGAGGGAGGGTCAAACCGAGAGGAGGCAACCCGTGTTGCCTTCCTGAGCGAAGCGAAGGACCTATGCAACTTGCCGCCAGTTGCATAGATCCTTCGGCCCACAACGAACGCGGGCCTTAGGATGACAAGACTCCTTTTCAGATTACAGGAGTCGAGGGCTCAAGAGCGGATCGGGGTCTGACGTGTAACAACCACGGGGTCGCGGTCACCATTCGATGAGGACTGTCTTTCGCAAGCTGGCCAGAAGTGTCTGCGCATGATTGGGTCGTAGTCGCCCGACAACCAGATTCGTTGACTAGCGGGTTGAGTACTCTTAAGATGCAGGCGAAGGTCGGGCTCCCAGGGTTGCGGTCGGGTTGCGGGCAGTGATCGGCGCTAGACATGATTGGCCCTACAATTTCCCACTACCGGATCATTGAGAAGTTGGGCGGCGGCGGAATGGGCGTCGTCTACAAGGCCGAGGACACCGAGCTCGGCCGTTTTGTCGCCATCAAGTTTCTTCCAGATGATATTGGCACGCCGCAGGCGATGGAGCGATTTCGCCGCGAAGCCAGGGCCGCCTCGGCCTTGAACCATCCCAACATCTGTACGGTTCACGAGATTGGGAGCCACGAAGGCCGTCCCTTTATCGTGATGGAATTTCTGGACGGCATGACGCTCAAGCATCTGATCGACGACCGTCCGATGGAAGGCGAAGCTCTGCTCACCCTGGCGGCGGAGATCGCGGATGCGCTCGACGCCGCGCATGCCGAAGGCATTGTTCATCGCGACATAAAGCCGGCAAATATTTTCGTAACCAAGCGCAACCACGCCAAGGTGCTGGACTTTGGGCTGGCGAAAGTAACATTGCCGGCACATTCAAAAAGCAAAACGCCAGGGTCGGAGCATTCCTCCGATCCGACAATTACCGACGACTATCTGACCAGTCCGGGCTCAGCCGTGGGCACAGTGGCTTACATGTCGCCGGAACAAGTGCGAGGCAAGCCCCTGGACTCCCGCACCGACCTGTTTTCTTTCGGGGTAATGCTGTATGAGATGGCCACCGGGCGTTTGCCGTTTCCAGGCGAGACCTCGGGAGTGATCTACGAGGCGATTCTGAATCGCGCGCCGATCCCGCCCCTGCGGCTAAATCCAGATTTGCCGGCGAAGCTGGAAGAGATTATCGACAAAGCACTGGAAAAGGATTTGAGCCTCCGGTATCAACATGCGTCCGAACTGCGGGCGGATTTGCAGAGGCTAAAACGAGACAGCGAGTCCGGACACCGCGCGACTCTCTCCGTGGATTCCGCGATTCAAGCAAAGCCCACCCGCTCCTCCGCGTCTCACGCGGCTGTCGCGGGACCAGCACCAACCGGCCGGTTCGTGGTTCTTCGTAGCTTGAAGCCTCTGAGCCTTGTCTTGCTTTTAGTGGTTGCGGCGGCTGCCGGCTGGTACTGGAACACACACCGTTCGCGCCGATTGACGGAGAAGGACACGATTGTTCTTTCCGATTTCCTGAACACCGCTGGCGAACCGGTCTTTGATGAAACTCTTAAGCAGGCGCTGAAGGTACAACTGGAGCAGTCTCCTTTTCTGAACATCCTGTCGGATCAGGCCATCAACCGCCAACTCAGCTACATGGAACGAGCGAAAGACCAGCCTCTGACGCAGGATGTTGCGCGCGAAGTTTGCCAGCGTTCGGGAAGCAAGGCGGTCATCTCCGGATCCATAGCCCGCCTCGGGAGTTCGTATGTAATCGGATTGAATTCTCTGAACTGTCAAACGGGCGAATCTCTGGGCAATGAGCAAGTGGAAGCGGGAAGCCGCGAGCAGGTGTTGCGGTCGCTGGCGTCCGCGGTTACGAACCTACGCAAGCGGCTGGGCGAGTCTTTGCTTAGCATCCAAAAATACAACACCCCGGTTGAGGACGCGACTACATCGTCTCTGGAAGCGCTGCAAGCCTACAGCCTGGCAATTCGTACCCGGAACAGCAAAGGCGACGAAGCCTCAACTCCGTTTTACAAGCATGCCATCGAGTTGGACCCCAACTTCGCCATGGCTTACGCACGGATGGGACTTGCGTATTCCAACCAGGGGCAAGCCGGTCTAGCGGCGGAAAATACGAAGAAGGCGTACGCGTTGCGGGACCGCGTGTCGGAGCGGGAGAAGTTCTACATCGATTCGCATTACCACGACATGGTCACTGGAGACCTGATCAAAGCGGTTCAGGTCTATGAATTGTGGCAGCAGACCTATCCTCGCGATATCGTTCCGTATACCAACCTTGGCGTTAATTACAAGCAACTAGGACATCCGGAAAAAGCGCTGAACGAGGGGCTTGAACGCTATCGTTTGGACCCTGACACTCCGACCAGCTATGGCAATCTAGCCTCTTTTTATCGCAACCTGAATCGCTACGACGAAGCGAAGGCAATCCTGCAACAAGCAAGTTCCCGCAAATTGGAAAACGACCAGTTGCTGGTGAACCGTTATCTCACAGGCTTTGTCCAGGGCGATACAGCGGAAATGAATCAAGCCGTCGCAGATGCAGAGGGAAAGCCCGGATCCGCAGATTTGCTGCTGGCATCTGAGGCGGATACGGAGGCGTTTCATGGGCGCATGCACAAAGCACAAGGGTTCATGCGCCGAGCCACGGACTTCTCGCTGCAAAACGGAGACCGCGAATCCGCCGCGGGCTATCGCTTAGTGGGTGCATTGGCTGAAGCCGAAGTCGGCCTTTCCGCGGCGGTCGAGCAGCACGTGGCAGAGGCCAGGGCGCTGGCCGAGAATCGCGATTCGCAAATTCTCGCGGCCCTGGCTCTGGCGCGGATTGGCGATAGCGCGAGTGCAAAAAAGATCAGCGACAGCGTTCGCCAACACTATCCGACGGACACACTGGCGAACTTCTTCTGGCTGCCTACGATCGAGGCGTCACTCCAGCTGAAAGAAAACAATCCAGCTCGGGCGATCGAGATATTGGCCGTCACCTCTCCCTACGAATTGGCGTCCGACAACTGGGGAGGATGGCTCTATCCAAACTACGTGCGCGGGCAGGCGTTGCTTCAGGTTCACGATGGCAAAGCGGCGGCTGCGGAATTCGAGAAGGTCCTGGCCCATCAAGGAGTAGTAGCCAATTTCCTGCTGGGATCGCTCGCGCACCTTGGATTAGCACGAGCTCGGAACTTGACTGGGGACGCTGCCGGCGCGCGAACCGAGTATCAGAATTTCCTCACGCTGTGGAAAGATGCCGACCCCGAGCTGCCCATTCTCCAGCAGGCCCGCGCGGAATTTGGAAAGCTGGAGTGAGGTGGTCGAAACGCGTTGTGATCCTGAGCGAAGCGAAGGATCCTTGCAACTTGCCGTCAGTTGCATAGATCCATTCGGCCCGCAAAGAACGCGGGCCCCAGGATGACAGCCTTTGCTGACATTGGGCGCCGACAACGGGACTCAGTGAGCCACGTCTTTCACGTGCGTGGCGATGTACCAGGTGTTGCCGAAGATGTCTTTCACGGCGCCGTTGCGATCGCCGTAGGGCTGATCGGCGGGCTCGTGGATCGACGTGGCTCCGGCGGCGAGGGCGCGGCGGTAGACGTCGTCCGCGTTGGGAACGTAGAGATAATACATCGACTGCATCGGCTGATAAGGGCCGTGCGCCTCGCCCATCTCCAGTTGCGAGTCGCCGATTTTGAGCGTGGTGTGATGGACCACGCCTTGCGGATCGGTATAGCGCCCCATCTCTTCGGCGCCGAAAGCCCGCTTCAGGAAGCTGACAACAGGCTCCGCGCGCAGCGGATGCATGTAGGGCTGCACCGTGGGTGCGTCCCCATATTTGAAGCCGGTGTCGACGAAGGTCGCAATGTACCAGTGATTGCCGGCCGCGTCGATGACGCTGGATGTGCGCTCGCCGTAATCTTGATTGCTCGGTTCTTGCAGCGATTTGCCGCCGGCCGCGAGGGCGCGCTGGTAAGCCGCGTCACAATCGCGAACGTAGACGTGGAAGGCTCCGACGACGGAGTCGCCCTTCCAGTTCACGCCTTCACCGCCGCCGCCGATCATCATCATGGAGTCGTCAACGCGGACTTCGCAGTGGTAGCCGCCGGCCGAGCCGACGTGCCGCAGGAGTTCCTCCGCGCCGAAAGTCTTGGTCACGAAGTCAACTACGCCGAGGGCATTTTGCGCGATAAGGTATGGCGTAAGCGTGTGGTAGCCGCGCGGGATTGGGCTGACTTTTGTTTCGTCGTCCGCGTGCGTCCGGCCGCCTTCCGGACCTTGAGTCAAGCCTGCCATGCGGCGGTGCATTTCTTCGATCGACATTTCTTCCTTCACGGTAGAGATGCTCCAGGTGTAACCGAAGGGATCGAGGAAGGTGCCTTCGCGGCGTCCGTAGAACTGGTCTCGGATGGGGATGATGTTCTTCATGCCGGCGGCGACGGCGCGTGCGGCGAAAGAGTCCACGTCATCGACTTGCATAGCGAGAAGGATCGGGGAATGGCCAAGAGTTTCAGCGCTGAAGCGTCCGCCCTCAGGCCATTCGCTGGCGATCAGAATGGTCGTGTTGCCGATCGCGATTTCGGCGTGAGGAATGCTGCCGCCGACCTCGAAGCGCATTTTTTCCACCGCTCCGAACGCCAGCGTGTAGAACTCGATGGCCTTGGCTGGATCTTTGTAGGCGATGCGTGGGGCCGCGGAGATGGCGGCTGCGGCGGCTATGGGTTCGGCTACGGTCGACATGGATTTTTCCCTTCCGAATTTTCTCTTCGATTCGTTTCTGCTTAGTTCATTTCTCTTCACTTCATTTCTTTTCAGTTCAGCAGGCTTCAGCAATTCTGCTTTCAGTCTGGCCTTGAAAGTGTCACGCGGCAGATCGCGCAAGCTGGCCGCGATTCGTGCCAACGGCTCGACGCTAGCGGCCAGCCTAGGCGCATTTCCGTCCACGCGGGCGAACATTGCCTCGACGGCGCGATTCAGTTGCTCGACCGCTTTCACGTCGATCTGGCGCGGGTTGTTGTTGCCCGGATTCTGAGAGCGCTTAGGCATCGGCACCCTCCATGCGTGCGCGCAGGCTGGTGAGAGCGCGGAACTGCAACTGCTTCACTGCGCCTTCAGTCTTGCGAATTTCCTGCGCCACTTCCTTGATGCTTTTTTCTTCCACAAAACGCAGCACGACGACGCGGCGCTGTTCGGAGGGCAACGTATCGACTAACCGAAATAACGTCGCGCGGCGTTCGATATCTTCAATGTCCGCGGCACTGGTTTGCGCCGAGTCGATCGATTCCGGGTCGTCGACTTCGCGTGCGCTGCGCTGCCAGCGGTCGGAGATTAAGTTGGCCGCGATCCGAAACAGCCACGCCGTGAACGGGATGCCGCGCCACTCAAACCGTTTTAAGTTCGCCAGGGCGTGATGAAAAACCTCCGCCGTCAGGTCTTCGGTCTCGGTGCGGTTGCCGACGCGGCGCACGACGTAGGCGTAGACGCGCTCGAAATTGGATTCGTAAAGCTCGGCAAAGCGGGCGGGATCCTGCTGTGCAGCCTCGATCAGAAGCCGCTCGTCCGCTTCTCTCTTCAGAGCCTTCACGAAATCTCCGCGCTTTGGTCTTACGGTTGAATAACAGAGGGATTGGGCAAAAGGTTACGGGTGAGAATAATAAATAGTGACAGCGCAGCGCCTAAAGGCGTGACACACGCCGTTACAGTTATGGTATCGCTGAAGCGATACCCTGATACGAACCGGCCTCGTAGTAGAGCGCTTCCATCTTTTCTTTCACTTCGTTTGAGACGGCTTCCAGGTCGCGGAGTGTCTTTCCGGTAGTCGAGATCGGCTCACCGACGCGCATCTCCAGCGGGCGGGATTTGATGTGATAGGTGTTCATGGGCAGCAGTTCGTAGGTGCCGACCAGTGCCACGGGCACGATATCGACTTGCGCTTTTATCGCCAGAAAAAATGCGCCGGAGAGAAAGGGCTTGATCTCGCCATCGGGAGTGCGGCCACCTTCGGGGAAGATCACGAGAGGCAAGCCCGCTTTCAATCCCTTCAAGGCGGCGCGGATGCTGCTGATGGAATGCGAAGGATTCTGCTGATCGATGCAGACCTGTCCTGAGCGTTTGAGTTGCCAGCCCACCACGGGATAGGACAGCAATTCTTTCTTGAAGGCGATGCGAAATTGAAATGGAAGATAGACGTAGAGTACCGGAATATCGAGCGCCGAGGCGTGATTGACCGCGTAGACATGCGGCTTGGTCGTGTCGATGCGGTCGAGGCCTGTAACTTTGACCGGCGAGAGAATCGTCTTCATGATCAGCCACGACCACGCGAACGAGAACCAGTGCAGGCGGCGTCCAGTGCGATCGAACATTCCGCCGGGGATGGCGAGGATCCCCATGAAGAATGTGTAGAACCAGATGAGCGGATCGAAAAATAAATAAGAACGCAGGCGGGAGAGCCATCCGTGGTGAAGTTCGGGGATGGCGTGCGGAGTGGGCTTGATCGTAATGGTCGGCGGGATTTGGTGTTTTTCGGCTTCGGGCCCCTCGATTTGATCGAGCGATGGATTCACGTCTGGCACATTTCTATTTTAGGGGAAGTTGACCGTAGTGGCGACTCCGGAGTCCTGCGGCTTCCAAGATGAATTCGGGCCCCGAGAATCCGCATCGCGCAAATGCAGCGAGATGTGAGGTACGGAGCCATTTTCAGCACCTCAAACCCCGATTTTGAGCAAACGCATGGCTTCGCCGACTAAATAGATGGAGCCCGTGATGACGATTACGGCGTCAGGTTTCGCGCCGAAGTGGACGCGAGCTAATGCCTGAGACACATCGTTCGCCAATTCGATCTCCGCGCCGGTGCGGGTTCCGGCTTGTTGAATTTCTTCGGGCGAGGCGGAGCGGGGATTGTCCGCGCGCGTGGCGATTACGCGCTCGGCAATGGGAAATAAAATTTCGGTCATCTCCGAGATCGCCTTGTCGCGCATGGCGGCGAAAATGAAAGTCAGAGGGCGGTCGCTGTAACGCTCGGACAATGCCGAACGGAGCGCCCACGCGCCTGCGGGGTTGTGCGCTACATCGAGTACAATCTCTGGCCAGTCGGTGCGCGCTGGGATCACCTCGAAGCGTCCGGGCCAGCGGGTGGCGCGGATTCCGCGCTCGATCGACGCTGGCGTGATCTGCGGGAATTTCACTTTACTCAATTCTTCCGCGGACGCGATGGCGAGGGCCACGTTACGCAGTTGATGACGGCCGACGAGGTGCGTCTCCACCAGAATTTCCTCTCCCATCACCTGCAATGGATAGCGATAAAGGGACGCAGCGTTTTCTTTGCCAAAATTTTTCTCGGCGTTCTCCGCGGGCTCGGCGGTAAAAGGTTCTTTGTCCGAAGCAAAATAGTTGCTACTCCCGGGCGACACTGGCGGCACATATTGCACGGCACTCACGCCTTGCGCGCCAAGATCAAGAATCGTGTTGCCGATCACATCGTTGGCCTCGGGCTGTTGGGGCAGAGTCACGACCACTCCACTCGCACGAATGATGCCAACTTTCTCGCGGGCGATTTCGCCTACGGTGTTGCCCAGAAATTTTTGGTGATCGAGTGAAATGTCGGTAATCACGCTGAGCAGCGGCTCGACGACGTTGGTGGCGTCGAGGCGACCGCCCATGCCGACCTCCAGCACCGCGATTTGAACTTGCTCGCGGGCGAAGTAGGCGAAAGCGATAGCGGTCATCATTTCGAAAAAGCTGGGATGCCAGGGCAGATCGCCGCTTGCGACCAACTTCTCGGCTACGCGATCGACTTCGCTATGCAGATGCGCGAAGGCGTCGTCACCGATCTCTTCCCCGTTGACGCGGATGCGCTCGTTGATGCGAATGAGATGTGGCGAAGTGTAGAGAGCTGTCTTCAATCCCGACGCCTGGAGGATTGACGCGAGAGTTGCCGCGGTCGAGCCCTTGCCGTTTGTCCCGGCGATCAGCACGCTGGGACAAGTCCGTTCCGGATGATCCATCGCGCCCAGCAGCACTCGCATGTGGGCGAGGTCAAATTTATTCGACGGCGTCTGGGCGAGTTCGTGGCCCAAAGCGTACATATTCGCGAGTGCCGTTTGATAGGACATTGAGAGAGTAGCTCTTTGCTGTTGGCTCGTAGCTCTTAGCTTGAACTTTCAGATTATCAGCCTCGTGACGGGTACTCCAATGCCTCCATTCGCGTCCCCGGCCGCTAGCGATCGACCAGTGCCATTACGTGGTCGGGGTAGCGATTGCCGGCGGCGGCGTTATTGGGGAAGACTTCTTCGATGCGGGCCAGGTCGGCGGCTGAGAGCCTGACCTCGAGTGCGCCCACATTTTCTTCCAGATATTTGCGGCGCTTGGTGCCGGGAATGGGGACGATGTCGTCGCCTTGCGCCAGAACCCAGGCCAGTGCGAGTTGTGCGGGCTTGCAATTCTTTTCTTTCGCGATCTGCTCCACGCGGCGCACGAGTTCGAGATTCTTCTGAAAGTTTTCGCCCTGGAATCGCGGAGTGTTGCGGCGGTAGTCGTCCGCCGGCAAGTCTTCAAAGCTTTTAAATTGGCCGGTCAGGAAGCCGCGTCCGAGCGGACTGTAGGCGACGAATCCGATGCCAAGTTCGCGGCAGGCGGCGAGGATTCCATCTTCCGGGTCGCGCGACCACAGCGAATATTCGGTCTGCAGCGCTGTAATGGGATGAACTTTCACGGCGCGCTTGAGAGTTTCGACGCTGGCTTCGGAGAGACCGAGGTAACGGACCTTGCCTTCTTTTACGAGTTGCGCCATCGCTCCGACGGTTTCTTCGATAGGGGTGTTGGGATCGACGCGATGCTGATAGTAGAGATCGATCGTGTCGATGCCAAGGCGCCGCAAGCTGTTTTCGCAGGACTGGCGGATGTAGTCGGGCTTTCCGTTTACTCCGCGCTTCGTGGGATCGGCAGGGTCGCGGACGATGCCGAACTTGGTGGCGATCAAGACTCGATCGCGCTTGCCTTTGATGGCGCGGCCGACCAGTTCTTCATTCGTGTGCGGACCGTAGACGTCGGCAGTGTCGAGAAAAGTGATTCCAAGTTCGAGGGCGCGGTGAATGGTGGCGATGGATTCGTTGTCGTCGCGTCCGCTGTAGAACTCCGACATGCCCATGCAACCGAGCCCGAGAGCGGATACTGTGAGGCCTTTCTTACCGAGAGTGCGGGTTTGCATAAGTGCTCCTTGCGGGGAATATTTTTAGTAGATGCGGGAGCGCGTTGACGGGTGCGGAGAAAAATTGGATGCGTGGAAGAGTCCCGGGAAACAACAGGTCTCTCCACTGCTACGCTCCGGTCGCGATGATAATTTTTCTGGCTAGCGGGTGATTTGGATTCGGGGTTCGGTTTTTGGGAGGACCTCGCCGATTCGGACGGCTGGAACTCCGGCTGCTTGTAGAGCGGCTAACAGGGAAGCGGGATTTGACGCGGAGATCAGGAGCCCTCCGGCGGTCTGAGGATCGAAGAGGAGGGCCCGCACTTCTTCGGGGATGGAATCGTCGTACGCAACCAGGCATTCGGCGAACTCGCGATTATTTTTCAGGCCGGCGGGGATGTATCCGGCGCGAACGCACGCCAGAGCGCCTTCGAGCAGCGGGACTTGGCCGGCGTGAATTCTTATCGAGACTTCAGAAGCGAGGGCTAGTTCGCGGACATGGCCGATCAGGCCGAAGCCGGTGATGTCGGTTAGGGCGTGAACTGCGTAACCGTTTTCGATCGATGGTCGTTGATCGTTGGCGATTACCTCCGCGGCCAGCTTGTTTAGCGTGGTCATCGATTTTACGGCGGCGTCGATCCACGATTGTTCGGCCTTATTTTTCTTGATCGCGGTTGAGATCACGCCGGTGCCTAAGGCCTTGGTGAAAACTAGCGCGTCGCCGGGCTTTGCGCCTTGATTCGCCAGAACTTTTTTGGGATGGATGAGTCCGGTGACGGAATATCCGAACTTGGTCTCTTCGTCGCGGATGCTGTGGCCGCCGATCACGGTGCATCCGGCTTCGATCATCTTCGAGAGGCCTCCGGCCAGAATCCGCTCGAGGATCGCGAGGTCGGCCTTTTCGGGGAAGCACACCAAAGCCAGTGCGGTGAGCGGCTTGCCGCCCATGGCGTAGACGTCACTCAGCGAGTTGGTGGCGGCGATCTGGCCGAAGGTGTACGGATCGTCCACGACTGGGGTGAAAAAGTCGACGGTTTGCACGAGGGCCTGTTCGGGCGAGAGTTGATACACTCCGGCGTCGTCGGCGTGATCGAAGCCGACTAGAACGTTCGGGTCATGTTGCCGGGCTAATTTCCCAAGCACCGTGTCCAGCGCCGCCGGACTCAGCTTGGACGCTCAACCCGCAGCTTTGACAGACTCGGTCAACCGGAACGGCTTTGCTTCTGACATGGAGACATTGTACCGGGCGAAAGTCATTTCACCACACAGACACAGAGGCCCAGAGAAAGGCAAACGCTTAGAAAAACCTAAGAGACGTTTTCTCTGTGTCTCTGTGGTGAAAAAGCTCTATTGCGCGGACACGTCAGTGATCCGAACGGCGGGGATTTCATGATTCCATTGGGCAGAGATGCTGTCGAAGGTCAGGCGGAAGGGCTGAGTTTGGGCGGAGGCCAATGGTGACGCCGTCAAGTCGACTGCTTCGGTATACGCGCCACCGGTCATCTTGAGAACGCGCAGGGGGACTTCCTCGCGCTGGGCGAGTTGTCCCATACTGTCTTTGAAAATGACTTCGACGACGACCCGTGTGACCGCTTTGTCGCCTGTGTTAGCGATGGTGCCGTCGAGGTAGCTGACGGTGGCTCCGATGAAATTTTCGGCGGCGCTCATTTTGAAGTCGCCGAGCTTCAGGCTGGCGATGTAGGGCTGCGGAACCTTCGGGGCTTTCGGCGGCTCGCGCAGGAGGAGAGTTACCCCGAGCATGAGCGCGAGCACGGCCACGACCGCGATGATAATAATACGGCGACTGGAGTCGGAATCGTCGTCGGCGAGGACCGGCGGTGGCTGCGCGGAACTGCTCATTGGGGGATTGTAGATGGTTGATTTTTGAATGTCGATTTCAAATCGAGTATCCCTTCGGCTCTCAGGCTGACACTTTTGTTTTCATGAATGCGACGATGAAGAGAATTCCGAAAGCCAGGTCAACGCAGGCGAATACGAAGTCGCTGGCGTGCATGCGATGCTGCAAATACAGAGCGGTCAGGGCTACGAAATAGGAGAACTTTTCGAAGATTGAGGGCAGCATCATGAGGCGAAGGCGGACGGGATCACGGGCTATGGCGATAAAGGCGAATTGCCAGGCGAGTCCGGCACCGACGAAGCCGTAGTAGAACGCGGGATGAGTGATGGTCGGCGGATCATTGCGACCGATCATATCGAAAATGAAGTAGAGCGGCGTGAGGATCAGGATGCCCCAGACGGCGGCGATCCAGAAGGTAATTTTGGCGAATTTCATAGGTCCTCGCGAGGAAGACATTTAAACACAAGAGCATAGAGGGACAAACAGGAAATCGCTAATTGCGCCGGCAGGATAGCCATGTAACAAAATTGCGACTGCCCAGTGCAGTGAACTGCGGGGAGAATCCTAACCGGAAAATTATGACAGAAAGAGAATTTGCCTTCGGGCATCTTTTTCCCTTGCCCGCCGCTTCTAAGCAAAAAGCCGGACAGAACGGTGTCGATCTGTTCTTGGGGCGCGGCTTAACCTTGCTTTCATACAACTAAGGGCCTAAAATACCGGTACGTCGGTTGTCTGGCAGGAGTCCCTCTCATGTTCCGGGTTGATTCGTATCGAGCTTTTCTCCGCATCGTGCTGGTTAGCATGGGCTTGGTCGCTATCGGCGCTTTGGCGCAGGACCCAGTGCCTGTGGCCAAGTCCAGCGACGCCAAGACCGCAGACGCTGCATCCGCGGATAAGTCTGCTCCAACGCAGGACACGGCCGCTCCGGCCCAAGCCAAGCCGGCCGATGATGCCGTCGATCCCCTGAAGCGCCCCATCGACGCCAAGAAAAAGAAGCAGCAGATGAAGGACTTCTCCAAGGAAATCAAGGGCACTTACAAAAAGTGGCTTGATGAGGACGTGGTCTACATTATCTCGGACGAAGAGAGGGCGGCGTTTAAGCAGCTCTCCAACGACGAAGAGCGCGACAACTTCATTGAAGCCTTCTGGCAGCGCCGCGATCCCACGCCCGACACCGAGGAGAACGAGTACAAGGAGGAACACTACCAGCGCATCGCCTACGCCAACGAGCACTTTGCCGCCGGCGTCCCGGGATGGCGCACCGACCGCGGCCGCATGTACATCATGTACGGCAAGGCTGACGAGGTTGAATCGCATCCTTCGGGTGGAACTTATGAACGCCCCATGGAAGAGGGCGGCGGCGAGACCTCGACGTATCCCTTTGAAACCTGGCGGTATCGCTATCTGGAGGGAATCGGCCAGGAAGTCATCATTGAGTTCGTCGATACCTGCATGTGCGGCGAATATCACATGACCATGGACCGCTCCGAAAAGGACGCGCTCCTCTATACACCGAATGCTGGCTTGACCATGTGGGAGCAGATGGGCATGTCGAGCAAGGCGTCGCGCTTTACCGGCAACGGGATTGAGCGCCTGGGCGCGGGCCCCGAGAGCGCCAGCCTGCAGACGAAGCAGTTCGATCGCCTGGAGCAGTTCGCCAAGTTACAGGCCGCGCCGGTTGTGAAGTTCAAAGACCTCGAAGAGATCATCAGCCAGAAAATCATCCTCAACCCCATGCCGTTCGATGTGCGCTCGGACTTCGTGAAGGTGACCAGCGACACGGTCTTAGTCCCCGTCACCATTCAGATGAGGAACCGAGACATCACTTTCGTCAACAAAGACGGCATCCAGCGCGGCACGGTTAATATTTTTGCGCGCCTCACGACGCTGACGGGCAAAGTGGTGCAGACGTTTGAAGACACGGTTCAGGTGGATGTGCCGGCCGAATTGCTGCCGCGCACGGCGGAGAATGCTTCGGTCTACTGGAAGGCTCTGCCGTTGCGTCCCGGCCGCTACAAGCTCAACATTGCGGTGAAAGATGTGAACGGCGACCGCAAGGGCGTCTGGAGCCGCAGTATTGTGGTTCCGGAATTTTCCGACGACAAGCTGGCCACTTCTACCTTGATCGTAGCCGACCAGATGGAACCGGTCCCGACCAAGGCGATCGGCACGGGCAGCTTCGTAATCGGAACGATGAAGGTTCGCCCGCGCGTGGCTCCGGCGGACGGCAAACCGGCGTTGTTCAAAAAAGATAAAGATCAGAAGCTAAACTTCTGGATGCAGGTCTATAATCTGGGCGTGGATGAGAAGACGCACAAAGCGTCCGCCACGTTCGAGTACGATATCGTCAACGTCGCGACCAATAAATCCGTTGTCCAGAAGACGGAATCGACCGACACGATGGGAAATGTCGGCGACCAGGTGACGTTGCAGAAATCGATTTCAGCGGCGAATTTACAGCCCGGCATTTACAAGATTGCGATCAAGGTCAACGACAACGTTTCCAAGCAGACCATTGATCCGTCCGCGACCTTTGCCGTAGAGTAACTCCCTGCATTACTTCCCCCAGGGGGTGGGGTGGAGTGAAACTGCGAAAGCTCGGAACTTGGGCAATCGTCATTTGGTCAAGCCTCCTCGGCTTGTCGCTGACCGTGTGCGCAAACGCCGCCGATCGCCCCGGAGAGATCACGGGGTATGTGCGCAGCACCACAGGCATACCGCAGATGGGCGCGGTGGTGCAGATCCTGGGTTCGGCGGCGCGTGGCATGACCGTCTTCACCGACACCTCAGGCTTCTATTCGGCCGCTGGACTTCTTCCCGGCCTCTACACCGTCAAGGTAATCGCGCCTTCCTTCCTTCCCGCGTTGCGCGAGAAGATTGGCATTCGGCCTGGCTCCAGCATTAAGGTCAACGTCACGCTGAGCACGCTGTTGGACGAGATGGAACTCGGCACCGTCCGCTCGACTCCGGCGGATAACAATGACGACTGGAAATGGACTTTGAGGTCGGTGGCGAATCGGCCCGTACTGCGGGTGTTCAACGATCCGACCGCGCCTGCGGAAAAACAGAGTCACGATGTCAGCGGGAGCGTTTCGTTCCTGGCGGGTTCGGCTGCCGGCGGATACGGCATGGGTTCGGACGTGAGCACCGGCTTTACGCTGGAGCGTTCCATCTTTTCGACAGGGCGGGTTTCGCTTAGCGGCGACGTAGCCTACGGCCAGGGGTTGCCGGCGGCGGTGTTGCGCACCAGTTATAGCCATCGCACGCTTGACGGTTCCGAGCCTTCGGTGACCCTGACTGCGCGGCGCTTCTCTCCTTCCGATCCCAATCTGCGCAACGCCACTCTTGAGGCGCTTGCGCTTTCGGCGGCGGACGATTTCACGGTCGGCGATGTGCTGGAATTCAAGTTTGGCAGCGAACTGCAGACCATTCAGTTCATGGGCCGCGTGACCGCGTTCCGTCCCTACGGTTCGGTGGATGTTCACCTCTCGCCGAACACAGTGGTGGAATATGCCTACGCCACGTCTCGTCCTGATCTGCGCGGCGAGAAGGGATTCGATTCCGCCCCGGCGGATTTCAGCGAGTCAAATCCGCGGGTGAGTTTGCTGGGGTATTCGCCCAAGGTTGAACGCGCGCATCACCAGGAGATCAGCGTTTCGCGGCGGATGGGAAACACCAATCTGCAACTGGCCGCGTATTCCGATCGCATCGGCGATCCGGCGCTCACCGGCACTGGGGATGTGATCGCAACTGGGGGATTCCTGCTGCCCGATGCGTCGTCAGACACCTTTAGCTACGCTGGCAAGAATCTCAATACTCAGGGTCTTCGCGTGGTCCTGCAGCACAAGTTTTCCGCGGACCTGACCGCAACCATCGATTATGGCTACGGCGGTGTTCTCGATCTGGCGCGGGCCGATGTGCCTCTGCAGGATGCGCAACAGTTTATGAGCACACGGCGACGGCACTCCGCAGCCGCCAAACTGAACGGGATGCTGCCGCGCAGCCATACGCGCTGGATTGCTTCGTATCGCTGGGTCGATGGCCCGGCGCTTACGCCGGTCGATATGCTGAATGCCTCTCCCGGCCAGAGCGATCCGTACCTGAATCTCTTCATCCGCCAGCCGATTCCGAGCATGGGTTTCCTGCCCGGCCACATGGAAGCAATTATTGATGTGCGCAATCTTCTGGCACAGGGCTATGTTCCCGTCCTCGGTCAGGATGGGCAAACCGTCTACCTGGTACAGGCTGCAAGGGCCGTCCGGGGCGGGGTTTCGTTCACTTTCTAGCCTGATTTCCCCCACATTTCACCGGAAGTACACTCCCTTCCGACTCACCGCATTCGTTAAATCTATGGCACTCATTAGTAACTCATGGTTGACTCTTAGGTTCGTAGTTCGATAATGTTTGAAGCGACCCAGAGCGGGGCGGGAAACGGGCGCATCTTGTTAACATGCAAGGAATTGCAAGCTCTCCCAGATTTTGCAATGAGCGCCGCCTGAATCTGCAGGGGTCACGACCACTCCCCAAAACTGAATGGCTTCGAGGAGCAAACAATGAGAGCGCGCATCATCCTGGTATTTGTGTTTCTGGCCGCTATTAACCTTTCGGCCCAGACCTTCCGCGGGACCGTACTGGGTACGGTGACGGACGCTTCCGGCGCCGTCATCGCAGGGGCCAAGGTGGCCGTAAAGAACACCGGTACGGGATTGGAGCGTACCACCGAAACCAGTGCCGACGGCAGCTACTCGATTCCTGAATTGCCCATCGGTACCTATGACGTGACCATCACACAGACTGGCTTTGACACGTTCATCGCCAAAGGGGTGACAGTCGACGTGGCCACCGAGCGGCGCATCGACGGCTCCCTGAAAACGGGCGAAGTGTCGACCAGGGTGGAAGTTTCCGCCGACCAACTGCCGTTGGTTGAGACTACGACCAACACCCTGGGCGGCGTGCTGACGGCCCAGACGGTGCAGGACATGCCGGTCAACGGACGCGACTATACCAAGCTGATCTATATGAATCCCGGCGTATCGGGCTCGCCCGACCAGATTTCGGATTCTCCCGGCTCTTTCGGTGAGTTCTCGATGAACGGCGCGCGCGGCCGGTCGAATAACTATCTGCTGGACGGTACCGATATGAATGACGGGTACCGCAACGATCCAGCCATCAATCAGGCGGGCGTCTTCGGAACTCCGTCGACGATTCTGCCCATCGATGCGGTCGCCGAAGTGAATGTGCTCTCAAACTTCGCTCCGGAATACGGCCGCAACGCCGGGGCCGTGGTCAACATCGTGACTAAGAGCGGCACCAACGCTATCCACGGCAGCGCTGCAGACTACTTCCGGAACAGCGCGCTGGACGCGAGGAACTATTTCAACAGCTCCAGCCAGCCCAAAGCTCCCTTTCATAACAACCAGTTCGGCGGCTCGCTCGGTGGCCCCATCGTCAAGGACAAGACCTTCTTTTACGCGGACTATGAAGGCCAGCGGGAGCCGGTAGGTGTGGTCACGCTGGCTTGCGTTCCTGATCCGGCGCAGATTGCCATGGATGGCGGCGCGACCAATCCGGTTATCGCGGCTCTGCTGGCGCGGAATCCGTGGCCGAGTCCTAATATTCCTGGAACCTTTGGCGGTTCGCTCGTAGGATCGG
>Ga0210410_10001024_pt1 | contig 27082 bp, 21 predicted proteins | sample IncBWC4MmetaG_FD_161058 | JGI IMG/M metagenome (GOLD analysis project Ga0210410, IMG submission 161058) | Forest soil microbial communities from Barre Woods Harvard Forest LTER site, Petersham, Massachusetts, United States - Inc-BW-C-4-M | ecosystem: Environmental > Terrestrial > Soil >... | reverse complement strand
CTGGAACCCAAACGGCGTCAGCGTCCGGTTGTAGGCACCGCTGCGCGCAATGCCGGCCTTGAACAAATCACTGTGCGCCAGCAAATTCGCCGTCATGAACGCGCCATAAGAATGCCCCATGACCGCCACGCGGTTGCGATCGACCACGCCAAGCCGCACGCCTTCATCAATCGCCGCTTTGGCGCTGGCCACCAGCTGCTCCACATAAGTATCGTTCGGCTCCGATTTTCCTTCGCCAATGATCGGAATGCTCGCGCTCTCGAGCACCGCGTAACCTTGCGTGACAAAGGGTACGGGCGAGCCCCAATTCAAGAACGCGAATTGGTACGGCGATCCGGAAACTTGCCCGGCCGCCGCCTTCGTCTTGTATTCGGTCGGATACGCTTCCATCAACGTAGGCAGCGGACCATCCGCCGGCTTGTAGCCCGGCGGCAAGTATAGATTTGCGCTCAAATCGACGCCATCCGAGCGTTTGTAATGCAAGACCTGTTTCTTCGGAAGCGCGCCACTTTCATAGGGATTCGGGAAAAAAGTGGCCTGCTCAGCAGACGAGGTCCCCATTTTCAGAATGTAGTAATTCGGATTCTGCTCCTGCGATTCCCGGCGAAGTAAAATAGTGCCCGCGGCGGGATCTAAAACGTCCTCCGCAATCTCAAAATACGGAGCGGCCGACTGCCAAAGCCGCTTGGAGTCTCCATTCGCTACACTCATCACGGATAGAAATGGCTTGTCGCCTTCCGCAGAAGCGCCCGGTCCTCTAAAGTAAATCCCGTTACCGTCAGGGGTAGTCTCGATGACCGGCTTGCCCGCCGAATTGGCCACCTGGATCGGTTGGCCCGGATCGTGATAGCGGTCGTCAAACGAGCCTTCGAACAATTTGACCGAGGTGGCCGCAGCCGAAGGAGCAATCTCCAGAAGGATGCGCTTCCGATCTTTCCACCGGCGTTCTTCAACGAGAGCCAGATGATCGTTGCCCCATGCCACGCGCCGGTAACGAACCGGAAGCTCCGCTAATTTTCGTGGCGCGCTTTCAAACGGCGCATCCAGAAGGAATAGAGTATCGCGCACGGTAACATCCTTGCGTGGATCGCCGCCATCTCCTGCTTCCACCCAGAAAACGGAAGCCGCGGCGTCGCTGCGCCATTCGTGATCGCGCGGGCCCGGAGGAACAGCATCATGAATATTAGGAAGGTCGTCCTCAAGAGGCTTGTCCGCTAACTGCTTTGCCGTTCCTGTCTTGACATTGACAATCGAGACCCGCTCCGGGAATGCCTCAAACGGCAGCAGGTAAGAATATGGATGATGCCGTTCCAGCAGAAGCACGTAACCGCCGTCAGGCGAGGGCGTGGCATTTTCAAAGACCCCAGATTTACCAAGCGATTTAACCGCTCCATCCAGTCGAATCAGTTGCACTTGCGATGCCGCGTAGTGATCGAAAAACTGTTCGTCTTCCGGGTTCTTCAAGAGATCTTCAAAAGTGGCCCCGGGCGTTACGCGCCCAAGATTTTCCTGGATGACCGGCCCGGCGGGTACTTCACTGCGCGAAGGCGCAGGGCCCCGATCCGCGGGAACAGTTCTGCACACCAAGCTCTGACTGTCGCTCAACCATTCACACGGCGAACCAAAAATTCCGTTGAGCGCAATTCCCGGCAAACGCCGCGCCTCGGCCGTCCCCACATCAACGATCCAAAGGCTGAGCCCCGCGTCTTCCTTGGCATCGCTAATGTTCACAAAGGAAATCTTGCGTCCATCCGGCGACCAGTCGGCAAACCTGATCTTCGCGCGCGCAGGCAAACCGGAGACCGCCACTGCTTTGCCGTTCGGCAGCGCTTGCAACTCGAGCGAAGTGCCGTAACGTCCTCGGCTGGGACCATCGGTCCTGGGATTGAACCGCAAACCCGCCAACCGAAGCTCTGGCTGCGCCAGCTCCGCGATCGTCGGCAACCCGGAAAAATGCTCAATCAACATCCATCGCTTCCCTGCCGAGCCGCCCGCCGGAGACAGCTCGACGCCCGGAGTCGGCAGAGCATTGACGATGTCGACGACAACTTTGGGCGGCTGTTGGTATTGCAGATTATTCTGTGCCCGCGCAGGGGGAATCGAAAACACGAACAGACCCGCAATCAGACCAATCGTTAGAGATAGGAAACCACGACAAACTCGTGATCGAAGCGACATTGGCCTCACACCTTCCTCAGAAATTGACTTTCAATGATTGAGTTATTATTTCTCATAATTCCTCATTGTGACGCAGACTCTAGCACAAGAATCAAGGGGCACAAACGATCCCGTCCATGATGCGCTACCGTTCTAAATGTAAGTCGAGAAACTAGTGTCCCTCATCGACCTACATGCTCCATTGGAGTGCGCTGTAGGAACGCGGCGGGAGTTGCAAGGTTGCGCGGCCTCCCGTGCCCGAGGGTTTATCCGCCTTTTGCGGGGTCACCTTGGTCGGTGCTTCGAATGTGTTTGTCGCTTTTAAATCGCTGCCCGTGAGCACAACAGCATCACCCGCGCGCGGGGAAGACCCTTCCCAGACGATTTCCACTTCATGAGGCTTCGCCAAATCGCGATTGAGCAAGAAAACCGCGATCTTTCCGGTGTCCGCCTGGTAGGTCCCCGCCGCGTCCACGTAGCTGACTGCTCCCATACCGGGCACGTCATAAGTAGGCGATTCCACTAGGAGTTCGAGCGCTGCGCCGCGCGCAAACTCGAGAGCCCAGCTGTAGGGATAATAAATCGTTTGTCGTAGCAGACCATTCGCATTGGTCATAATCGGCGCGATGACATTGACGAGCTGCGCCAGGCACGCGAGTTGCACGCGGTCTGCCTTGCGAATTAGCGAATTGATGAGACCTCCGACCAGGAGCGCGTCTTCCAGGTTATAAACTTCCTCCAAAAGGTGCGGCGCACTTTGCCTGTGGCCGTTCACCGCGTCACCTGTCCGGGCCCGATACCACACATTCCATTCATCAAAGCTCAGCCACAACTTCTTCGGCGAGCGTTTGTGCCCGCGGACGACATCGCATACCGCGGCTACTTCGTCAATTTGCCGCTCCATGCTCAGGTTCATCGCCAAAAACTTGGTGCTGTCTCCGCCTGTTTCCTCTGCATTCGTGAAGTAGCGATGCAAGGAGATGGCGTCCACGTAGTCGTAGCACTGTTCCAAGACTTCACGGTCCCATTCCAAATAGGTGGGCATGCCAGGCCCGCTCGACCCGCATGCAATGAGCTTCAGCGAAGGATCGACGTAGCGCATCTGCCGCCCGGAGTCCTGCGCTTTTAAACCATATTCGGTTGCCGTCATATGGCCGATCTGCCAGGGGCCGTCCATCTCGTTGCCCAGACACCAGCGCTGGACTTTGTAGGGTTCGGCGATTCCATTCTTGCGCCGCAGTTCGCTCCAGCGCGTGCCTTTCTCCAAATTGCAGTATTCCACCAGGGCAGCCGCTTGCTCCGCGGTCCCCGTGCCCAGATTCAAACCCAGCAGAGGTTCTGTCCCCGCGAGACGGCACCAGGCGAGAAACTCGTCCGTTCCAAACTCGTTCGAATTCATCGAATTCCACGCCTTGTCCAGTACCGCCGGGCGGTTTGCTTTCGGGCCAACTCCGTCGAGCCAATTGTATCCGGATACAAAATTTCCGCCGGGATAGCGAATGATGGGAACGCCGAGTTTGCGGATTTCTTCGAGAACATCCTTGCGAAAGCCGCTGGAGTCCGAGAGTTTGGACTGCGGATCGTAGATGCCTTCGTAGATGGCCCGTCCGAGGTGTTCGAGGAACGAGCCAAACACTTCACGATGAAGGGGAGCAAGCGTTCGCCGCGAATCGGCGTAGATTCGCACGAGCTGGCCCGCATTCGGCGCGGACGATTGGCCGAACAAGTTCCGGCCGAAGGCAAAGTTCGCACCCATCGCGATTCCCACTTGGGATGTTCTTTCCAGGAATTTCCGGCGCGAAACACGTCGCATTTTTCAACTCCCCGCCCAAAGGCCAGTTAAGATTTGCTTTTGCTTCGAGCCGCAAAAGCCAGGCCCGCGTCTAATCGTGTGCGATCCCTCACTCCGTAGTGAGGCCGGCGGTGATTGTACTCCTCGAGTCAACGGCCAGAGCAAGCGCAGTTCTACGGTGCCTTTCTAACCAGCCGATTGTTCTGCCCCTCTGCTTCATTAAAATCGTGTTAACGTACGCGGGCCGTGGGACCGTTACTTGCTTTCCAGGGGTGGAGGGTTAGGATGGGTGCCCGGAACTGCCGAGACTAATCGGCCATTTCTAGAGTATCCAAGGTTTGATCTTGCGTGGCAGCGCGGGCCCAACGCAGAAGCGCGCGGCACGCGTGATCGCGGAGTGCGTTAGATGAGCGGGCAGAAACGCGGAATCCACCGGATCGCCGAAATGGCGAACGTTTCCATCGGCACCGTGGACCGCGCGTTGCACGGGCGCGGCGGCATTAAGGACGCCACCCGTAAGCGCATTCTGCAAATCGCCCAGCAAATCGGTTATTCGCCGAATCTTGCGGCGCGCGCTCTCTCGGTTGCAAGATCTCGCGTGCGCATCGGCGTGTGTATCCCCAAGGAAATCCGTTTTTTCTATGACCAGCTCTGGGGTGGAGTTGTGGAAGAGTCGCGGCATCTCGAGCAACTTGGCGTCGAGTTTCTGAACCGTCCGGTGCAAGCCCTGGGAGAAGGCGATGTAGAAACGTTCAAGGAGCTGGTGGAAAGCGGTGTCGATGGAATCATTCTCACTGCCGGAAGTCCAAAGGAGCTGACGCCTCTGATCAACGAAGCCGAGGAAAAAGGCGTACGCGTCGTTTGTGTTTCGACGGATGCTCCAGAAAGCCGCCGCGCAAGCATCGTCTGCGTTGAGCCGCACCTGAATGGCTGCCTGGCGGGAGAATTGATGGGCAAGTGTGTTCGGCCAGGTTCTAGAGTGGCGGTCGTTGCCGGGATGCTCTCGACCGAAGATCACCGCAAGAAAACAGACGGCTTTTCCGAAGGATTCTTGCGGCACTGCCCCGAGGGCAAAATCATCAGCGTCGTCGAAGGCCATGAGGATGAGAACGAGAGTTTCCAAAAAACATCCGATCTCCTCCGGCGTTTCCCGACACTCGACGGACTCTATGTGAACACGGTCAACTGCCTTCCGGTCTGCCGCGCTCTCGGAGCGCTCGGTTTCGAAGGAAAAGTTAAGCTAATCACTACGGACCTATTTGCCGAGATGGCTCCGTACTTTCAAAAAGGCATCATCACCGCTTCGATTTACCAGCATCCTTACCGACAAGGTCAAATCGCCGTGCGGCTCCTCGCCGATAATCTGACCAACCGGGTTCACCTTCCTCCGGCAGCGCATCTCAGCCCCGGAGTCGTGATGTCCTCGAACCTGTACCTCTTCCGCGAAATGCGATCGATAGAAGCCAAGCCGAGCGAACCTACTCTCAAGTCCCGCAGCGTCTTGCAAGGCTAGAGAACTTCGTCCGGCAATGAGTCAGTTTCCGATTGCGCGACTAACTAATGTGTGCCACGAGCACGAAAGGAGAATGACGGAGTAGTGCGCAACTGCCATTCGCCTCGCGTGGACTCACTTCAACTCTGGTGCCAACGGAATGGCTTCGAAGTATTTCGGAACGACTATCTTCGTCTTCGGTGAAGCCGCTCGAATTTCCTGGATAAAGGATTGCAACGCGTCTACGGAAGACTGCTGAGAAGCGCCATACGGGGCGAAGAAGTTGTCCCAATGTGTGGGGAGCACCAGCGGTGGAAAATGCAGGCCGCGCATCAGGCGAGCACTATAATCGTAAATTTCCTTTCGGGAAGATGCAGCGCCTACAAGAACGACGTCCGGTTCTAATCCTTCGATCTCGCGCTCAATGTAGTTCATCCCGCCAAACACCAGAAGCTGATGGCCGTGGAAACGGAGCAGGTATGCCAGCGTGCCCCCTTCTGGGTGCATTTGCTGCAGGGTCAATGGCGCTTTCATGCCTGCCGGAGCGGTCTCCGAACTGAAATAGTGCTTATGGTCCAGAGGGCTGTGGAGGCTGGGAATCACCTTCACGGAAAACACTCCGAATTCGTAGTCTTCGCCGCCGCGCACGGTGATCAATTGCTTTTCGGCAATGCCGTAGGCTCGCATTATATTTTCCGTGCTCTCGGTTCCGATGACCATGGAGTGAGTCTTTAAGGCGATATGAGGAACGTCAAGGACGTGGTCGTAATGCGTGTGAGTCACGAGGACGAAGTCTGCTTGCGGGACATGCGCATCGATGGCCGCATCATCCGGTGCCGCGGCATCATTCCATCCGTATACCGGACGCGTATCTCCCGGCGATCGTCTATAGGGAGGGGCAAGAGGCGGTGGCGGCCCAAGGATTCGAGAGAGATATGGATCGATCAGAATAACGGTGGTTCCATCGCTAATTCTCCACCCTGCCGCCCCCATATATTCGAGGGTAACCTGACCGCTTTTTTCCCTGCTTGCGGGGCTCTGTCGCGCCAGCGCACAGGCGACCATGACAGTAAGGCAGAGACAGAGAATCGCGAAGTTTCGCATGCCAAAGGACCTCCTCGGAGGGCGATTGTCGCAAAGTCTATCTAGGATCCCCAACACGAGCAACCTGTTGTGGTAAGACACAACCATACGAATAAAGCTTAAATCCGCTGCACCCCATCGGGTAGTAGTAAGGGAATGGATTCTTGTGGAACCTGCGTAGACGATGGCCGAAACCACCGGCAGAAATCGTGCAGTGGCAAGTCTCGGCAAGATAGGAGAGCTTCGACAACTTGGCTGATTGACGCGTTATCGAAAAAGTAGAATTGGCACCCAAGCTAGCTAATTGGCCGCTGTCGTTATGTACTTCGAAAGCGGACGGTCGCCCCAGCTCTCGCAACCCACCTACCGAGTATCCACTTCAAGGAACCCAAAGCCCTTTAACATGCCCGAGATCGTGCTTCGCGCGTTGTCCGCAGCGATCTTGAGGATGCCATCTTGCAGCGCGGCCTGCTGCAGTTGGCGCTCCGCCTCTTCCCGCACTTCGCTCTCGAGGTTGGGGTCAGGGGAAGAGAATAGCCCGGTGTCACGTGAATATACTTTCGTCCTCGCATTATCGATGCGCGTGTGGAAGACTTCCGCGGCGGGCAGGTGAATCGCCACTTTCTGCCCTTGTATCAGGACGTCGCCGGGCTGCAGACCGGCGAGGTTTATCCCCGCAAGCACCTCTCCGTGCACCACTAGCAGCAGGCGGTCACCCGCCAGGAATTTCGGCAGGTAAGCATTGGCGTGCTCACCCGAAATAATCTTATCCATTGTATAGCTCACGGTTTCCAGGCGCTGAAGTTGTTGAATTTGATGAACCACAGTCGGCTGATCCACATGGATCAGCGTGCGTCCTCCGCGCAAAATGCCCATCAGGTGCAACAGCCCGAGTCCGGTCGACAACCACACCACCGTTCCCGTCAAGATTATTGTAAGAACTGCGCCCAGGAAGGCTCCCAGAACCCAGGAGTACAAGCTCCGCGACTTTCCTCGCATTCCGCGAAGTGCTGGTTCGTTAGCGAGTGATGTACCGTCAACCATAATCTGTCTGTCCAATAACTTCAGTGTAGAACAAGCGGAAACTCATTGCCCGCATTCCTTCCTATCGCACACTCAGCCGCCACTCCCCAAGATATGCACAGGACAGGACTGAACTCTTGCGGTTCCCCCACGCTCATGACAGGATGATTTGAGAAGGCATGAAGACGGCAATCGAGGTCATGACAACGCCGCCCGATCATTCAGTCATTTTGACACCCACAGAGGTGCTGGCCCCCGTTCAGCGTCCCTCACGCAAACGGCAGGCCGTTGCTTTTGCGGTCGCTGCAGTCTCAGACTTTCTATCCTTCTGGACGGTGCTGGCCCCACCCATGCAATGGCTGATTGACCTGGGAACGGCGTTGCTCCTGTTTCTAATTCTCGGTCGACGATGGGTGATTCTGCCGGGCTTGGTTGCCGAAGCCATTCCTGGAATGGGCGTCTTCCCCGTATGGATCCTTGTGGTCCTCTCCATCATTGTTTACGACGACATCAAAGTCGGCAAACGCTAACGCGGTAGCTCTGACCAGTCTTTCTTACCGAGTGGCGACACGGCGAAATGCTTTTAGGCTGCAGAGAAGGTTTTGGAGATGCCTCCAGCGATAGTCGTGGAAGCGGCAGGAGATCTGTCGAGCTCCGTTCCGCTTGCGAGGAATGACAAGGAACGCGCTCACTCCTGTTCCTAAAGATCAAAGAGCTGTACAACGAGTGACACTCAAAGCTGAGGAAGGACGGAAGGATCAATCGAAGTTTTGATTTTTTGGCGTCGGTACCCTCAATCGGATCGGTGCTGCACGGCGTGAGGAAAGGTGACAAAATAACCCACGTGAGACTCTTGCCCAAACTCTTGTGGCTCCTGCTCACACTGTTCGTCCTTATGAACGCGCTGGGGGCTCTTCGTTACCTGCTGCCGCACGTGCCTTTTCCGGCGGAACTGGACAACTTCAGGCAGCGGCGCACAGCGCTTTCGCTGCACGCCTTCGGTGGCGCGATCGCCTTGCTGGCGGGTCCGTTGCAGTTTGTCCCTCGCTTCCGTGAAAGCAGCTGGAATCGCCATCGCCTCTTGGGATGGATCTACTCGAGCGCCGTCTTGCTTGGGTGGTGCGCTTCGCTGTGGATCGCGCCGCATTCAGAGACCGGTTGGATCGCTTCTTCGGGATTTCTCGCGCTCGGCGCGGCTTGGATTGTAGCGACGGGGCTCGCCGTGCGGTTCATCTTGCGAGGCGACGCGATCAGACACCGGCGCTGGATGATTCGCAGCTATGCTCTCACCGCCGCCGCCATCACTCTGCGTATCTACCTGCCTCTTATCTTCGCGTTCCATTGGCCTTTTGCGATCGCTTACCCCGCCATCGCGTGGCTTTGCTGGATCCCCAACGCGCTGGCCGCTGAAGTGTACCTGCGCTTCGTGCCAACGCCTTCACACCTAACTCTGCCCGCCAACTTGGCCGGCAGTTCCCCACAACTTCCCTAGCGGCCCGCACCTTCCGCTTTCAGCCGTCGCTCTTCCTTAGGCGCGCTTTCGGGCCAGTCGGTCGAGAAGGCGAGATCCTGCTGCGCTCCGAAAGACGCTCCGTGAGGCCTCGTGGATCATTCGGGCGAGGCGTGAATTTCGACATAGTCCAGGGCCGCGTGCTCTTCACCATCGGGGACACCCTCGATGCGGATATGGTCGCCGGGGCGAAGCGCCAGACCAAGAATGCGCCGGCGCGTGGAAGAATCGCCGCCCGGCTTCGTTGCCGGCAAATGATCGTCAGCGATCCATTCATCGACAACCTGGTCGCCGACCAGCACGCGAAACTTCGACTTGCCGTTATTCTGGTCAAAGTACTCGACGTCCATCTCGTACCGCCCTGCGGCACCGTCGAAGCGAAACGCCGCAGAACACTTCTCGGCCGGAGGTGCACACTCGACCGCCTTTCCGCCCGAAGCAGTTTCACGTGGAACAACCTCGAACGGTAGGTAGTCTTCTAGGTGCATCGCTTCGGCCTCCATGCGGCCGGAATAGTGTCCCACCCGTCCGTGCTTATCGACTATGCCGGAAACTTGAAAAAACCAATTGCAAACGGCATCGCGCCAAACAATGGCGTGCCCAGCTTGATATTCCTGGCGTCGCAACACTTCCTCATACCGCTCCTCATCGACGCTACCTTTCAACGATTCCCATTGCTGCACAAGTTTTGCCGCGGCTTCCGCGCCTGCATAATGCGAATCGTAGATCTGCTGGATGACCGTCTTTCCCGAATGCAGCACGTGGGTGTACGGCACGTGGTGAAAGAACAGCAGCAATTCGTCCGGAGTGCTGTCCAGTGATTCGTAGATCTTTGCTACGGGTGCGCGGTACTGATCAACATAACCCGACCCAGTGGCGGCCGTACGGTCCATTCCGATTCCATCGTGGTCAGCGCGATGCCACTGCCCCCAGCCGTTTCTTTCCGACGATTCCACGCCCGGCCCGAAATGGCTGCCAAGAATGTCCGTAAGTGTCCCCGCGCCCAATGGCCCGGTATAACTTTCATAGATCGGCCAGGACGCGAGTAGCATCCCCGAGATTGTCTGCACCACGGCAGGATGGTTTCCAAAGCTGAGACGCGTCCACTCCTCCGCAATGTCCTTGGAACCGAGATGGGGATTCCATGCGAGCCTGCCATATCCGTAAAGATTCGCCATCGCCAAAGGGTGGCCCATCCAGTTGGCATCCATGCCGACGTTCACAACAGCAACGAATCCGCCAATGGGACGATGAAACGTCTTACCGGCCACAATATCCTCCACCGCGGAAGGACGCTCGCCGGCGTGCATATCGAAACCGAGCACTTCCTTCCACATGGGCGCAAGAAAACACAAATGCCGCTGCTGGCCCGTGTATTCCTGCGTGACTTGCAGCTCGATCGCCTCATTTGTTTTCTCTAGCCCGCTGAATAGCGGCGACACCGGTTCGCGCACCTGGAAGTCCATCGGTCCATGTTTGATTTGGATGATCACGTTGTTGTCGAACTTGCCGTCGAGCGAATGAAAGTTGTCATACGCCGCGCGCGCCCGGTCATTCTTGGGATCGCTCCAATCGAGATGGTGGTTGTAAACAAAGGCGCGATAAAAAACGATTCCGCCATGCGGCTCAAGCGCATGTGCTATCACGTTCGCGGCATCCGCAGGTGTCCGACCGTAAGTCGCAGGACCGAGGCGGCCCTCCGAATCCGCCTTGACCACAAAGCCCGCAAAATCAGGAATCAGCCGGTAAATCTCGTCAACTTTTTCTCGCCACCATCCAGCAACGCGCGGATCTGCGGGATCGAACGTGTCCAGTCCACCAATCACTTTTGGGCTGCTGAGGTCCACGGAAATGGATAGCTGCACTCCCCAGGGGCGAAACACATCGGCGACGCGCGCGAGTTGCGGGAGAAAGCTGTCTTCAAGAACACGCGGATTGGCATTGACGTTGTTAATCGCGCACCCGTTGATCCCAATGGAAGCGAGCAGACGCGCGTATTCGCCAGCCCGCGTCAAGTCGGGTCGCACAGTGCCATTTTCAAAAAAAATAGACCCTCCCGCGTAGCCGCGCTCAATGCGGCCGTCGAGGTTGTCCCACTCGTCCACCCAGCGAATCGGTGCATAGGGCTGCTGCGTTTCGTGCAACGCGGAAATGCTTTCGCCACGCGCGATCTTGTTGAGTAACCTAAACACACCATAGAGAACGCCGCGCTCCGAAGTGGAGGTGACCAGGAGGCATTCGAATCCCTGCGCTTGCGCTGTCGCCAACACGAATCCGTCGCCTTGAAGATGGACACGCTCGAGAAGGTCAGGCGACGCCGTTTTCAATGCGAAAACCGTCCCCAGAACAATCGTGCTTACGTGCGGAAAACTCTTCTCTTCCTGCAGCGTGCGCCCCAGCATTGCTCGAATGCCGCGAATCAGTTCGGCTTTCGCCGAATCAAGTACCGGCGAATCGCCGATCACGACCACGCTAGCAGGCAAGGCCGAATATTTTTGCGCGGCACGCTTTTCCGGCGGCGCATAGCGGAGCCAGGCGTCACCTCCTGTTTCGGCACGCGCACAGCTTGCCCCGAACGCCACGAACAGAAGCGCGCCGCAAAACGCCGCACGCCCTAAACGACGCATGGGATGGCCTGCCTTCCGTTTGGGGAAACATTCGCCGTGTACGTTAACGGCCGTGCTATAGTACCAGCCGTTTTTCAGTTTACAAGTATCGGTATTTTTTCTCGGAGGTTTGATGAAGCTCTTTTCTCCCGCCCGGCTGGCTCTCGTCGCTTCTATCGTCCTTGCGGCTTCGGCCCCGATGTTCCTACGCAGCCAAGCGCAAGATGCGGCCGCCTACCGCGATCCAAAACTCCCCATTGAGCAACGCCTCGCCGATCTCCTCTCGCGCATGACGCTGGAAGAAAAAGTCGCTCAACTCGAAGGCGTTTGGGAAAACCAGCAGTTCATGAAAACTCCCGAATCGCGTTTTGTGGATGAAAAAGGCGCCTTTCTCGTCGAACGCGCCGCCGTCCTCTTACCGGATGGCATCGGCCAAATGTCGCGCCCCAGCGAAGGGCGCGGCCCGCGCGAAATGGCGGAGTTCACCAACACCATGCAGAAGTGGCTGAAAGAGAATACCCGTCTAGGCATCCCCGTTCTATTTCACGACGAATGCCTCCACGGACACGTCGCCGAGAAAGGCACTTCCTATCCCGCGGCGATCGGCCTCGCTTCCACCTGGGATCCGGACCTGGTCCACGAAGTCTTCAGCGCTACTGCCGCGGAAGCCCGCGCGCGCGGCGCACAAGAATGTCTGGCGCCGGTACTCGATCTCGCACGCGACCCGCGCTGGGGCCGCACCGAAGAAACCTATGGCGAAGATCCGTATTTGGTTTCACGCATCGGTGTTGCAGCCATCAAAGGCTTCCAGGGCACGGGACCGTTCATCGACAAGGCCCACGTCCTGGCCACCGCCAAACATTTCGCCGTCCACGGCCAGCCCGAAGGTGGCACCAACGTGGCGCCCGGCAACTACTCCGAGCGCGTCATTCGCGAATACTGGTTGAAACCCTTCGAAGCCGCGGTAGGAGAAGCCCATGTCCAGAGCGTCATGGCCTCTTACAACGAAATCGACGGCATCCCTTCGCATAGCAACAAACATCTATTGATCGACATTCTTCGCCACGAGTGGGGTTTCAACGGCGTCCTCGTCTCCGACTATTTCGGCATCACCGAGCTCATTCGAATTCACCACATCGTCGGCACCAAGGAAGCCGCCGCGAGACTCGCGCTGGACTCCGGCGTGGACGTCGAGCTCCCCTTCCCGGATGCCTACCCCACTCTGATCGAGCAGGTGAAGCAAGGCAAACTCGCCGAAGCCACGATCGATCGCGCCGTAGCAAACCATCTCCGCGAAAAATTCCTAGCCGGACTTTTCGACGATCCCTACGTCGATCCCGCCTACGCGGAAAAAATCACCAACAGCGAAGAGCACCAAAAACTTTCTGTCCAAGCCGCGCGCGAATCCCTCATCCTCCTGAAAAACCAGAATAACCTTCTCCCTCTCGACGCCACCAAGTACAAGCACATCGCGGTGATCGGCCCCAACGCAGCCGACGTTCATCTCGGTGGCTACAGTAACAAATCGGGCCGCGGCATCAGCATCCTCCGAGGAATCAAAAATCGCGCCGGCTCAGCAGCGGAAGTTCTCTACGCCGAAGGTACGAAAATCACCGAAACGCTCCCCGACTGGGACGCCGACAAAGTAATCCTCGGCGATCCAGACCGCAATACCAAGCGCATAGCCGAAGCCGTAGGAGTCGCCCAAAAATCCGACGTGATCATCCTGGTCCTAGGCGACAACGAGCAAACCTCCCGCGAAGCCTGGGCTCCCGAGCACAAAGGCGACCGCGACGATCTCACTCTCCTCGGCAATCAAGACGATCTAGCCAAAGCCATGCTCGCGACTCACAAGCCGGTAGTCGCAGTTCTCCTCCACGGCCGCCCCAACGCCATCACCTACCTAGCCGAAAATGTTCCCGCGATTCTCGACGGCTGGTATCTCGGCCAGGAAGGCGGCACCGCCGCCGCCGAAGTCCTCTTCGGCGACTACAATCCGGGCGGCAAATTGCCAATCACCGTCCCTCGCTCCGTAGGCCAGCTTCCCGATTACTACTATCAAAAACCCTCCGCCAAGCGCGAGTATCTCTTCAGCACCACGCAACCTCTCTACCCCTTTGGCTGGGGCCTTAGCTATTCCACATTCAGGTACAGCGATCTCCACGCCACGCCCGATTCCATCGGCCCCGAAGGCACCACCCGCGTCAGCGTAAACGTAACCAACACCAGCAAAGTCCGCGGCGAGGAAGTCGTCCAACTCTACATCCGCGACGAAATCAGTTCCGTCACTCGCCCCATCAAAGAACTGCGCGGCTTCCGCAGAATTACTGTCGATCCCGGCCAGACAAAAAGCGTGGAGTTCACTCTACGTTTCGACGACCTCTCCTTCCTGAACCGCGACATGCACCGCGTCGTCGAGCCCGGCACCTTCAAGATCATGGCCGGCGGGAATTCTGTCGACCTGATCGAAACCGCCCTCACAGTTGCCGAAAAGTAATCGCCGCCTTCCACGCGCGCAATCGTACGTCCCGCTCGGACGTTTTTCGCGCAGCAACGCGATGGCTGTGCGCGAAAATCATGAAATATGCGACGCGCGACGCCCGTGTCAACTACGTTCAGGAAGCCATCACGAGCTACCAACAGATTCCGGGCTAGATGCTAGAACAGCGGGCGCCCGAGGGAGGTGTTATTCGGGTTCGATCGCGTATGGGGAGCCGAACGCCAAGCCACAGCCCTTGCTTGACCGCGGCTTTAAGCTGGGCAGAATCCATGCCACCCGGCATGAACTCCATGAACGATAGCGATAACCGGCGGCATGACCGATGAATGGCTTGGCAAGAGGACCAGCAAAATGACCGGCAAAACATTCGTCGACACCAATGTCTTGGTATACGCCCATGACACAGACGCAAGCACCCAACACCGAATCGCTAAATCCATCCTTCGTGAACTCTGGTCCGAGCGCACCGGCGTCCTCAGCATGCAAGTGCTCCAGGAATTTTACGTCAACATCACACGCAAGATCCCCTCTCCCCTGCGAAAAGATTCCGCGCGCATGGTAGTGAACGCCTAGGCCATCTGGTGCACAGAAACCACACCTGCCGAGATTTCCGCCGCCTTTCGCATCGCAGACGAATCCCAAATCGGCTTCTGGGACGTCCTGATCGTTTCCGCAGCCGCCAAAGGCGGCGCCACCCGCATCCTCTCCGGCGCCGGCCAACGCATCTCCGGCGTGCTCATCGAGAATCTCTTCGCAGCCCGTCCACCTGACTCCAAATCTCCCACGGGTTAATCACCGTCAGTCTCTCCGCCACGAATGACGGGCGCTAGCAACGGTTTCTGCCAGCCACTTGGCGTGCGCCGTTCAAATGTGGTCTTCTATGGGGAGACTCCATGACCTGCCCGCGCCAACTACTTGCGGCATTGCTTCTTGTCCTTGCACCTGCTTTGGCCGGCGCACAAGTTGCCGCGCCGCAAGACAACCAGCCCGTCATCCGCTTCGTCCGCAACCCCGACCCCGCTCCCGCCTTCAAACTCACCGCGCTCGACGGCAAGTCGCTCACCATCGCCGCCCTCGAAGGCAAAGTTGTCTTCCTCAATTTCTGGGCCACCTGGTGCGGACCATGCCGCGCAGAAATTCCCGACCTCATCGCTCTGCAAGACCGCTACAAAGGCCGCCTCCAAATCATCGGCCTCAACGTCGACGACGAAGAGGCCGATATTCAGAAGTACGTCGAGGAAACCGGCATCAACTATCCCGTGGCCATGACTTCCAATGACGTCCGCATACAATTCGGCGGCATCCCCGCCCTGCCCACTTCTTTCGTCTTGGACACCGCGGGCCGCGTCGTGCAAAAGCACGTCGGCCTCTGGAATCCCTCGGTTTATGAAACGGAAATTCGCGCCCTCCTCGGCATGCCTATCATGGCCAAAGTCGAAACCTTCGAGGACAAGGGCGAAGTCTTTCTCGCGCACGCCGATCGCGCCACCGAGCTTCCCGGCGTCGACCTCTCGAGACTCACGCCTGAACAAAAAAAGATCGTCCTCCACCGGTTCAACGCCGACACCTGCGCGTGCGGCTGCAAATTCACTCTCGCGCAATGCCGCATCTGGGATTCCGCCTGCGCCGTCAGCAAAGCCGCCACAGAAAAGATTATCACCGGAGTTTCAGCTGAACCAAAGACGCCCATAGGTCCCGCCCCTCCAACACCGCCGGCGACAGTTCCTGCTCCGCCCGGCCCAGCCCCAAAGCCCCAACCAACGCTTCCCGATAAGCCCAGTGAATAGCGGCATCCTCCGGAAACATCGCGCATCGCGTCCGAACATCTTCCGCCCAGTGTGCGTTTCATCCCGTCAGGGCGCATTTTCAGAGTGTGCGTTTTCATGACCTGTGTTTTCACAACACGCATTTTCACAATCCGCCGACCCGCGCACTGGCTCTTGCCGTAGCTGGCCTGATACTCTTTCGGCGGTCGATGCTCTTGCTCGCGAAAATTCTATTTTTTCTCGCACTCGTCCTTTCGTTCACAGGACTTCTTTCTCCTCCCTTAGCTCTCACCATCGGCATTCTGTTCGGTCTCGGTTTCACGCATCCGTACGCCGCAGCCACACGGACGTCCGCGAGAATCCTTCTCCAGGTATGCGTCGTCGCGCTCGGCTTCGGGATGAATCTGCACGAAGTGCTGAAAGCCGGACGCAGCGGCTTCGTCTATACCGCGCTGGGAATTTCGTTTGCGCTCCTGGCCGGTCTCGCTCTCGGGAAAATCTTCGAGGTTCGCGGCCATTCCTCGTTTCTGATTACCGCCGGCACGGCAATCTGCGGCGGCAGCGCCATCGCAGCGATCGGTCCAATCCTTCATGCCGACGACCACGAAATGAGCGTGTCGCTCGGCACAGTCTTTATTTTGAATTCCGTCGCGCTGTTGATTTTTCCGCCGATTGGCGGCGCGCTTCATCTTTCGCAATCGCAATTCGGCCTCTGGGCCGCGCTAGCGATTCATGACACAAGTTCCGTAGTCGGCGCCGCCGCCAAATACGGTCCGCAAGCCCTGGTCATCGGCACCACGGTGAAGTTAGCCCGCGCACTCTGGATCGTTCCGCTAGCGCTCGCCACAGCCGCGATCAGGCGCAGCAAATCCAAGATCGACGGCGTATCCAAAATTCGCAGCGAATCGCCGGTCGGCAGTGAATCGAAAATTCGCGGTGAAACGAAAACTGGCGATGAAACGAAAATCCAATTTCCTTGGTTCATTTTGTTTTTTTGTCTCGCGGCAGTCGTCAACACCTACTTCGCAGCCATCTCTCCTTTCTCCCAGTCACTGTTCACTCTCGGCCGTCTCGGTCTCACATCTACTCTCTTCCTTATTGGCACGGGAATCTCGCGCTCCACTCTCGAAGAAGTAGGCTGGCGCCCGCTGTTGCAAGGCGTACTTCTCTGGGCTGGGGTGGGGATCACTTCACTTTACTTCATTCGCATCGGCTTGATTGCGTTGTAATCGTATTCCAAAGCTTCGTCAGGCGTTCGTTCGAACGGAGAACGCACTGCAGACAACCCTGCATTTTCTGGAACTTTTTCAAATGACTTCGAGGATTTATTTTCTTAGCAGGTCCATCACGGCGCAAGTCATGGCTTTAACGCCGGTTCGAATGGCGGGATCTGGCAAGGGAGCGAATTCGCTGGAGTGCGGGCCGGGGAGGCGTGTGCCTTTCTCCATTGCGTCTTTTAGTTTTGCGGGGTCGGCGGCGCCTAGCCAGAACATGCTCGTGGGCGGCTTGGGATCTTCGAGCGCGAAAAGGCTGAAGTCTTCGCTGGCCATGATGGGCTCTCCGGGAAGCACATTTTCTTTTCCGAGGGCGCGCTCGAGCGACGCGCCGACGCTGCGCGTGAGTTCAGGATTGTTGATGGTGGCGGGAACGTGGTCTTGGGCCACTTCGACAATGGGTGCGCGCTCGGCGGGAACCCCTGCGGCGGCGGCCAGACCGTTTGTGATTCTGGAGATTGCCGCTAGGACTTTTTCGCGCTGCTGGGGATTCATGGTTCGAACGGTGAGCTGCAGGTGGGCTTCATCGGGAATGATGTTGTGTTTCGTGCCGGCGTGGAAGGAGCCGACCGTGACTACCGTGGGAAGCTGCGGATCCATTTCGCGGCTGACGATGGTTTGCAGCGCGACCACGATTTCCGAAGCGATGACGATAGGATCCTTTCCCGCTTGCGGCGCGGCGCCGTGGCCGCCGTAGCCTCGGACCGTAATGTCGACGGAATCAGCCCCGGCTAGAAGAGGGCCGGCGTGCCAGGAAACTTTTCCCGCAGGCACCGCTGACGTGTCATGGAGGGCGAGGACGTAGTCCGGCTTGGGAAATCTGGTGAAGAGTCCGGCGCGAAGCATGGCTTGCGCGCCGCCGACGGTTTCTTCGGCGGGCTGGCCGATCAGGACGACGGTGCCGCTCCAGCGATCTTTGAGTTGCCCTAGCATGCGCGCCGTGCCAAGAAAAACCGTCATGTGTAGGTCGTGTCCGCAGGCGTGCATTACGCCGACTTCGCCTCCGCCCGCGCGGGCCACTTTTACATGGCTGGCGTAGGGAAGGCCCGTGTTTTCGATGATCGGAAGCGCGTCCATGTCCGTTCGAACGTAAACCGCAGGGCCGGGCCCGTTGCGGAGAACAGCGACGACGCCGTAGGCATTCAGACCTGGCTCTGTGTATTGGCCGAAATGGTCGGTGACTTCGTATCCGGATTTTTTTAGGTCCGCGGCTAGGAGCGTGGAAGTTTCCCTTTCTTGCGTGGAGAGTTCGGGATTCTCGTGGAGATATTTGTAGGTTGCCAGGAGTGAGTCGGCTTCCCTGTTGATGCGCTGGTCCAGGTCGTTTTGGGCGCAGAGGGGGGCGGAGATAGAGAGTACGGCGGCGAGAGAAAGCACGCCGGTTCGAATTGCGCAGCGCATTGGGTCACCTCGAAAAAGAAGCGGCATTCTAGCATTGGTCGACGGCCAAGGTGCTCACTCATTTCGCTTCGGCCGGCCCGGCGGGGCACAGACTGAAGTCTGGGCTACAGAAGTCTGGGCTACTGGTTGCCACGGCACGAATTGCGGGCTACACTCGCGCCGAGCTTCCAGGAGTTCGTTTTCTCGGAGATTCGAATGGAGGGTTGCCGTGAATCGTCGCGTCAGTTTTCTACTCATCGTGATTGTTGTTGGGGGAGTTCTTACCGTTCGCGGGGCGTTCTCGCCGCCCGAGCCGCAGACGACCCGCAAGGTGTTCAACGCGCCGGAGAAAACCGTTCAGGCGCCTTACAGTGACGGAATTCTTGCGGGAAACACGTTGTATTTGGCCGGAAGAATTGGGTTGGACCCGAAGACGGGGAAGCCGCCGGCGGAAATTGAGGATGAGATCAAGCTCATGCTTGATAGTTTGAAGGGCACGCTGACGCAGGCGGGCATGACGATGGACGACCTGGTGTATGTGCAGATTGCCTGCACGGATTTGTCGCTCTTCGACAAATTCAACCCCATTTATAAGAGCTACTTCACGACGAAGGACTTTCCGGCGCGGGAATTCATTGGCGCGGGATCGCTGCTGCGTGGCGGGCACTTTGAACTACAGGCGATCGCGGTTCGGCGGTAGCGGGGAATTCTTGACGGCGCTCTCTTCTATTTTCGGTAAGAAGCAGAGCGGCGAGAACCCCCCGGCAAGTGACAACGACACTCGCGATGATTAAGGACGAGTGGCCGCTTCGGGAAACTGGCGGCCGCTATTTGCCCCGTCTCACACGTTCCATCTTACTCGGGTGGCGCAGCCTGGCCTGTTCGCGGCCCCACAGCAAACACGATTTAACGCGACGCTGATGAGCGTTTTAGGTCAGCCACTCTTCTGCCAGTGACAGTACGCAGCGTGCATCTTGAAACCGCTCCCCACTTGGCGTAATTGTTGTGTGCGACTCGAACGCTCGAATTCGGGAGTGATGACCATGGGAACCTTCTGGCGGAGCCTGCGCTAGACCCTCCGTGTCCTCGGCAAGAATCCCGGCTTCACGGCCGTCGCGATTCCTGCTCGCTTCCATCGGCCTCTATGGACTGATGTCCTACGCCGTCACGCGCCGTACCCGCGAAATCGGCATTCGTGTTGCCGTAGGAGCGCAACGGCAAAAAGTTATTTGGCTCGTCCTCCGAGAAACGCTCGCGCTGGCTCTCTGCGGCATAGCCATAGGCAGCCTGTCCTCCCTGGCCGCCACCCGCCTAGTCGCCAGCACGCTTTTCGGCCTTTCCCCAAGCGATCTCCCAACCATCACCTCGGTCTCCCTTCTGCTCCTCCTCGTAGCGCTCTTTGCCGGCTATCTCCCGGCCCGCCGCGCCTCCGCTATCGACCCCAACGTAGCCCTCCGCAGAGAGTGAGCAACCCGCGAAGGCTCGGGCGGTGGACCTGCCGTGAGCGCAACTCACGGCATCGCAGACAAGTCCATACTGCGCGTGCGACTAGACGTGGGACTGGCGAGGAAGAACGTTCCGACGTACGAGCCTTCCGAGCCTACAGACACAAAAACATTGGAAACGTTTGTGGAGTCGGACCAGGGAGCACGGCGGCCACTCGGGCTGCGGGTGAATTCGGGCAGGTGGTGCGAGGCCAAAGAGGGAAAGGCAGCGCAGGAAAGAGGCAGTCATCAACGAATGACCGTATATCGTCACATCGTTTTGGATTATATGATGTCATTAGCCCATATATCGGCAAACTAATTGCCGACCGTTCTCCTGGAACGTACTTAAACCATTTAAAATGAACAACTTCAATTGTTTGTAAGAATTAACATCCGATGGAAGGCATGGTGCATCTACTGGGTACGGATCAGGCAAAAACTAATGCTGAGAATTACAACAGAAAAGAAACGCGGCAAGACGGTGTTGAGCGTTGAAGGACGCCTGGCAGGACCCTGGGTTAAGGCGCTCGAGCAGTGCTGGCGCACGCGGACGCCGGAGGAAAAATTCAGTGTGGATTTGTGCGGTGTGAGCTTCATTGATGCGGCGGGCAAGGCGCTGCTGAAAGAGATCCACGAACAGGGCGGGAAGCTGGTTGCGGAAGGGTGCCTGAACGAAGCGATCGTCGAGGAGATCGCTGGGCGGGAACGGCCGGGTAAGACAGGCTGCTGGGGCCGGAAGAAAGGCTCGCACATTATTTTCTACGTGGCGTTTTTCATCTTGCTGGTGACGCCAGCGATCGCACACGCACAAGGACCATCGAAACAGAATCCGCTGCCCGGGGATGCGCCGGGCGGAGTGCTGCGATTGACTCTGGATCAGGCGGTGAGCCTGGCGTTGAAACAGAATCCCACGGCGCAGATTGCGATTTTGACGGCGGCCGAAAGCGTCGAGGACCGGAATGTGGCGCGGGCGGCTTTGCTGCCACAGGCGAGCTTGAACGTTACGGATGCCGTGGAGCGCATCAACCTTCAGGCATTTCTTGGCAAGAAAATACCGGGATTTCCTGAACATGGCGGACCGTTCCAGGTTTTCTCGGCGGGGCCGGGATTCAGCGCGCCGGTGATTGATTTGACGTTGTTTCGGCGGTACCAGGCCGCGCGCGAGACGGCGATTGCCGGCCAGGCAGACAGCCTTTCGACGCGGGAGCAGGTGATTCTGCTGGTGGTGTCGCAGTACATCGGGACGCTGCGGGCGGTGGCGAATGTCGAAGCGTCGCAGTCGCGCGTGGAGTTGGCGCTGGCGCTTTACGACCAGGCGGCCGACGTGCAGAAGGAAGGAGTTGGGACGGGGATTGATACGCTGCGCGCGAATGTGGAGCTGCAGAACGAGAAGCAGAGACTGCTCGAGGCGCAGGCCGACCGCGACACATCACTTTTTGGACTTAGCAGGCTACTGAATCTGGACCCACGGCAGGGCATCGAATTGGCGGATTCGCTGAGCTTTTTCGATACGCCGCAGCCGGCGGTCGAGGCGAGCATCGAATCGGCGCTGGGCGAGAGGCAGGAGTGGAAGGCGCTGGTGGAGCGACTGAAAGCCGCGGGATTGGAAAAGAAAGCTTCCCAGGATTCGCGGCTGCCGACGCTGAACTTCAACGGCAATTGGGCCTATGAAGGCAGCTCGTCGACGACGGGGATTCCGACGTACACCTATCAAGCGGGTGTGAGCGTGCCGATATTTACCGGCGGGCGGATTCGCGCGGAGATCGTGAAGGCGGATTTGGAAATTCAGAAATTGCTGCAGCAGGAAGCCGATTTGAGAAATCAGATCGCGCTGGACGTGAAGACGGCGTTGATCAATTTGGATTCGGCACGGAGCCAGGTGGTGGTGGCGAATTTGGGCGTGCAGCTTTCGAAAGAAGAAGTGGATCAGGCGCGAGACCGGTTCAAGGCGGGTGTGGCGAACAATATCGAAGTGATCCAGGCGCAGGATTCGCTGGCGCGCGCGAACGATAATCAGATCGCGGCGCTTTACCGGTTCAATCAGGCGCGCGCGGACTATGCGCGATCGATTGGGCAGATGGAGAAAGTCTACTCGAAGTGAGAGGAACCAATGAGCATTGAGATCGAGGTCGGGCTAGAAAACGCGACAAAAGTGCGGCCGGTCGTGGAAGAAGTGCCGTTGGAGAAAGAAGCCAAGGGATTTGCGAATCCGAGGGTGCAGCGGCTGGCAGTCCTTGGCGGCCTGGTGCTGATCGCCGTGATCGTGGGATTGTTCCTCTACTACCACAACCGTGTGAGCACGGATGACGCGCAGATCGACGGGCACATCACGCCGATCGCTTCGAAGATTTACGGGAAAGTGGCGAACGTCTTGGTGGATGACAACCAAGCGGTGAAAGCCGGACAAGTTCTGGTGAAGATCGATCCGCGCGATTACCAGGCTGCGGTGGATCAGGCAAAAGCAGCACTGGACTTGGCGGAAGGCGAGGCGCGGTCGGCGGGAGTGGACGTTCCGAGGACGGCAGAAAACGTGGCGAGCGGGACTTCCAACGCGGACGCGCAATTGCTGGAAGCGCAGGCGGACGTAGCGAAAGCGCAAGCGACTTACGAACAGGCGCAAACGGCGGATTTGGCGTACGCGCAAGCGAACGTGAACAAGAGCATGGCCAACGCGGCACTGGCACAGGCGGACTTGGCGCGGTACAAGCCGCTGATGGAAAGGGACGAGATTTCGAAGCAGCAGTTCGACGCGGCCAGGGCCAATGCGGACGCGACCGCCAGCGCCCTAAAAGCGGACCAGGAAAAACTGGTGCAAGCGCAGCGGAATGTGGAAGTGGTGAAGGCCCAACTGGACGCGTCCAAGGCACGGGTGCTGGGGGCGCGCGCCGGAGTAGACGGAGCGCACGCAAACAAAAAGCAGGTAGGCATGCGTACGGCGGATGCTCAGGCGAAAGTGGCCAAGGTGGCGCAGGCGCGCGCGGCGCTGGACGCGGCGCAATTGAACTTGAGCTACACGGATGTCGTTGCGCCGGTGGACGGTGTGGCCACGCACAAGCAAGTCGAGACCGGGCAGATCGTGCAAGCGGGGCAGGGATTGCTGGTGGTGGTGCCGCTGCAAGATGTGTGGGTAACGGCGAATTACAAAGAGACGCAACTGAAATACATGAAGCCAGGGCAGAGGGCGGAAGTGAACGTCGATACGTATGGAATGACGTTCAGCGGACATGTGGATTCGATTGCCGGGGCGACGGGCGGAGTGCTGAGTTTGCTGCCGCCGGAAAACGCGACCGGAAATTACGTGAAGGTGGTGCAGCGGATACCGGTGAAGATTGTGCTGGACCCCATTCCCCCGGACAAAGCGGTGTTGCGGCCGGGGATGAATGTGGACGCGACGGTCATTACGAAGTAGTGCGGACGAAGTAGTGCGGACGAACTGACGTGGTGCGAATAAGGGCAGCGCATGGAGCTAGGGCGGGACTCGCGATGGAGAGGGATAAGGAAAGTCAGTTGGGCTGTCATGCGTATTAACGGTAGAGGGTTAGCGAGCCCGCGTGGGGCGTAAGCGAACGAGATCGAACGAGCGATGCGAAGCAGACTTCTAGCCAAGTTGAGGATGCCGGATGGGTCGATCAACCCGTGGGTGATCGCTGTGACGGTGACGTTGGCGACGTTCATGGAAGTGCTGGACACCTCGATCGCGAACGTTGCCCTGCCGCACATTTCCGGCAATTTGTCGGCAGGAGCGGACGAATCGACCTGGGTGCTGACGTCGTACCTGGTCTCAAACGCCATCGTGTTGCCGCTTTCGGGATGGCTTTCGGGGTTGATCGGGCGGAAGCGGTTTTACATGTCTTGCGTGGCGCTTTTTACGGTGAGTTCGTTTTTGTGCGGGCTTGCGCCGAGCCTGGGAGTGCTGGTGTTTTTCCGCGTTTTGCAGGGTGCCGGCGGGGGAGGATTGCAGCCCAGCGAGCAGGCGATTTTGAATGACACGTTTCCGCTGGCGAAACGCGGAATGGCGTTTGCAGTTTACGGGATTGCAGTGGTGGTAGCGCCAACAATCGGACCATGGCTGGGCGGATGGATAACGGACAATTTTTCGTGGAGATGGATTTTTTATATCAACGTGCCGGTGGGAATTATTTCGCTGCTCCTGACTTCGGTGCTGATTTCAGATCCGCCGTACATGAAGAAGGCCAACATCAAGAGCGGATTCCGGATCGACTACATCGGAATTGGGTTGATCAGCCTGGGCTTGGGCAGCATGCAGATTGTCTTGGACAAGGGGCAGCGCGACGACTGGTTGTCCTCGGGATTCATCCAGGTTTTCTTTGCCTTGATGCTGATCGGGATTATCGCTGGAATTGTTTGGGAGTGGAGGCACAAGGAGCCGGTCGTTGATTTGAAGATGCTGAAGGATCGGAATTTCGCGATCTCCACGGTGGCGATGTTTTTTCTGGGATTCGTGCTGTATTCGAGCACCGTGCTGATTCCGCAGTTTTTGCAGGAGATGCTGGGGTACACCGCAGAGCTTGCGGGGAAGGCCCTTTCGCCCGGTGGCGCGGTGATCATGCTGATGATGCCAGTCGTCGGGATTCTGGTGTCAAAGTTGGATACGCGGATTCTGATTACGTTTGGATGCACGGTTTGCGCGATTGCACTGTTCTGGATGGCGGGCTGGGATTTGGGGCTCGATTACCGCCATGCGGTGCGAGCGCGGATGCTGCAGAGTTTTGGATTAGCGTTTTTGTTTATCCCGATCAACGTGGCGGCGTTTGCGTACGTGCCAAAAGAAAAGACGAACATGGGGACGGGAATCATCAATTTGGCGCGAAACATCGGCGCCAGCGTAGGAATCGCGACCGTTACGACCATGCTGGAGCGGCGGACGCAGTTTCACCAGGCGCATTTGGTGGAGAGCGTGAACAGTTTGAATCCGGCACTGCTGAAGATGACAAATGGGAACACGGCGCGTCTAATATCCTACGGGTCGAGTGCTTCGCATGCGGCGCTGCAGGCGAAGGGCATGGTTTACAACCTGGTGCAAGCCCAGTCGGCGATGCTGGCTTTCATCGACAACTTCAAGATGTTGGGCGTGGTATTCCTGGCAGTCATACCAGTCTTGTTGATGATGAGGAAACCGAGAGTGCCTGCCGGAGGTGTTCCGGCGCATTGAGGCACGAGGATGTCCATGCATGTGGTGAACGAGATTTTTGTAGCGATTTTTTGCACTGATTCTTGCAGTGACTTTGTGCAGTAATTGGGGGAGACCATGGCGACACAAGCGGCAGTAACGACACAAACAGCAGTGCCAACGCAGTTCAGCGAAGACAAACTGATCCGCGCTGGGCAGAGGGGCGATGCGCAGGCGGTGGAGACGTTGTTCCGCCGTTACCAGCGGCCGCTGTTTCAGACGGCGTTGCGCGTCCTCGGCAATACCGAAGATGCCGAAGATGCTTTGCAAGACGGGCTGCTTTCCGCTTACCGCAACATGAAGCGCTTTGAAGGGCGGTCGCAGTTTTCTACGTGGCTGACGCGTATCGTGATTAATGCGGCGCTCATGAGACGGCGCAGCGCGAAGGCGCGGCCGGCGGTTTCGCTGGATGAACCTCCGCGTGAAGACGAGCTGCCGATTGCGGAGCGCTTCGCGGCAGAGGGACCGAACCCGGAGCAAATGTTTGCCGGAACGGAGCTGCGGGAAATCATCAGCGAAAACCTCGATGAGCTTTCGCCGCTTCTGCGCACAGCGTTTGTGCTGCGCGAAGTGGAGGGCTATTCGACAGGCGAAGCGGCGAAGAAGCTCGGAGTGACCGAGAACACGCTGAAGGCGCGGTTGTGGCGCGCGCGGCATCAACTGGCTGAGCGGCTTGGGCAGCGCCTGCGACGGATCAAGGACGACATGACCGGCGGCGGAATGGGCGACGCCGAGTGCAGCTATTGCTGAAGGGCTGACGTATTGACAGAAAGATGCCATGAAGTGACAAATCGATGCAAACAGGGCCAGCGGGATTTGCTGGCCCTGTTTTTTTCGTGGAGCCGGCGTTCAGCGTCCTTTCGACTGGTGGCGCGTCATCCGTGACGGGTGGAGAGAAAAGATATCGCGGACGGTGGCGCTCTGGCGCTGCCAGACGAGCTTCATGATTTCCAGTTCCTGCGGAGTGAGTGTGGTGTGTTTGGGCCTCATGTATATCCATTTTTGTAGTACTAAATGATTCGTATGTCAGGAGAAAAAATAGAGGAAAATGAGCGCCTGAAATGTTCGACGTTGCCCGGAAGGCCGGCGATGGCGGCACAACTTTAGCGCCGCGGCCGAGGGGCCAGGCCGAGGGCGTTAACGGGAACCGGCGGTGTGGCCCGCAGCGCGAGTGGAAGATGATGGGTGCGCTTTGACCGCGGCCGGAGTCGGCGTAGTCTCTGATGTTGCCCATTCGAGCCGCCCGTCGCTATTCGCGACTTCCTGGACGATTCTCGTGAACAACTGATCTTGCATGGCGGTTCGTTTCGTGTAGTCAACCACGTAGCTGACGGAGAATTCCAGCGATCCGGCGTTTACGACCAGTGCCACGGTAGGTTCGAGCGGAGGGTTTGCGCCTCGATAATACTCGCTCATCACGTTCCAGGAGGTCTGCGCTTCGATCAGGTACTTGCCAATCGCCTCTTTGGCTGCCCGCAAAAGCATCTCCCTGGCAAGCTGGCAATCCGTGGTGGTTGTAAACAGCACTTTAATCTCGTCCCAGACAAAACGGAATCCTTGCGAATAGTTGAAAACGGCCGCTTTCATGACGATGTTGTTGGGGATGCGAACGATCCGGCCGTTGTACAAGTCCTTGCTGACCCAGTTCCCCGTTTCCATCAAGGTGGTTCGCAGGAGCCCGATGTCGATCACGTCACCTCGAGTATCGCCGATCTGAACTCTGTCTCCCACGGCGTACAGCTTTGAAAAGCCGATGGAGAAAGCGCCGGCAATGCTGGCCACCATGTCCTGCAGGGCTACGGCGACACCCGCGCCGACGAC
>Ga0210410_10001023_pt1 | contig 27091 bp, 30 predicted proteins | sample IncBWC4MmetaG_FD_161058 | JGI IMG/M metagenome (GOLD analysis project Ga0210410, IMG submission 161058) | Forest soil microbial communities from Barre Woods Harvard Forest LTER site, Petersham, Massachusetts, United States - Inc-BW-C-4-M | ecosystem: Environmental > Terrestrial > Soil >... | reverse complement strand
CCACTAGCCAAGCGAGGGCTTCGTTACGAGATCCGAAGTCCGGGAGTTCACGCCTGGAAAATGCTACAAGTTCCTGGCGGAACTCTTGGGAGAAGGCAGCCGCTCCGATCCACGCCGACCTTTTGATGTAGGGCTTGTCGAAAACCAGGGTTTCCTTCAAAGCACGAAACGCTTCCTGATCAAAAGATGCGCCGGTGAAATCGACGAGCACCAGGACCGAGCTGCGGGGCTGGGCCGTTATGACGTCCGGGACAGTTCGAGCAATGCTCTCGATCTGACGGGCGGAGCAACTCGAGCAATCCACCAGAAGGACCTGTTTGTTCTGATGAACTATGAATCGGATGCGTTCACTCACGGTATGGTCTTTCATGGGACTATCTTTCACGGACAAAGCCACTGAAGGACGTTATCCGAGCCAGTCTGTCAGTGCGAAACTGCCTCGGCAAGCTTGTAAATCACCACGATCTGCAAAGCGTTCTGTTGATCCGAGAGGTGAACAGAGACTCTGGCGTCTCGTGGTCGCGGACCCATGCGCGGCTCATCCCAAGCCAGTCAGCAACTTCGGCTACGCTGAGAAGCTTATCGGTCAAACTATGCCAACTATGCCATAGTAGGGCTTGTGAGGTGCTCCATGATAGACCATGGGAAGCTCCAAAAGGGCCGCGCTCGGGCTTATGTCGCCGGAATAATCATTTTTGTGGTGGTTTTCGCTTGGAAATTCGTGACCCGCTAATGACAATCGGTAAGGCCAAGCGTCCGCGCGCCAGCTTGCCAAGCAGGTTTTCGACATCGCCATTGGCGAAGCTGAGACTGTAAGCACCAGCTTCAGCACGCTACCGGCGCCTGGCATCGTTTCCAAAATCCTCCGCTGTGAGTGCCCTTGCAAACTGCTGATTCTTCAAGTCCGAAATGGCGGATTTTGATGTTCCAAACCAAATGAATTTGGAACGAGATACAGCAACTTGGCTTCGCGCATGCACTCCCGAATGCCGCCGGTTGGATAACGTTTGGGCAATTGTCGACCTCACCTGTGTTCAAAATTGATCGCCCAAAATTGACCATTCTTATAAGTGGCTTTTGGAGTATTGTCTTCATCGCCCATGAAAAAAGAACGCAAACCAGAACGGGCCCTCACCGTCCGTTGTCCGACTTGCGGCGCTGCTCGGGGGCGGAAGTGTGCGCTTAATACAGGCCAACCACGCACGGCGCCGCATCGCGCATGGGGATTCGCCGGAGTGGGTTTGCGCTGAGGCCCCATGCGCCCGTCCGGCAAATTAGTCACCCAGAACTGTCGCGACTGTGACCAATTTTGAACATCTCGACGCTTTTGGCACTTTTTGGGTAACGATTGCCAGCGCTGGCCCATCTCTTAGGTTGATTGAAGGAGCAGACCTGAATGCGAGTGAAACCTGCTGTCGGTTTCGGCACCACGGTTCTCCGCCGGGAGTTCGGTGCTGGGATGACGGTTCGCAACTACCGAGACAAGGAAATCGTGTTTTCGCAAGTGCGAAGGGGTTAGGTGTTATGTCATCAGCAGCGAGCTCTGTTCCTGTTGATTTTCGGCTACTGTTTGAATCAGCACCTGTCCTTTACCTTGTATTAAACCCGCAACTAAAGATTGTGGCTGCGAGTAACGACTATTTGCGCGCCACTATGACCACGCGCGAGAGCATCCTCGGTCGTGAGATCTTCGAGGTATTCCCGGCCAATCCTCAGGACCCTTCCGCCAGCGAAGTTCTTCGCAATTTGAACCAGTCACTGTCCAAAGTCTTGCGGGATCGTGTGCCCGATGTGATGCCAATTGTGAAATACGACCTACGGCGACTGAAGGCCGACGGAGGTGGATTTGAGGAACGGTACTGGAGTCCTATCAATTCGCCGGTCCTTGGTAAGGATCGCCAGATTCTGTACATCATCAGCCGCATTGAGGATGTCACGGAGTTTGTACGGCCGCAGAAGTCAGCGTACGAGCAAGGCAAAGTGACACAAGAACTCGGTACACGGGCCGAGAAGATGGAAGCCGAGGTTTACTTGCGGGCTCGACGGCTTGAGGAACTCAATCGCAACAGACTGGAAGCGCTCGGTAGACTCGCTGCTGCAATCGCGCATGACTTCAATAATTTGCTGGGAGTGGTGCTGGGCAACGCCGAACTTCTGCAGGAACATGCACCGGAAGGAAGCCCCCTTTGCAAAGGACTGGCAAATGTGGCTGCCGCTGCCAATCGCGCAGCGGATCTCACGAAGCAACTCTTGGCTTATAGCCAACAGGAGGTGCTGGAACCAAAGACTCTGAACTTCAACGAAGTGCTCGTCGGCATGGAGCCGATGATACGACTCATACCCAAAAATGTTGAGGTTCTGACCTTGCCGGCGCGGAGCCTGGATCCTGTCAAAGCCATTCCGGGACAGATTGAGCAGATAATGATGAACTTAGCCATTAACGCACGTGATGCCATGCCAGATGGAGGGAAATTAATCATTGAAACCTCGAACGTTTTCATCGACGAAACGTACCGGAAGCAACTTCCCAACGTCGCAGTCAAGACCGGACACTATGTGATGCTGTCAGTTGCTGATACCGGCGTCGGTATCGATCCTGAAATCCAACAGCACATTTTTGAACCGTTCTTTACCACGAAGGCGAAGGGAAAGGGCACCGGCATAGGACTGGCCACAGTTTACGGAATCGTGAAGCAGCTTGGCGGCTATGTCTGGTTCTATAGCGAGCACGGGAAAGGAACAGCATTCAAGGTTTACCTGCCCAGAGCCGTGCGAGTCGACTCCGGGGCAACTGGCAACAACCAGCAGACCATCAGCTCTTAGGTAGCCGAGTTCAAGTTCTGCAAAGCTTACACAGGCAGGTATGCGCTCGGCGCACAGGCCGTAATTTCGACGGCAGGTGCCCCTACCTAACCTACGAACTCTGTTTCGTCGCCTTCAGTGTGAAAGATTGCAGTCCTTGCATCGTGCAATCGCCACTCTGGGAGGCCGGATCGATTGGTAGCTTCCATTTCTCAATCGTCTTAGAGTGATCCCAGAAGATCCCCATAAACGCAGGCCCCAATTTCTTCCATGAGCCTGTGCCTGTCTGCTTGCTGAAGGGGTCGGTCCAGCGCACTTTGTGACCCATATCGAATTCGTACGTCCACGTCCATTTGTCTACTTGCACTGTCCATTTCCCAACCAACTGCCCCAGCGCAGCCGCGTCATCGGTCTGCTTTGAGAGAGTAAAGGCACCATGACTCACGCTTTTGATCGTAATCGCGCCAATCACAGTTGTCTTTAGACCTGTACTAGCAACGGTGAAAATCCGTCTCCAATTCGGATCCTCGTCGTCGAAACTCCACTGAACCGAATCGGCCGCCACCCACCATGTGCCCGGGTGTCGGCGCATTGATTCATCGAACCAGGACACGGTCTCGCCAGCTTCGAATACAAAGTACCCGTTCCAACCGCCTATAGTCGCGCTCCACGTTCCCGGGAGATAGGTCGTTACCGAGTAGTCAGTCTTGGTCACGGGGGCCTCGGGTGGTGTTCGGATGATCTTGCCGTTGAGAGCGACTTTGGCGTGCGGCGAGTCCTCGCTCGCCCAGGGCAATGTTAGAAACTCCTTTTCCCGGTCATCCTTAACTGTGGGCATTCCCGTCGAAGGGCTGTCATATGGCGTGTCCTTCATACCCGCTTCAGAGCAACCGCCACCGCTTCTGGTTTGCCGCATCGTTTCGCCAATGGTTGTGATTCCCACGACACGATGACCTGGGAATTTACCAGAAAGTTGTGTCAGAAAGCTGTCGCCGGCTGGGCCGGCGGCGACGTTGCAGCCCATGATCAAAAAGGCCGCGCCGCCCTCAAGCATCCCGTTCATGGACTCCAGCTGCGAACGATAGGTCTGTATCAGGTCGTCAAAATGATAGAGCTGGTTGTTCGAATCTGCGTCAACGGCGCCCGGGCTACCATGAAGATCAATGGCCAAGCGGCTAAAGGCGCCATGTAGCTTATTCAGCTTGTTTAGCTTCTCTGTCAAATCGGCGAAAGTGTTGAAGCCGAGACCAATATCCCACCCTGGTTGTCCTTGGTCGGACGGGACTCCCGGATACGTCAACAGCTTTGTTCCGTCCCCTAAGAACTTCGCGTCCTCGCAAGTCTTCGCCGGTGAATTCGCGGAGAACGCCCAGACGGCCTTGGACATGTCAATACCTCCTTCAGTCGACACCTATACAGCGCTTCATTGCAGGATGAATACGGGATTTCCAGTTTGAAGCCGCCCCAGGGTGCCGGCATTATAGCCCGGATCAGGACCTCCAAGAGCAAACTCAAGCTAACTCTGAGCGGGCTCAGGCGGAGACAGCAGAAAAGTTCGAAAATCGTCCTCTTAGGGCCGACCAATCATTCCTCGGAAGTCCTTGCCGCCATTCGTGTTGGTGTTGCGCCGCAGCCGCCAACGCGGCTGCTCACGCCCCGACAACTTTCTTCAAAGCATCCCTTCCTTGGAGGACGCACATGAGCAAGTTCGAGCAGTTCATCAGAGAACGCCGTTACCTGCAGACGTCAGTGAGCGAACGGGTTGAGTGGTACAGCGAATCGTTGAAGTGGTTGCGAGTGCAGGAGCCAACCGAAGCTGACCTGAAGGTCTCAGTGATGGCGAACGCAAGATCGAAGGTTGAGCAGCAACCAGTGTCGCAAGAGCATTGAGAACATTGCGCACCGCGAGAGAGAACCCAATCGGACTAACTCTCATTCTCTCAAATAGATCGATGTTTTCGAGAGCCACAGATCGATAAGGAATCTCAGGAAAACGGGAGCGCGCGCCTAACCCAGAAGGCAATCAATCGGATTATTCAGACTACTCGGGCCCGGAGACGATCCGCCGCACCTCCTTGAGAAGCACGAAGAGATGCATCGGATCGGAAGGGGAGGGGATGAAATCGAATTTCAGATAAAAGCGACGTGCTTCATCGTCCTTCGCATGCACCGCGAAAGCGCGTATGCCAGCGATATCAGCCGCCTGCAGTGTACGCAGCATTGCATCCTTTAAAAACGCATTGCCCGCACCCTGACCCTGCCAGCGGTGATCTACGGCGAGGCGCGCCAGCCCTTTGGTCAGACGCTCGGGCGCGTTCTCTCTTGTGACGTACCCACGGCAAGCGTGCAATAGCCGACGACGGCCTCGCTCGCGAGCCCAACATAGGTCTGCGCTGCACCTGCCAGCTGATTTTGCCATGCATAGCGCAGCAGATATCGGTTTAGCGCTTCCCTGCCGCAGTCAAAGCTCTCAATTGGGTGATCGGCGCGGAGCTTTTCAACACGACGAGCTTGGTTCACTGACGCGATCTGGTATCGAAGAATCCCGGTTCTTTCAGGAGTTGCCCAAGCTGGGGCTGGGGGCGGGGAGGAGCATCGAGTGCGGCCAGGAAGGCTTTCCACTGGGCGGCGTCAAGCCCAAACGCCCGCCGGTCGGCAAGGGCTTCGTCAGCCCGCGCTAAGGCGCTCTCGAGGACGAACTCGCTGACCGAACGGTGAGCCACTGCCGCCCGCAAGGCGCGCTTCGCATGACGGGTAAGCCGCAGGTCGAGCTTCTCGGTACCTGTGGTGTGCGATGGCATAGATCGATCTTAAATTTGAGAGTCACGCTTCTGCCCGACAATGTCAAGACAACAAGACAGCACTGATAGCACTAAGGGCAGGCACGAAGACGCGTTAGATCGGTTAGCGTTTGATGGGTGCCGAGCTTCTCTGGACCGTCTGAGTCTCCGTCTGGCCGCAACTGCGAATACGCACCGTCGCTTCTGAGAACCCACGCCTGTCGGCGATCGCGAAGACCAATGTCGAGGATTTCCCAAAGTTTCTCCTTGGGGCCGGGGGCGAGTATGGGAGTGATCACCTCAATCCGCTTGGAAAGGTTTCGGTACATCCAGTCTGCCGAACCGATGAAGAATTCACCTGCGACTGGATTCTCCTGGCCATTCGCAAAATGAAAGATTCGTGAGTGTTCGAGGAAACGTCCGATAATCGATCGAACGCGCACAGTTTCGGTTCGGCCCGGAACTCCCGGCCGCAGGCAGCAAAAGCCGCGAATAATCAGGTCGATCGGGACGCCAGCCTGGGAAGCGTCACACAAAGCCTGGATCATGTGCGGATCTTCCAGTTGGTTCATCTTGGCGACGATTCGAGCCGGGCGGCCGGAGCGATGATTCTCCACCTCCCGGCCGATCAGTTCCAGCAGATGCGGCCGCATCGTCTTGGGGGCCACCAAGAGGGCGGAGCACTTCGGAGCGCGGGCATGGCCGGTGAGGTAGTGGAAAAGGTTGACCACGTCATGGGTGAGCACCGGGTCGCACGTAAGTAACCCAATGTCAGCGTAAAGGCGAGCGGTCTTCACATGGTAGTTGCCGGTACCAAGGTGGATATAGGAGCGCAGACCGCTTCCTTCTCTACGCACAACCAGGGCAACTTTGGCGTGTGTCTTGAGCCCGGCTACGCCGAATGTAACGTGGGCACCGACACGCTCCAGTTCCGCGGCCCAGTGCAGGTTGCGCTCCTCGTCGAAGCGGGCCTTGATTTCCATCACGCAGGCGACCTGCTTGCCATGCTCTGCGGCCTTGATGAGTGATTTAACAAACGGTGTATCGTCGCCAATGCGGTAAGCGGTCATCTTGATGGAGACGGTTTGAGGGTCATCGGCAGCAGTACTGATGAAGTGTTCTACGCTCCCGTCGAAGCTGTCATAGGGGTGATGGAGCAGAACGTCACCAGCCTGAATCGCGGCGAAGATTCCGGTCCCAGCTTCCGGAAGCAATGGATGTTGAAGGGGAGTCCAAGGGCGATCGCGTAGTTCAGGAAGAGGCAAGCCGGCAATCTCAAACAGCGTGGTGTAGTCGACCTCCTCGGCCATGTCATACACATCGGAAGGCGAGAGTTGGAAGCGCTCGCGCATGGTCTCCTTGATAGCCGGATCGGCGCCTGGGCCAAATTCGAGGCGAACGATGGGCTCATAGCGGCGTTGACGAATCTGTTCCTGTACTAACTCGCGAATCTCCCCCACGGAATCATCGTCAATCTCCACCTCGGCGTCCCGGGTAATCCGCAGTACGCTCATGCCGCTTATCGTCATCCCGCCATAGAGTTTCTGAATGTTGCCGCCGATTACTTCATGGAGCGGAACGAACAGTTTCTGACCCGCCTCCAGATCGGTGACTAGAGACACCCAGTTCTTGAGCACAGCGGGAACCTTCACCCGCGCGTACATGAAATCGGCGCGTTCCGGATCCTGCAAACGGAAGGTCAGAGACGTGGACAGATTCGACAAAAAGGGAAATGGATGCTCGGGATCGATGACAAGCGGCGTGAGAGCCGCGGAAATGCTGGAGTCGAAGTGGTCGCTGGCTTCCTCCTGTTGACGCGATGTCAGTTCGTTCCAGCGGCGCAGCAGAACTCCGTACTGTGCCAAACCGGGAACCAGGGTTTTGCGATAACAGTCGGCTTGCTCACAAAGCATAGGGAGCAACTTCTCCCGTAATTCCTGTAGCAACGCGGATTGTCGCTCGGCAGACCCATGCCGCAGCACCGACACACGTTTCATGAAAAACTCGTCGAGATTGGAGGTGAAGATCGCGAGAAATTTTGCTTTTTCGAGCAACGGCGTACGCTCGTCGAGAGCCTCGGCAAGAACCCGCTTATTGAAGTTCAGCCAACTGAGATCGCGATCGATCCAGACATCCGACAGATCCTTCGACAAGGGAGTGTTCAGCACCCCGTGATCACCGATCGATGCAAGAGCAGGCATGCTCATGAAATGTCCTCCAGAGGGTTGCTTCCCCGTGGGCTAAAACTGCAATTCTATAGGCGCTCCTGGGCATCTTCTCGCGGGGGGTCGCAACCGGAAAACCGCGCCGAGCGCACCGCAGGAGCAGGATGCCAATCCCGGTCTAGGGCTTCCCTGGTGTGCCTTGCGCCGATTCCACGGTGTCGTGGAAATGGAAGAACTGCTCGACCCGGGTTACCTCCATGGCGTCGCGAACGCGCTGGGTAACTCCTACCAACGCAAGGCTGCGGCCGTCCTTCTGATGGTTCACGTAAGCTCCTACCAACGCTCCGATGCCTGCAGAATCGATGTAGGGAACAGCGGTGAGATCCAAGATAAGGTGCCGCGAAGTGTTGCCGCGTACCATCGACTGGAACTCAAAGAAGTTGGTGAGAACGATCGGACCACGCAAGCGCAGCATGCGCTGGCCTGACGGTGTCCCGCTGACGTCTTCGATGTGTAAAGGGTCCTGCGGCATCCGCACATCGTAGTACCGGAATGTGAATGCCATGTTAAAGAACGGAGCTTCCCCTCTCGGAACGGCGGAGCAGAAGCAGGAACCACGCGCGACTGTTGACGGTGTCATGCAGAGATCTACGAACGTCCGGAAGGAGGTCGCCGGTTTCTGATGTTAACCGGGCCCCTGCCTTCCGACGTTCCGACGCCTGGATAGAATAGAACGGCGTCGAGCGCGAGCTGCGACATACTGCCGCCTTTGCCATAGGGGGCTTTTCCCGGAAAAAGACAGCGCAGAGTACCGAACCGGCTGCTGACGTTGGCATTGCGGCCTGCTGCCAGGCGAGTGGCTGCTACCGGATATACTTCCGATGGGAATGGACGATGCCAGCGAGCGGTTCGACGGCAATTTGCTCAGCCTTGTGACCGAGCCGAACTTCGAGAGGATGTTTCAGTACGATTTGCCTTTCGGCAAGGATATCGGGTGGTATCCCGACTGCCGGTTCACGGGGTTCTTCGAGGAATCCGGGAGTAGGCCCATGCCATCGCTGGAAATCGTTATGGTCGAGTTCATGCGGCCAAAGCCCTATCAGGTGGAAGGGGCCGATTGTTCTTCATTTCTTCAACGCGGAAATGCAAGATCCTAACGCCCTTAAGCAACGTTGGGCCTTCCTGCCGGCAAGCTACCTTTTGCCGCTTCCAGCAAAGGTGTCGAGTGTCGAGAATTCTGAATGCGTTAAGCGGAGGAGCGGAGCGGCGCAAGGCCGCCCCAAAAAGTGAGTCGGCATTCGCCGGAGCAGCAGGGTCTTGACCGAGCGGTCGGCTCGATGACGTCCCACAGCTTGACGAGCGTGCGTGGCAGAACGTGGGCCGAGAAGATCCGCAACGCCTGGCTGAGAGCGAAGTCGTTCTCCGCTGATTGACGTGTTTGCCTCTGTCCAACTGTCCAACCCTATTCATGGAACTCAGATCGTTGTTTCCAGGGACCGCCAAGTCGTAGGTTGCATTGGCAACGTCGGTGCGGTCGAAATTGGTCTGGCTGAGGTTGGCCCCGAGGAGAAGAGCGTCCGTGAGGATTGCGCTCGAGAAGCTTGCTCCGAAGAGGCCGGGTGCCCTTCAGCCTTTCCGCGTGCATCGTTAGCCTATACGAGGCCGCGCTGTGGCCCGCTGTGGCGGTCGTCAGAGACATGTCCCTCCCCCGGGGAGTAGAATGCCTTAACATTCTCCGGCTCGAAAAGGAAAAATGTCCGTCCAATTCTTGTTGTTCGTGATCGCTGTTCTGCTTCTCTCGATTTTCTGGGTACTGAGCAAGATTAACAGCCACGTCAAAACGCTTCTTGTCCGACAGGAGCAGGATCGCGAACGAGCCAAGCAAGATTCTGCGGAACGTCAGGAGGCGAAACTACAAAAACCGTGAAGGCTCACGACTGTTCAAGGTATGACGTCCTGGCAAGTATCTCTCTAGTGTATGGGAACTCTTTCGTCGTACCGAGCACTTGAGCAAGGGCTTTGCTGACGGGCTCGCGCCCTTCACTCTGGGATCTGCAGCGAACACAAAAGCGGTCAAATTTCGGCGTCGAGTCGGACACAAAGGCCAAAGACCTCCTTGGTAAGTCTGCTAAGTCTGAGTGCTCAGTGCGCGGGAATCTCCAGAACGAACCGCCAATCTTTCCGACCCACATCACGGCGAGGGAATGGATAGCTGCAATTATTGCTGGGTTTGTTATTTGGGTGATCTCGGACTTCAGGTCTTACGTGCAGGTAATCGATACCGGGAAGGGTTAGCACTTCTGCTGCACTGGAGAACCCGAAATGCTGCTTTGGCTCGTTTTTTGACGCCATGTCCGGTACCGAAAGCGACTCGCATTCTCGTCAGTTGGAATGCAAGATATATCTCCGCGCGGTCCGACGCTGAAAGACGGCTATGATGCCATGCTTCTGCGTACTCCGCAAAGTACGTTCTAAAAGCTCGAGGAGGCGAGGCCGACGTGTGATTCGCCAGCCGCGAACCAACGCACTGATGACCAAACCTTGGGCGTTGGCCGAAAGCCAAGGGGCTTTCAATCTAACCGCCGACTCCTGGTGGTCGAAATCATGAGGCCACACAACGGCTCCGTCTTCACGAATAACCGCGTGTGCCCCAAGCCAATCGACTTGACTTAGGAAGACCTTCAGGTGCGCCTGATCTCCACTTTGCAAATAATGGCGTAAATTATTAAGCCCATACATCGCAACGAAACCAGGTCTATGGGCGATTCCGGTAACTCGGCCCCAAACCCGGGGAATACCGTTTGAATCCAGCCGAGCTACGCTCCGGTAGGGTGGTGTCTTCGAGTACTTGTACCAATAGTAGTGGAGTGATTCCTTGGGACCAGCCTCCGGCACCATCATCACAGAGTAATCGAAACGATACTCAGCGATTTCCCCGTAGAGGTACGGGGCGCGCATCCCAGTGATGTAGGTTCTTGCATTGGGGACCCCAGGCGTTAATTGCGGATCTGCGGATTATCAGAGCCTCAGGCAGGGCTTTGGAGCCCGAGCCCAGACCCCCCCAGCCGAAACCGGTCCGAGATGTTAGTTCCCAGAATGGCTGATAGTCCCTAAGGTCCTAAGGACATGTCCGTTAAAGCTGGCTCCGCGTCTCTCGCAGCGGATGTTTCGCTGCAACCTCAACTGCCGGGGATCCCTCCTCGTTCGGTCAATGAAGCCTTGTATCGCATCTCCGGCATCGAGCAGCAGAGACTTCGAGCAGTTTCCTCATGATTTGGCTCGAAAGGCAGAATCATCCGAAACTCCTACGTGACAGTTCATCGGGATGCCATTCCTTCTTTTAGGCCCTGGAATCAAGAACCGACCCAGCCACGCGTGCACTGATCCGCTGTACTTACGTCGCCGGTTCTTCAACTTTTGTCCTCAAAATAGTAAAATGAGACGTCGGGTTGTGGGTACTCACCTGAGCAAAGTGGTCAATTTTGCTCAGTCGCCCACTAGGGATTTTTCGTAGCCTTGTTCGTAAGGTCTTGACGCCCTTGGCTAAACTCTCATCTACCCGCGAGATCAAGCTGGCGACGGCTCCCAAGAAGAACCGCGAGTTCGATCCCAGCACGTTCCTGGCGACCATTGGAGACGGCCGCAAAAGCCTAACCGTTTCCCGTAAGCAAGGCGTCTTTACACAAGGCGACGCTGCGGACGCGGTTTTCTACATCCAAAAGGGCAAAGTCAGGCTGTCCGTCGTGTCCAAGACGGGCAAGGAAGCCACGATCGGCATCCTGGGCGACGGGAATTTCTTCGGAGAAGGCTCTCTGGCCGGGCAAGCTTTGCGCATGGGCTCCGCCGTGGCCATGACAGATTGCAGCCTCCTGCGTATCGATAAGAAAGCGATGATCGACGCGCTCCATCGCGAGCATTCGTTTTCCGACATGTTTGTCGCCTATTTGCTGGCCCGCAATATCCGCTATGAAGAAGACCTGGTCGACCAGTTGTTTAATTCCAGCGAAAAAAGACTGGCCCGAGTTCTCCTGATGCTGGCTCATTTTGGCAAGGAAGGGGTCCCGGAAACCGTCGTCCCAAAGATCAGCCAGGAAACCCTTGCGGAAATGGTGGGAACCACTCGTTCGCGGGTGAGCTTCTTCATGAACCGATTCAGGAAGTTGGGATTCATTCACTACGCCGGCGGGGTAGAAGGCGGACTACAGGTTCACAGTTCTCTGCTGAATATTGTGCTGCACGATTGAGCTTCCGGATTCTGCCGTTTACGATTCAATAACCTTCAGCCTTTCTAAACAAGCCGAGTTATCGGAAACCTGCAAGCTCGTTCTGCGAGCGCAGCGGACTGGCAGCTGTGATCTCATAATTCTGATAGTCAATGGTGAAGGAAGCGTGTCCTCCCAGCCGGATGTCGCTACTGCTTCGATTGGACAGCGGAAGCCAGAAGTCGCCGATCTTGGCATAGACCTGCTCGATTCTTGTTTCCTTGGTCCAGAACGAGGGATTTTTCGCGGGAGTCGCCTCAATGCGAACCACGGCGAAGTCCTCTGCATCGATCCAGATTCGGCCGCGGTAAAGAAGCTTGTTGTCGGTTCGAGGCTCAACAGAAAGAATGTAGGACCGGCCAGCCGTCGTTTCGTATCCCAGAAGACTAAATCGGTAGTTCTCCTGATTCAGTGCGACGCGACTCTGATTCTGTTCGCTAAGCGCCTCCTGTTCCGTCTGCAACACTCGCTTGAACACACGGTCAATTATCAGCTTGGAGCCCTTTTCAGAGCGGATACTGAAATCCTTGGTTCCGGGAGAGCGATACTTTACATCGACGGTCATCTCGGCGCTTCGGGAACTTGGGAAGCCACGATATTCAAGGCGGTAGACTCGAGTCCCCTGATAGGCGCCAAGGGCGCGGGCGCGGGCCAGATTGTTCTCCACCATCTTTGTTACGATCTCGTCAGAGCTGAGTGTCGGGAGAGGGTCGGCCGCAGATGGCTCCAACGGCCCAGCTGCAACCCGCATGACTCCCAACCCCACAAGCAGCGACAGAACACCGCTAAGCGTCCGGAAGGATAATCCCATTCATTCGCCCCTGACTCGTCCAACCATAACGCGGGCTACTCTCCAAGAGTGGTCAATTTTGAACAGATTTTATTTTTCGGCTGCCCGAGATCTTTCCGGTTCGCGGTTACTCACAGTGTTCAATTGTGACCAGAGAACTGCTCAAATTTGGAGTAATAATAGATCATGATGAAGAGGCAGTGTATTGAATGCGGTGGAGATCTGGTGATGACCTTCCGCCCGAGCGAAAGTGGTCGGAGCAGCCCGATCGATGGCAGTATGGCGAGACCAAACGCGAAGTGGAGATGCAGTACTTGTGGACATTCATATACTGCAGAAGAGCTTAGGGCAGACTCGAGAGCAACTGCGAAGGCTGCCAATCAAACATAGCAGTTTGAGCAAAGACCTGATCTTAGACGGTTCACCGGTCGATGGCGTCCGCGGCTTGCCATTCGGTCGGCGGGAAATGACGGGTGACTCCTGGGGCAGTGACTTTGCTTTGCCGATATCCGCAGGAAATGCAAATCGCTCCGACCTCCTGTTTCTCGGTCTCTTTTGATATTTCGTTTTCGCGCACCGCGAGCGAGCCGGTGACAACCGGACCCTGACACTGATCACAACGATAGACCGAAAGGTGAAGGTATTGTTTCCTCATTTAAGGATCCCTCGCGGAAAAAGCCGCATTCAGTAAGACTAAAGCGGTTCATCCCTCACTGTCTGGTCACAATTGCTCAATTCGCTTGGCGGTCAATCACTTGTGAGCAATTTTGAACAGACCGCCGAATAGCGTTGGCCTATAAATTCCGAGGATGGCCGCCGCCACAGTTCTATGCATACATCGCGATCCGAAGCAGTTGCGTCTCTTGAAGGAAAAGGGATACGGACTGGTTACCGCCACCAGCGGGAGCGATGGTTTGCGACTCTTGAAGTCGCATCCCGTGGATGCTGTCGTTCTCGAGTATTACCTGGAATTGTCAGACGGCGCCGTCGTTGCGAACGCAATCAAACGTGTCAGGCCGCAGCTTCCTATCGTGATGGTCGCCGACCCGCAAGGATTACCTCGCGGCGCTCTGAAGTCGGTCGATACTCTGGTGGACAAATCCGATGGTCCGCACTTTCTGTGGGCAGCGGTTCACTTTCTTCTGACCACCAGGGTGGACACGGACTCTCTGCCTGCAGGCTCCAGAACCACTCCAGAGTCTCGTCTCGGCGAGCCTAATAAGGCGAAGGACCACGGGACAGCCCATTCTACGCGAGGGTCTGGGAAGGCATCTTAAACGGGCCGTTCCGCTTTTGATCAGATGAGATGTACGCGCTGGGTGCGTCGACGCCGTTCCATTCCTGCTCGTGTCTCTAAGCCGTCTTGAACGATCGCCCGCATTCAAGGCAGCACGCTTCGTGACGAGGCGTGATCAGCCCACAAAACGGGCACATTCGCTGCGAGGCGAAGTCACCATCGTGGGCTTCCATTTTGAGGGACTTCCTCAGCGAAGCGGCGAGGAAGGCGCGCAGACTTCGAACGCGAGCGAGAAATGAATGCGAAGGCATGGTTGAAATCCGCATTACTCTGATCGACACCTGAGCATGACACTCCTCGACTGGACGTTCTGTACAAGATTGCTCTCTTTCTGCAGAAAAGCAGCTGAACTGTCATCAAGCACCCTCGCCAATGGCACCTTAAAAGTGAGCAATTCAGATCAGCAACTTCGGCATGGAAAAGCCATGATGAGTTAGAGACGAGCATCTCCTCTCCCTCTTTCAGGTCCTCTGAGCTAAGTCAGCCCATCTGAAGTCTTCTTCTCTTAGTTCTAGGCTCCTAAATGTTCTAGGCTCCTAAATTCGACGCTCCTAAAAGGAAGATCATCATGAAAAAAATATTGTCAGCGCTGTTGGTCGGCTTCATGGGCACGTTTGCAGCATATGCTTGGGCAGGTTCCGCGCGACAAGACTCGGTCGCACGCCTGCAATCGTCCGTCGACGTTCTGCACGCGATTATGGGAGCTCCGGATAAGGGAATCCCCGATGAAGTCTTGAATGGCGCAAAGTGTATGGTTGTCGTGCCCAACCTGATCAAGGGTGGATTCATTTTTGGCGGCAAGCACGGACGGGGTGTAGCCTCATGCCGCACTGCGGAAGGTTGGAGTGCGCCTGCGTTTGTGACAGTAGGCGGTGGAAGTTGGGGATTGCAGATTGGTGTCGAAGATGTTGACCTTGTCATGTTGGTTATGAACGACCAGGGCCTGCAGCATTTGCTCTCCAGCAAGTTTGAACTTACCGGCGAAGGATCAGTAGCAGCGGGTCCGGTTGGCCGTCATGCATCCGCGGGAACCGATTGGAAGATGAACACCGAAATGCTGACCTACTCCCGCTCGCATGGTGTGTTCGCTGGTCTGACACTCGAGGGCGCAGTCGTGGAACAGGATAATGATTCCACCCACGCCATTTACGGCAAGCACATGGAATTTCGCTCTATCCTGTCGGGCAAAGCTTCGACTCCGAGAAGCGCGGACGCGTTCATAAGGGCCGTGTCAGAAGCAGGTCAACAGGCTCATGTCGCAAAGGTAGAGGAAGACAAACGGTAATTTAGCTTCAGCACTCGACTGACCGGGATTGCTAGTTCGCGGGATTGATCGATAGTCCCGGTCAGATTTTTCCATCCGCTCCGCTGGCCCTGACTTTAGGGCCACGAAAGGCGACCAAACATGAACTGTTTTCTACAAAGATCTCTTTGGGGTCCACTGGCCGGTGTGGCCCTATGGTCCGCTGTCGCTCTTGGTCAATCGGACCCGCGTGAAAGCCTCACCGCCTGCAATACGGGCTGGCAGGCATGCGAAACGTCGCGAACAGTTACGCCAAGGTTATCGCCGACAACCGTACGCGGTGGTCATCAACGATCCACAGGCGCGGCCGCGCTCAGTGACAGCCTGGTGATCTGCACCAATGGCTGGGAATTCTGTGAATTTTCCCTGTTGGCCCAAACCGACTCGAACAGTTCCGACCATCAGCGTAATGTCGCTGATTGCAGAAACGGCTCCGAGGCTTGTGATCGTTCCAAACTGACTCCGCAAGAAGCAATTGCTCTCGCCGTAGCCGGCCATAAGCAAAATCTCTCCGACTGCACAGACGGATTTGCGTCGTGTGACCGTTCACAATTAACCGTGTCAGAGGTTCGCGGAGTCAATGCCACTGCCCGCCAGCGGAACGTTTCAGATTGCAAGGATGGCTTGGGGCCGTGCGATAGCGTCAAACTGACGGCCTCAGAGTCAAAGCAGGTATCCATCGCCCAGCACCAGCGCAATGTGTCCGATTGCCGGGATGGCGTGGCCACTTGTGATCGCTCCAAGCTGACCGTCGCCGAAGTAAAGCAAGTGGCTTCTGAGCAAGAGCAGCGCAACCTGTCGAACTGCAGTGACGGCTGGGGCGATTGCGACCATTCCCGGTTGACGCCGTCGGATTCGCGGGCCGTGGCCCTGGCGGAACACCGCCGTAATCTGTCCGAATGCAGAGATGGTCTTGAAACCTGCGACTATTCGGCACTCACCGGAGCGGAAACCGGGGCAATCACGAAAGCCGAACATCAGCGCAATTATGTCGCGTGTTCAAGCGGTTCCGGCTATTGCGACGCTTCCCGCCTGACGCCCGCGGAGGCGGCCGCGATTGCTCCAACTCACAACGAAATTCCTAAGTAGAAGGCAGACGACGGAAAAGTCTGGAATTGCCGCCAAAATGCCCCTTTTTACACGCACGCAGTGTCGCCTGTGCTAGCATCATGAAAGCCTTAATCCACGCTTTCTGTTGAACTTGCCACTGTAAACTAGCCAAGTTCCCTTCTCTCCATACAGAGGCACCGAATAGGCACTCCACTTGGCAATGGACAATATTAAGAACCGCTTGATGATGCAAAACGCAAAATCGGATGCCACCGACGACGAGGTCGGCGATCTGCTGCCGCAGGACGCGCGCCCTTCTCAAGACGTGGACGATATGCTCAGTTCGATCGCCACTCGCGGCCTCGACGTTGTCGAAGGCGACTCGCATTCGCCGTATTCCGCTCTGGAACATAGGCTCGCGCAGGAGACCGAGGAGGTCGAACTCGACCTGACTCCCAGCGCCGCTGATTCGACCAGTGACCCTGTTCGCGTTTACTTGCGCGAGATGGGCGCCTCGCCGTTGCTTACTCGCGAAGAGGAAGTCGAAATCGCCAAGCGCATCGAGCGCGGCCAAGTGACTTCGTTGAAAGCTCTCTCGCGATCTCCGATTGTGATCCAGCAGGTGCTGGCCATCGGAGAGGATTTAAAACGCGGCCTGCGCTCAATCAAAGACACGGTTGTCTTTGATGAGGAAGAGATCACCGACGAGATTTTGCAGAAGCGTGTTGAGGATATTACCGGCCGCATTGACACTCTGAACAAGCACTACAAGTCAGCCTCCCGCCTCGCGGAAAAGCTGGCAACCATTTCCGCGAAAAAGAAGCCTCGCGAATATCGCCGTTGCCGCGGACAACTTGGCCGTGAGATGGTCCGAATCTCGCTCATCATTCGGAAGCTGGGGTTGAACCACCCCGAGCGCAAGCGTCTGATCGAACGCGTGAACAAGACGATCGAGCTCATGCGCGCGCTTGAACGGGATATCGTCAGCCTGGAAACGAAGATTAAGGGGACGCGCAGCGACGAACTCAAGAAAACCTACCACGCCGCCCAGCGCCAGCATCGCGTAGAGATAAAGAGGCTGGAGGACGAAGCCGGAATGACGTTCTCGGATCTGCAGCGCACGCAGCGTCGAATGATCCAGGGCGACATGAATGCCGAACAGGCCAAGCGCGAACTCATCGAAGCGAACCTTCGCCTCGTGGTTTCGATTGCGAAGAAATACGGCAATCGCGGGCTGCAGTTCCTTGACTTGATCCAAGAGGGCAACGTCGGCCTGATGAAGGCCGTCGATAAATTCGAATACCGCCGCGGCTACAAGTTTTCCACCTATGCCACGTGGTGGATCCGCCAGGCTATCAGCCGCGCGATTGCCGATCAGGCGCGCACCATTCGGCTGCCGGTGCACATGATCGAAGTCGTGAACAAACTGATTCGGACTTCGCGGCAATTAGTGCAAGCGTCAGGACATGAACCCACATCGGCGGAGATTGCCAAGCAGATGGATATCCCCGAGGCTATGGTGCGCAAAGTGCGAAAGATCATGCGCGTGCCGATTTCGCTGGAGACGCCGATTGGGGAGGAGGGAGATTCACACCTGGGCGACCTGATCGAGGACCGGACGAAGATGTCGCCCGCCGAAGCGGTCCTGAACGTGAACCTGAAAGAACGCACCGCACACGTCCTGCGAACCCTCAGCCCACGCGAAGAGAAGATCATCCGCATGCGCTTTGGAATGGACGATGGTTCAGAACACACGCTGGAAGAAGTCGGCCAATCATTCGACGTGACCCGCGAACGCATTCGTCAGATCGAAGCCAAGGCATTACGCAAACTGCGTCACCCATCTCGCTCGGGCAAGCTCCGTTCCCTGCTCGACGACGTGGAGAAATGATTGCGGTTGAGTAGCTAGCGGTCGAGCAGCACTCCCATTTCATCGTCGCCGCCACGTGCCTTAACGAACCGGGCTCTGCCAATTGTTCCCGCGCCATTCGGTCCCATCTCGTAGAAGACCTTCGCGTCTGGCGGAAAGCGCTTGAGGGCCTCGGTTAAGTCTTTCACTGTCCACACCACTTCTGCCATTGTTTTTCCCCTTACCCTTGCTAAGCGTCACAGCTCGACTCTTTTCGGAGTAGAACCAATCACTGCGCGGCCCCGGCAGCGACAACCGGAACGGGCGTAATGAGCCTGAGTTGATCAAGCGCGGCCACCAGTGCTCCCCAGCGGACGGCATCGTTTTTCCCATTGATCGGAGCCGAGAGATCGGAATAAAAATCCAGAATGTTGGCTCGTAACTCCGGTGACGTCAGATTGAACTTTCGCTCGGAGAGTTGCGCCAACAACTTCGCATAGCTGTCGTCCGTGAGCGTATATTCCGCCGCCTTGGTTAGGTTCCCAGTGTCGAAATCACGATTGGGCAGCGTCAATGAGTCGGTGCTGACCTGCACCAGAAAAGCCCGATATTGATCGACGGTCGTGTTGATGCTCTTGAAATATAAGTCTTCCGTTTGCGGAGTCGGGTTGTTGAATGCCATTGCCTTGAACGGTCCGATTTTCGGCATGTATCGCAAAAGCGTCGACAGAACGCGGGTGCCAATTCCGGGCTTCACGTAATCCTTGCCCCACGTTTTTTCGTAGTCGGAACGTGAAAGACGGTACAGGAATTTCCTTTTCGCGAAATTAGGGGTTTCGCGAATCAGATCCTTTTTGTGAGTCTGCAGAGCAACCTGGGTCATTCTTGGAATCATCCGGCTGATCGAGAAGCGATAGGATCCGACCGCCAGGTCCTCGTGGGCCAGCACATCTTTCAACTCGACTCCATAAACCACCGGGAAAACCCGCTCCAGCAGCGGCTTCGAAACCTGAAATCCGATGAAATCGTGGTATTGCTGCGACGCGTATCGATTCTTCGCGACCTGCACCATGTCGAAACCGAACTCCGTTTTCAAGTGTGCGGTCTTATTCTGCGCGTAGCGAACTGACTTGCCGTACTTGGCTCGCAGCTTGGGATATGCGATGGCGACGGCCTGGTTGACCGCGGGGTGCCCCGCGAGGTCCGCCGCGTAGTGCGACAGCGCCCCTAGCGCGAACGCGTACTCATCGACGTTTTGGCTTTCACGCAGTAACTCCAGAACCAAATCGCCGCTCCGCACATAGTGCGCCAGATCGCTAAACTCCCGCCCCCCGAATGGATAGTAGCCAAGATCCTGTATGACGGCGCCTCCGTAGGCGTAGGCGTGCGCCTCCGTGATCTGATCTTTGGCAAGTCCCGGGAACCGTTTCAGCAGCAGCGGCTGGATCTGATCCGTCCAGAGCAAATCGACAATTTCTTCGTGGGTTAGAACGGAATATGCGGACAATCGACTGCAGGCCATCAGCACGATCACGAGAATCATTCCTGCCCGAAGGGGGAGAACGAGCCAAGGGTCGATGGTGGTGCCTGCCGACATGGAGTTGCGCACCATAGACTCAAATGCTCCGGACAACCGGGACTCAACCCAACTCCGATGCAGGCTCTTTCGAGCCTGCACCGCTCGATGCGCGACATCGATGTGCTTTGGTCGATCTACAGTATGTTCAGCTCGATGTTGACGCCGGGATACATCGAGTTGCACAGGTAATACGCGCCGTTGATTTCAACTACATAAACGTCTTCGGTATAAAGCCAGTTGCTCGGCCAAGCGCCCACGAATCCGAACGCATAGCCACCATATTCAAAGCGATGGCTCCGGTAATCATTTTGGCTCACTCGAAACCGGTGTCCTTGTCCGAAATTGGTTCGGAAACGCTCCTCCGGAATGCGCCCTCGATCGTTATCACCCGCACGCTGCGTCTGCTGTTCAGGTCTGACTGGTTGCGCATGCTGTTCCTGCTGCTCCGGTCTGACTTGCTGCGTACGTTGCTCCTGCGTGCGGTTCTCTTCCGGTTTGCTATTGGTCTCCGCCTGGGCTTTCCTCTCCGCAGGTTTGGTGTTGGTTTCCTGCGGACGCGCGCCTTTCTCCTCTGGCTTTACAGTTCGCTCCGGTTGTGCTTTCTTTTCCTTGTCCTGGGCAGGCTTGTCTCTCTGTTCTTCCTGCTGGTCGTGTTGCTCTTGCTGTGCCAACGCTGGAGCAGCAACTCCGAGCGTCAGAGACAGAACTGCAGTACTCATAATTCCAAATACTTTCATCCGCGTTGCCTCCTGGAGACTGATGATCGAGGATCGATTTTGCCCACGCGCTCTCTAGCGCAGACTTCCCGTGGTTGCATTGACCGGGCTTCCGATTGCTTCGCCGGAAACAACCAGCTCAACCCTGCGATTTTGCTGTCGTCCCGCAGAGTTGTCGTTGGAGGTCACTGGCAACGTGTTGCCGAAGCCTCTGGCCGTAACTGAATTTCTTGAGACTCCTTGTTGCACAAGGTAATCCCGCACGGACCCGGCACGATTCTCCGACAGAGTCTGGTTCATTGAATCCCCGCCGACGTTATCGGTGTAGCCGCCGACTTCGATGTTGAGGCCCGGATAGGCGAGCAGGATGCCGGCTACTTTCGCCAACTTCTCCCTCGCGCCCGGCTTTAACGAAAACCTCCCGGTGTCGAACAAGACATCGGACATGCTGACGATAAGTCCACGCGCACTGTCACGAGTCTGAAGGATTGAATTCAATTGTTCAGATAGTTTCGCGCGCATCGCGGCTTTGTCCGCATCCGCCTGCTGCGCCCGATTCTGGGCATTCAGTGCGGTCACGCGGGATTGGTCAGCGTCAGCCTGGGCTGCGGCGAGCGCGCTGGCTGAAGCGGCCCGGTTGTCCGCCATGTCCGATCTGGCCCTTGCGGTTGCGGATTGAGCATCGGTGGCGTCGCTCCGCGCCTGGATGGAGGCTGATTGCGCATTGGCCGCGTCATTCCGGGCCTGAATGGTCGCTGACTGCGCGTCAGCAGCGTCAGCCCGGGCTTGGACGATCGAGGACTGTGCGTTCGCATTGTCGGCGCGCGCCTGATCCGCAACAGATTGCGCATTCTCAGCGTCTGCTCGCGACCTGGCGGCGTCCGACTCCGCCTGCTGTCTGCCGATCTCGGCTCGAGATTGGTCGGACCGCGCCTGTTCTCTCTGCCGGGTTGCGTCGTCGGTCTCGGCCCGCGACTGGGAGAGGGAGTCGGCAGAAGCCTGTCGTTCGTTGCTCAGGCGTTCCTCACCCATCTTCTTGACTGCGATCTCGCGCGCGTCTTCGGCGGTTTGTACCACTTCGCGCGACACAGCGATGAGAGGCTTTCTCTCCATGTGCTTCCTCGTAGCTCCCGCGTCGGCGTCGTCCATCAAGCGCACAGCGTGCTTATAGCTGTCGCTTGCAAATCTCTCTGCGCCTTCGGACTGCGCAATGCGCAGTGCATTGCGGGCTTCGAAGAATTCCAGCGGCAGTTTCGCATTCATCACCACCGGGTCGAACTTGTAGCCCGTGGGAAGGTAGCCGCCGCGTTCCATCAGTTCATATTTCGCATTCACGGCCTCGGAAGTGCCTTTGGTATCTTCCCGAACCACGTTCTCGAGCACCACCACGTTGCTGGGTTGCCGCACGGCATAGTAGGGTTCCGCGGTTACGATGAGCGCGAATGCCTGAAAGTCCGTGGTCACACTCAGTTTGCTTTTGGTGCCGCCTACCAGCACTTCGCCGAGGTTTGCCGCCCGGCCCTCGGGCGAAATCGCCCATAAGATGTAAGTGAGGTACTCGTTGCCGAAACTCGTAGGCTTCTGCAGACCAGCAAATTCCGCTTCAATCTCGATCCTGCCGCGCTTGCTGTTCACTTTCGCCTCACCGCTGGCGGCTGGCATCAGGTCCGTGCCGGCGAAGTCCAACTTCGTAGATCCGCTGCGATGCTGGTAATTGACCGCCTGGACAGTGCGGCTGATTACATTGACCCGAAAGGTAAACATGGGAGTGGTCGGATCGTCGTTCCTTGCTTGTGGACGGGATTGAGCCATCACTGGCAGACTCAATAGGATTACGCATGTTGACAACAGCTTTGTCTTCAATGGATCTCCTCTGGCAGATATCTGCCGTACTGCTCGAACTCGAATCCGGACCCCGGGTTTTACGCGGTGGTTCTAGCCTCAACCTTTTCCAACGTGGACATTAGACAAGGAATGAAACAGTCCGAAAATATTTAGCAACCACAGAACGACAGCGATCACCACCACGCCGTTCAAGATTGATTTGATCGATCCCTGCATGGGAATGAAGCGATTCACGAGCCACAGCAGCACGCCCACGACGATCAGAACTTCCACCAACTGAATCAACGGCATAATTGTTGACCTTTCCTGTTTTGCAGACAGACCGCACCGGAGGTGCCGGCCGTTCTTGCGTTCGAGAACTTCTCGGTGGAGTCGTGATTCCGTGGACATTCCGCGGCACGGAGTACAAGAGTGCCAATGAACTGGATGCGGTGCTCTGACTTGCACTTGGTTACGGCGAGCGAAATAGTGAGAGCCACGAATTGGCGTTCGGAGCTCCTAACAACACACTCAGCAGAATAAAGAATGACACCTGCGCGGTGGAATGTCTGAGCAGGATAGCTCACATCTGAAAAGTTGACGGATGGAATGAACGTCGACTCGGAGCGTCATCCAACGCCCACCCTTCATAAGTCCGACGCTCGTCTTCGCTCACAACTTCCATTGGCGTCCAGCCACGTCAAGAGAGCGGCAATGCTGCATCGGGCCAGTGCAATAGCACAGTCCGCGGCTCCGTAGTAGATATTGAGGGTGTCACCGTCGGGACCCACAGTGTAGCCGCAAGGGAACACTACGTCATCGACGTCGCCGTGACGCTCGTACTCCGCTTCAGGGCCAAAGATCCACGAATCGCCGCGGATTATGCACTTCTCTGGATTTTCCAGCTCGAACAAAGCCACTCCGAGCCGGTACAGACAGCCCGAGGGCGTATGCCGCACTCCGTGGTAAAGCACGAGCCATCCTCGATCCGTCTCGATCGGTGGCGGAGAGAGACCGATCTTATTTGCGTCCCACCAGGCGCCGCGCCGCGCTTCCAACATCAGCCGATGTCTGCCCCAGTGGTGCAGATCGGGAGAATAGGAAATCCACATGTGAGAGCCGAGCGTGGTCATCGGCCGGTGAATCAGCGCCCAATATCCATTGATTCTCCGGGGAAAGAGTGCGGAGTCTTTGTCATCGGGCGGCATGATGACCCCATATCGTTCAAACGTCCTGAAATCCTTGGTCAGAGCGAGAGACACGCCGGGGCCACCCCGCGAGTAGGAAGTGTAAGTAACCACGTATTGCTGCAATTCCGGAGCGAACGTGATGCGCGGATCCTCGACACCCCAGATCTCCTCGGGAAAATCCTTCGGGTTGGGCGTCAGCGTGGGCTCGCTATCGATCTCCCAGTGATCCACGCCATTCTTGGAGCGGGCGGCACAAAGATGAGACAAGCCGCGCCGATCTTCCACTCTGCACAACAACAGCGTCGTCCCATCCGGCAACATCGTTGCGCCAGCATTGAAGACGCTGTTGATCGAGTAGGGCCAGTCCTTCCCGGTAAGGATTGGGTTGGCTGGATGCCGAAGCAACAGAGATTCGTACTGAGTTTTTATGGCGACGGTCATAAGGTTTTCACGAATAATCTTTCACGAAAAAAGGATTTCTAGAAAAGAACAACGGGTTAAAGCGCATGGGCAGGTTCTGCGTTGTCGTGGCTGGCGCTTAAAGATTCCGGGCTTTCCTGCAGGTTTTCCACTTCTCCCGCCAGCCGCATCTCTACTAGCGCCGTCAGGAACGACAGGGTCGATTCCGCGCCCTGGTTTTCATTTACTCGTTCGGGGTGCAACCCGTCTCGACATCCGCCCGTAACGGGATCGTACAAAGCAATCTGTAAGTCATTGTCTCCCAGGAACCAGTTGAAGGCTGACCACGCTTCCTTGCGCCAGCGATCGTCACCGGTGGCGCGATAGGCTTCAAGACCAGCCGAAACGGCGCCGGCTGCTTCCACCGGTTGTTGGTCGAAGCGAGCCTTCTCGCGCTCCTTGCGGTAAAACCCCTGCGAGCCGATCGGCACGTAATGATCCTTGCCTGCGGATCGTTGTATTTTGTTTAGCCAATTCAGCGATTCGATCCCGACCGACACTGTCTCATCATCAAACGTTTGTTGGCCGGCGATCAACAAGGCTTGTGGCAGCCTGGCGTTCGAGTAAGCCACAACGTTTTCAAACCACATCCAGTCAGGAGTGCGAACTCGCTTGTACATTTCGACCAGCCGGCTCGCCAATACCGATCCCAGTTTTTGCGCGTCGCGGTCCCCGGGGAAAGAATCGAGGTACTCGTGAACTCCCAGCAACGCAAACGCCCACGCGCGCGGACTGCCGAACGCCAGCACCGCGGGGACGGCAAGTTCGAACAGTCGTCCCGCCGCGCCTCGAAGTGATGAATTTTTCGAGCGGCCGAGGACAGTCCCGAGCGCCCACAATGCGCGTCCGTGGCTGTCTTCCGACCCGCGCGCTTCGTTCCAGGTGCGCTCAAAGCTCAGAAAGTTTCGAAACCTGCCATTCTCCGGATTGAATGCGTGCCCCAGAAATGCCAAATATCGTGCGCCCAGATCGCCAGTTCCAGCCCCCTCTGCTTCCACCGCCTGATCCGATCCAGGTTCTTCGAGTCGGAGTCGCTCGAGCTGCACCGCCAAAATCAACGCGCGCGCATTATCGTCGGTGGTATATCCCTCCGCGTAATTGGGAACTGCAAAGATTGCGTGCTGGAACATTCCCGTATCGTCCGTCAAGCGACGCAAGTGATTCAGATTCAGAGCAGGCAATTTGTCCAGGCACTTCGCCGCAGTTCCATCCGCAAACGCCACGCGCGGCGCGTGCATCCGGTCTGTGCGAGCCCGCTCAAAACTTTTCATGTAACCTTGCGCTACCCTCTTCCACACCATGTCACGCGCATACACGTACGCGCGCTTGCGCATAGCGTGACGTACGGCGGGAGTGTCCAGGAGTTCAACTGTTTTTCGCGCAATGGCAGCAGGGTCCTCGAAAGGAACAAGCGCACCCCGCCCGCCATCTAACAGCTCGATGGCATGCCAGTACGGAGTTGAAATAACCGCTTTGCCTGCACCCAGCGCGAAGGCGAGCGTTCCGGAAACCACCTGCGCCTCATGTCGGTAAGGCGTGACGTAGATGTCCGCGGCGCCAATGCATTCCACCATCTCGGCGGGGCTGACAAACCGGTTATGAAACATAACATTCGACTCCACTCCGAGTTCCTTGGCCAGAGCCTTTAGGGATTCTCGATAGCCATCCCCCTCGCGCCGAAGAATGTGGGGATGCGTCGCTCCAGCAACCATATACACCACGTTCTTGTGCTTCGCCAGAATGTCCGGCAGAGCGTGAATTACGTTTTCGATTCCCTTGTTCGGCGATAGCAGGCCGAACGTGACCAGCACAGCCTTACCCGCCACTCCGAAGTGGTCCTTGTAGAAATTTGGATCCAGGAACGGCAAGTCCGGAACTCCGTGAGGAACCATGTCGATCTTGGAGTCGGGCACTTTGAATATTTCCTGCAGCAGTTGAGCAGACAGTTCGCTCATCACAATTAAGCGGTCCGAGAGCGCAGCGATTTCTTCCATCACCATCCGTTGCTCAGGATTCGGTTCGCGAAGAACCGTATGGAGAGTCGTGATCACTGGCATCTTGAGCCGGCGCAGCAGGCCCAAAATGTGACTGCCCGCCGCGCCACCAAAAATTCCGTACTCGTGCTGCAGACAAACCGTGTCGAAATTTGTGAAATTCAGAAAATCAGCAGCTTGCTCATACGACGAGAAATCGTCCTGCGCAAGAGCCAACCGCACACGAGGCGGATACGCGTATCCCGTCTCGGTATCGTTGATCGGCAGGGCGAATAGGCGCGCCGAGCCATACTCCGTGGAAATCGCTTCGCATAGGTCGGTGGTAAACGTGGCAATTCCGCACTGCCGGGGCAGGTAGTTGCCAACCACGGCGATCCGGCTCGGCAGCCCGGCCTTGGATTGCGGTTGCATCATCGCTATGCGCGCTTCACGGGATCCTGTCGACCTCTCAGCAACGAGTTCGAGACTATGTGTCGTAGGAAATGTGTCGATGACGGACATCAATGATCCTGGAATAACTTAAGGCCAGTACGCACGTTGGTTTCTAAAGTGAGTGGCCGTCGGCAAATGTGACTAGGAACGGTAGTGGCATGCCACGGTGTTTTGAGACACTCTCGTGATGTGGCGTTCTCCAAGCCAGTATGCGCTAGTCGTGTCCATCAGAACTGATCAAAACTGACCAGATTGGCATTCCAGTATGCTCTAAACTCCCAGATGTAGCTCTTGGCCGCGCTACATCTGGCCCGAAGGCGTTGCTCGGCGATCACTGCGAGAGAGCCTTTCGATCGCTACTCTTCAAATTCAATTTCGGAGAGCGTCTCTATGCTGGCAGCAGAGCCCGGTCCTAATCGGATGAACATGAAGTTCACAAATGGCGGCAGAACCGTGGTTATCCACCTCGTTCGCGGGCTTCCCCCGAAGCTCAGCAAAGACAAAAAGACCATCACGATCACTTTCGCAGAGCGGGTTGCCATTCGCAGCAAACTCCACAAGGGATAGACCGGTTCTGACTGGCTTCGCAGATCCCCCCC
>Ga0210410_10001021_pt1 | contig 27093 bp, 20 predicted proteins | sample IncBWC4MmetaG_FD_161058 | JGI IMG/M metagenome (GOLD analysis project Ga0210410, IMG submission 161058) | Forest soil microbial communities from Barre Woods Harvard Forest LTER site, Petersham, Massachusetts, United States - Inc-BW-C-4-M | ecosystem: Environmental > Terrestrial > Soil >... | reverse complement strand
GGGCTCAGGAGCGGTCTGCGATTCGGGCGCGCCTGAACCAGGCTCTGGTGGAGCTGCTTCATCACCGCGGCGCCGAAAGCTTAACCGCGGCGAAGTAGAGCGCTGCGCGTCGTCTGTCCTCTCACGGTGTGAAGGTCATAGGAGGGGCAGTGGAGTCGCCTGGTGAAAGACCGCCAGCCATGAGCCATCCCGCTTCATCCAGGTCGAACTTCGATAGGCTCGATTGCAATGTTCCTGTCCCTTATGGCTACGCCTCACGGTGGCAATGTAGGTCAAGATCACGTATCCGTCGTCGATTGGCAGCATTCTGAAATGTTCGAACGAATAATCAATGATTTGTACTTCTTGGATAGCGTCCAGAATTTCTGACTTCGAAAACAATTTGCCACTGCTGCCGATTTCGTGGAATTCCTCAGCGAGCACAGCTTCGACTGCAGAAAAGTCGCGCCGCTTTTGAGCGGCGACAATATCGATTTCCTTCGCGATGAGCTGCTCTTCCAGTTCCTTGCTGATCATGTGGCCGTGCGTTCTCCTAAGGAGCGCGCGCCTTTGCGCGCCAGTGCCAATGCGCCGTTTTCAGGATCAATTGAGGTCAGGTTGGGCGAAACGTCGGGACATTCGGCATGCAAATTGGCGTAGAAAGACTCCCGGACCAGTGCGGAATTGCGAAAGACTCCTCCCGACACGGCAACCGGTACAGATTGGGCGCCACCAAAAAGTCGTCTGATCACGATTTTGGCTAAGCTTGCCAGTTCCGCTCCTGCCTGGGTCAGAACAGCGCGAGCCGTGGCGTCGCCGGCATCGGCTGCGGACAGCACCGCCGGCATCAACGCCGCAAAGTCTGGAGCGGGTGCCGCATTCGCGCCTACGACCACCTGCTCACGCGTCTTGACAGCCCATGACTTCATGATGCTCTCGAACAACGTGCTTGCGCTTTTATTTCCCGCTTCGTCATAAGCCCGCATAGACGCCTCTACCGCGCGCCTCCCGATCCAGTGCCCGGATCCTTCATCCGAAATGGCAAATCCCCAGCCGCCCGCGCGTGCGATCGTACCTTCGCCATTCCGCCCGTAGGCAATCGACCCGGTTCCGGCAATGACGATTACGCCCGGGCCGCTGCCGAACGCGGCTTCCAGGGCAATCACCATGTCACCGACAACTTCAATTTCGCCGGCAACAAACTCGGACAGCAGCCGGCGAATGACGGCAGCGATTTCCGGGCGTGCTCCACCCGCGATTCCCACACAAGTTCTGTCGATTTGCGCTGGAGTAATATTCGCTGTGGCACACGCCTGCCGGATGGCAGCGCTGAGACTCTCTCTCGCCTGACGTTCTCCCACCCGAACCACATTACTTCCCGCGGAGGCGCCCTTACCTCGCAGCGAATTCTCATCGCCAATGACGCAAGAGGTCTTGCTCCCGCCTCCGTCAATGCCGAGAAAAATACTCACGAGCGTAGTTTTATCATAGACGCGATTCAATGCTCCTCTCTGCGACCTCTGCGGAAGTTCTCCGCGTCTCTGCGCTTTAAGATTCTTGCTGCTCTTACGAGCTAGATACCTCGCCGCAGATTGCCGAGTTTTCAGACCCAAAGCTCGGTACTCTGGGAGAGGCTGTCCCGAGGACGCGGGCGAGAGCCTGCCCTGAGCGAAGTCGAAGGGGTGCCCGCGCCACACAGAAGCATGGGTCTCGAGAAACTCGATCTCGCCATCATCGCGCTCTACCTTCTGGGGATCACTCTGTTCGGCTTGCGTTTTCGCAAGCGTCAGCGCACCTTGCGCGATTACTTTCTCGCTGATCGCAACATTCCCTGGTGGGCGATTGCGCTTTCGATTGTCGCCGCCGAAACCAGTACGTTGACCATCATCAGCATTCCCGGCCTGGCCTACGATACCAATCTCACGTTTTTGCAAGTGGTGCTTGGATATCTGGTGGGACGCGTCATCATCAGTTTTGTTTTACTGCCACATTATTTCCGCGGCGATCTCTACACCGCCTACGAACTGATCGAGCGCCGCTTTGGCCGAGGCCTGCGATCTCTGACCGCGGGACTCTTTCTGGTGACCCGGGCCGCGGCGGAGGGAGTGCGCGTCTATGCGGTCTCCATCGTTGTGGCCATCGCTTTAGGCACCGGCGAGATTGCCTCCATCGCCATCATCACGATATTGACACTGATCTACACCTTTGAAGGCGGTCTGGCGGCGGTGATCTGGACCGATGTGGTGCAGACTGTAATCTACGTCGGCGGAACCGTGGTCGGGTTATTTACCATCCTTCATCTGGTTCCGGGGGGGTGGGCCACCATTCACAGCGTCGCCGGGAGTACGGGCAAGCTGCGCATCTTCGACTTTACCCCCAACTTCTGGATGCCGTACACGTTCTGGGCGGGCGTTGTCGGCGGAACCTTCCTGACCACTGCGAGCCACGGCACCGATCAACTTATCGTGCAGCGATTGTTGGCGGCCCGCAGCCAGCGTCAGTCAGTCACCGCGTTGCTCTCGAGCGGAGTTGCCATCCTGTTCCAGTTTGCTCTCTTCCTGATGGTCGGCGTGATGCTGTTTGTTTACTACCGCCTTCCTTCGGAAACCTTCGGAACCCCGGACCGGATCTATCCCAAGTTCATTGTCAGCCAGATGCCGCACGGGATTTCCGGGTTGCTCATCGCGGCAATTCTCGCGGCGGCGATGTCGAACTTGAGCGCTGCGCTGAACTCGTTGTCGTCGACGTCCATCATTGATTTTTATCTTCAGCGCAAACCGCAAACCGACGAACGCCGCCGCGTGCGACTTTCCCGCCTCGCAACTTTCGTTTGGGCGCTGGTGCTGTTTGCCCTAGCGGTGCTATCGCTGCACAAAGTAGGACGCGTCATCGAAGTCGGATTGCAGATTGCGTCCGTTGCCTATGGAGCGCTGCTGGGCGTGTTCCTGCTCGGGGTGCTGACCCGGCGAGCCAATCAAAGCGGCGCGATGATTGGCATGCTGTGCGGGTTCGTTTCCGTACTCTATATCTGGCGATGGACGCGCGTGCCTTGGACCTGGTACGTGGCAATCGGGACGGTGGTGACGTTCGTCGTTGGATATTTGTTGAGCGTTGTGTTTCAACTAGAAAAGGCAAAGTCTTAAATCGCAGAGAACGCAGAGAAAGTCCGCAGAGCTCGCGGAGGAAGCGTTTCTCAGCGATCTCTGCGGACTTTCTCTGCGACCTCTGCGATTTAAGATTTTCGCTTATACTTGCCACTCCTCGAATGCCGACAGTCACCCAAGACGGGAACTCGCGCCCTGAACTCTCCCGCGATCTCGGCGTCAGTCACGCGGGCGCAATCGTAGTCGGCACCATTATCGGCAGCGGAATTTTCCTGGTTCCTGCCGAGATGATGCAGGCGGTCGGCTCGGCCAAGCTGGTCTATCTGGCGTGGTTGATCGGAGGACTGCTCTCGTTTTTCGGCGCGCTCACCTACGCGGAACTGGGCGCGATGAAGCCGCAAGCTGGCGGAGAGTATGTCTATGTCCGTGACGGCTACGGTCCGCTGGCGGGATTTCTCTACGCCTGGACTTGGTTCCTTATCGCCAAACCTGCATCCATCGCAACCGTGACCACCGGGCTGGTTCGCATCCTGGGAACCTTTCCGGTATTTGCGTTCTTCTCCAATGTCGTCATCAACCGGCCCTTTGCCATTTCTTATGGGCAACTGGTTGCCATCGCGGCCACCGTAATCATCTCTGCGCTCAACTACGTTGGGATTAAGAAGGCCGGAGAATTTCAACTGGTATTCACTCTCCTGAAGGTGGGCATCATTCTGGGCATCGTGCTCATCGGATTCAGCTTTGGTGCGGGAAGCTGGAGCCATTTTGCCGGCGCTTACTCCGGAGCCCGAGGTGGGTTCGTGGGATTCATGGCGGCGCTGGTCGCCGCGCTCTGGGCGTATGACGGATGGAACGACCTGAACATGGTGGCGGGAGAAATCCGCCAGCCCGAGCGCAACATTCCAATTGCGCTGATTGCTGGCGTGGCGGCGGTTGGTGCGCTCTACATGCTGGTGAATGCGGCAGTGCAGTACGTCCTGCCCGCGGGAGCGATCGCCGCTTCCCCACGGCCCGCCTCCGATACTATCGGCCTGGTGTGGGGCACCCTCGGCGCGAGCCTGGTTTCGGCGGCCATGGCGGTTTCCATGCTGGTCACGTTGAATGGAACCATCATGAGCGGCGCCCGCGTTCCTTTTGCCGTGGCGCGTGACCGCTACTTTTTCTCGGCTTTAGCCCAGGTTCATCCTCGCTTCCACACTCCTTCTGTCGCCCTGTTGGTGCAGGCGGCTCTGGCGATTCTCTTGCTGCTTTTCGGAGGAAGTTTCCGGCAATTCTTTTCGCTGGCGATTTTCGCCGAGTGGCTGTTTTATATGATCGCCGCCAGCACTGTGTTCATCTTCCGGCGACGCGATCCGCAGGCCGCGCGGCCTTACCGGGTCTGGGGCTATCCCCTCGTTCCAAGCCTGTTTGTGCTGTCGTCAGCCGTGCTTCTTTATTACACCTTTACCGATAACCTCTGGAACTCCATCCTGGGCTGTCTTGTAATTCTGGCGGGCATACCAGTTTTCTACGCCTTCGCCCACGGGCGGCACGCTTGACGCTAACCGATATCGCGCGACCCTGTTCATTTGCGGACACTCCGCCATGAAACCGAACATAGGCTTCGGCCCCTTTACGCCCGCGAGGTCCCGCAAACCACCTTGTTCTCATAAAGTTGTATTCACGACACTTTGGTTCTAGGATTGCCGTTTTCCTAACGCAGGGACATCGTTACCCAGAGGCCGACCATGACCATCCTCATGCAGGATTTGCGATTCGCCATTCGCGTTTTGCGCAAGTCGCCCGGATTCACGATCGCCGCCGTTTTGACACTGGCCATGGCCATCGGCGCAAACGCCGTGGTCTTTGGCGTCCTGAATGGTCTGATTCTGCGCCCGCTGGATGTGCCTCAGACGGAGAGTCTCTATGCGCTCGAGCGCGCGACCGATAAGGATGTAAGTCAGTCGTATCCCAACTATCTCGATCTGCGCGACCGCAACCGCAGCTTTGATGATCTGGCTGCGTTCACCATTACCCAGGTATCGCTGGACACAGGTGGAAATCAATCCCTTACCTGGGGTGTGGAGGCGAGCGGTAACTACTTTGACGCACTACGGATTCAGCCATACCTCGGCCGTTTTTTCCACGCTTCCGATGAGCAAGGCCCGAACACCGCTCCGTATATCGTGCTCGGGTATGCATATTGGCACAGCCATTTTCACGATGATCGGGGCGTGGTCGGTCGTACGGTTCAGCTGAACAAGCATCCTTTTACCATTCTCGGAGTAGCGCCGCCTAATTTTCGCGGGACCATCGTGTTCGTCTCGCCCGATTTTTTTGCCCCTCTCGTGAACCACGAACAGATAGACGGGGCGAGTGATCTGAACGATCGCGCCAGCCGCTGGCTGCTGATGGTCGTGGGTCATTTGAAGGCGGGTGTTACTCGGGCACAGGCGACTGCTGATCTGAACTCGATTGGCTCGTATCTGGAAAAGACTTATCCCAAAGATGAAGAGCAAACCGGTTTCTTGCTCGGGCGTCCAGGTCTGTTCGGTGATCTGTTTGGTCCTGCGGTACAAGCGTTTCTTGGCGGACTGATGCTGCTGGCCGGATTGATTCTGCTGGCCGCATGCGCCAACCTCGGCAGTCTGTTTGCCGCCCGCGCCGCCGACCGCTCTCGCGAAGTTGCATTGCGACTCGCGCTGGGCTCGACCCCCCAGCGGATCCTGCGCGGGCTATTTACCGAAGCCGTACTCATTTCGCTGGCCGGAGGGGCCGTCGGACTATGGGCCAGCGTTGTGCTGTTGCACTGGCTGAGCGCATGGCAGCCGTTTGGAAATTTCCCCGTGCAAACCCCCGTGAACCCCGACGCCAGCGTATATGGAGTATCTTTGCTGCTGAGCTTACTCAGCGGATTGCTCTTCGGCGCGGTCCCCGTCAAACAGGTGCTTCATACTGATCCGTATCAGGTCATCAAGTCGGGAACAACCAGTGCTGTTGGACGGCGGATCACTGCCCGAGACGTATTGCTGGCGGTGCAAATTGCGATCTGCGCCGTGTTGGTTACCTCTTCGATCGTGGGCGTGCGTGGGCTGTGGCATTCACTGCACAGCGACTTTGGTTTTGAACCGCAGCACACCGTGCTGGTAAGCGCCGATCTGCACACGGCAGGTTACAGCGGCGATCAAGTGCCCCCAATGCAAAAACGTATGCTCGACAGCATTGCCGCGATTCCTGGCGTAGAGTCCGTTGGCTTGACCGATGCGCTGCTATTAAACGACTCCAACGGATCGAATATCTTCAACGACAAAACCACAGATTTGCGGCCGTCGAATGCCGCCGCCAATCCCTATCTGTACCACGTATCCCCCGACTACCTTCACGCCGAGGGCACCACGCTGTTGACTGGCCGGGCCTTCACAGAGCACGACGACAAGAATTCACCAAGGGTTAGCATAGTGAATCGCCAGTTTGCGCGCAAAATGTTCGGCTCGGTAGATAATGCCATCGGCGGTTATTACAAGATGCCCGATGGTGCGCGCATACAAGTGGTTGGGGTTGTAGAAAATGGAAAGTATGGGAAGCTCACCGAAGATGCGCAATCGGCGATGTTTCTTCCCATCCGGCAATGGCCCTCCGGCGCCGGATGGCTGGTGGTGCGGTCAACCGGCGATCCGCAGCAACTGGGATCGGCTATAAGGAACACGCTGCACCGGTTAGATGAGGGGCTGCCGGTCGTGATTGAGAAGCGGCTCGATCAAATCGGCGGAAACCTGTTTCCCGCCCAAGTGGCAACGGTGTCGCTGGGGGTGATGGGTGTGATGGGCGCGATGCTGTCTATCACTGGCATCTTCGGAATGGCTGCCTACTCGGTCAGCAAGCGCCTGAAGGAGCTGGGAATTCGTATGGCCCTCGGAGCGCAGCGTAAAGAAGTGTTAAAGGCAGCGCTCGGACGGGCATTCAAATTGCTGGCTTTTGGCTCGGTGGCAGGACTGCTCCTCGGACTTTTGGCCAGCCGGGTGCTCGCCCTCATCGTGTATCAGGCAACTCCCCGCGATCCACTGGTCTTGGCTGGAGTTGTCCTGGCGATGGCGTTGGTCGGGCTGCTGGCCACGTGGATTCCAGCGCACCGCGCGCTGTCTCTTGATCCTTCGGTACTGCTACGCGAAGAGTAAATCGGTCTCCGCGGTTCATTCACTGACACCCAAGGCGAGGCTTCACGAAACCACAATGGGCGCTGTGCTAGCGCTGGCGCGCTGCAACGAGCCGTTCCCATCGCAATTCGGTAATGGTACAGTTTGAACCTGCGCGGCAGGATAGTCGCGCCTGCTGCCGTGATCCGGAGGCCGGAATGAAAGCATCTGTATTTTATCGAATCGCTGCTGTTCTTCTCCTGCTTCTTGACGCCGGACACACATCCGGTTTTCCCTGGTCCGATCCCGCGTGGGCAGTGGATCTTGGGCCCATGCGGTCAACTCACTTTTACATTTTGGGGTTTAGTCGGACCTATTGGGATTTTTATGTTGGGTTCGGACTCACTATCAGCGTGATTCTTCTACTCGCGGTGGTATTGGCGTGGCAGCTCGGCAGCATTCCGCCAGAGTCTTTGGCGCGCATGCGCGGCACGGCGTGGACGTTCGCCCTTTGCTTTGCCGCCATCACGGTTTTGGACTGGAAATACTTTTTTATTATTCCCATCGTTTTCTCAATCGCGATTACATTATGTTTGGCTGCGGCGGCATGGTTTTCAGCGAAGCAGGTTTCCAGACCTCCGTTGCGATAGTAGGGTGAAAGATTCAAACTGTCCCACTACCGAGAATTCACTTGGAACCACTTTCTTGTGCATGAACGCAATCCCTCAGAGGATCTCATGAAGATACGAGCCAGCTTATGTGATCTCGTCGTCATACTCGCTGTCCTCACAACCGGCTTATGCGCGCAGACAAAAGCTGCCTCGCCCAGGAACCACGCGTCACAAGACGCCATGGATCGCGACCTGCTCGAGATCACCATCCCGCAGTTGGAACAGCTTTACCACAGCCATAAATACACGGTCACACAAGTCGTGCGCTGGTACATGGCGCGGATTGAAAAGTACAACGGAATCTATCGCGCCGTGCAGACCCTGGACGTGCCCGGCGCTCTCGCCACCGCAGCTCGCGAGGACGCAGACGCGAAAGCGGGTGGCGACAGTTTTGTGCGCGGTCTGATGTGGGGTGTTCCGATTGTTGTGAAGGCAAACACGAGCATCAAGGGCTTGATCACTACCGATGGATGGAAAGGTTACATGGTCCCCGGCCATGAGTTGGTCGCGCCGAAAGATGCCACCATCATTGCGAAGCTGCGTGCGGCGGGAGTTGTGATCCTCGGGCAGACGAACATGCCGGATTTTGCCGCCAGCGATACCAACCGCAGTACTGCCTTCGGGCGCACCGGAAATGCTTACGATGTGCGCTTCAGCCCCGGCGGTTCGTCTGGAGGCACTGTGACCGCGATCACCTCAAACTTTGCCTTGCTGGGCAATGGAACCGATACGGGCAACTCGATCCGGATGCCGTCTTCTACCAGCTCCGTCGTCGGCGTCTTTCCAACCCGCGGTCTGGTGAGTATCGCCGGCATCGCGCCGCTCGACTGGCTGCTCGACAACACCGGGCCAATTGCTCGTGATGTGACCGACGCCGCCATTGCGCTTGACGTCATGGCCGGAGAAGATGCGATGGATCCCGGCACGATGGGTTCTGCCGCAAAAGCCCAGCCCGGCCCTTACGCGCGAAACCTGAAAGCGGATTCGCTCAAGGGAAAACGTTTCGGCGTTCCGGCCTTCATTCTTGCAGGAGCGGGCACTCCATTCCATGGGGACCCGGCATCCGAGTCGGCGGCTGACTTCGCGGCAGATACGGCCACTGCTCGCGTCCCGCTGCGGCCGGAAACGCGTGAGGCTTTTATGAAGGCGCTGGAAGGCCTGCGCGCCGCTGGCGCAACCGTTGTGCTCGACGACTCGATCCTCTCCAACAGCTTTCCGGAGACTGTAGGTCGCGTCGGCACTTTTCCTTACGTTCGCGAAGGAACAGAAAAATTCCTGGCCGAGTATGGTCCGGCCCAATACCACTCGGTCGACGAGTACCATAAAGTTGTTGGGTCTCCGTTGCCAGGCGTAATCATCGGAGGCCTGGATGAATCCCGCAAGGGTCGCCCGCCATTGATTCAAACTGTATTCGAGACCGATCCGCAAGCCGAAGCCAACGTACTCGCCCCTCAGCGAAAAGCGCTTGCCGCTTACAACGAGGCCCTGGATCGGCTGCACCTCGACGGGTTCGTTTACCCGGCCGCACAGATGCCTCCGCCCGATGAAACCATGCCACAGGACGGGACCATAAGTGAAGGTCCGCACAGCGACACCGCATGGGTCAACATGATCGGAGTTCCGGCTGTGGTCGTTCCGGGCGGGTTCTACCCTGATGGTCTCCCGTTCGGCTTGGAGCTGTCGGCGCGTCCGTGGAAAGACGGCGACTTGCTCAGCTGGGCGTATGCGTATGAGCAGGCCACCCGCCACCGCAGGCCTCCGGTGCTCGTCGAAAAAGGCCTGCTGCCCAACGCCCGATGACCTGCTGATTGTGTCCGGGTTTTGTTTCCCGCGACTGATCTCATCCAATCGGTTGCCGGGCAGTGCGGAGGGAATCGAGGGCCCGATTCGCGCAACTACTTCCGGGTTGCCGACTATTCATGATCGATCAGCACACCTCGGCTTGTTAGCGGTTAGTTTGCGGGTCCAGCAAACAGCAGCAGATTCCCATCTGGATCCTTGACGATGAAATTCTTGGCGCCCCACGGCTGCTTTTTCAGCGTCTGGTGAAAGGCAACACCAGCGGACTGAAACTCAAGAAACAGCAGCTTGATCTGGTCCGCTGTCGCGACGGTCATAGATACTGACAACAGTTCCTCCCGATCCCGGACCGTCGTCTCGATTACTGGTCGCTCGACACGCCTTAGATTGAGACGCGCCGCGCCGCGACCCAGTTGTGCATAGTAGGGAGGTTTGCCGTAACTGAATACCAGCGAAAAGCCTAACTTCTCGCGAAAAAATTCGCATGATCTCTGGATATCGGTGACGAATAGGTGCGGCTCTGCACTGACAATCGTTGCTTTGGATGGCGCTGATTTGGACGGCGACGATCTCACCTTGAGCGGCGTTTTCGAAAGCCCAGTTGTCAAGGCTCGCCAACTATCGAAGCCTTGCTGTCTTGCGACCATTTCTTGCGCATCGCTGAGCTTAAAGCTCGCAGCAAGAATCTCGGCGTCGGGCATATTCAGGAAACGAGGCAAATGCCCGCGGATTTGTGCGGCGACGGGATAGTGGCGTTCGCGATGCCACCGCAATATGAGCTTGGCTTGCTTTTTGAGGTTCTCTAGATTGGGCATGTTGCCTCCACGATGAGATCGTAGGTGGGCATTGCCCTTCGGCGACGTGCCGTTGCATCCTACATGCGCAGATTGCAGTATCTGCGACCGTATCAGTAGTTGTCAATTGAGAACGGCGTCGCGCTACCCGTTATTGGGCCGCACTTACGCATTTTGTCGTATCACAGCTAGCCGGAAGTTGACCGCCCCGCCGCTCTGTTAGCTGTTACCGACAACACCCAAAGTCGTGCGCGGCAGTCGCCAACACCCGGATGCTCCTAACGAATTCCGACCTGTCCTCGCACACTATCAATTAATTTCCTGGAATCGAAGCCAACTCCAGCCTTAAACACAGTCTCGACGTTCTCGATGTCGTCATTTCGTTTCGAGGGATCGCCCTTGATCAAAACCAGGTCTGCCTGTTTGCCGGGCGCGATGGTGCCAATTCGATCTTGCTGGCCGAGATATGTGGCGCCATTCTCGGTCGCGATCTGAATGGCTTCGACCGGAGTGAAACCCGCTTCCACGAGTAGCTCAATTTCGCGCTGATCGCCGAAGCCCGGCAGGACGCCACCGTTTCCAGTCGGATCAGGGCCCGCCAGCAGCAAGCCCCCCGCCTTAGCGAACGCGAGCTCGAAATCCATCTCCTTGCGCAGCAGCGCGGTCACAGGAGAATCCAAAGCCACTCTTCCGCGCGCGGTGAGGTAGCTTTGCGCTGATTCGGCGGACATCGCATCCAATGTGCGCGACTGCAACGGCGGCCGTCCCGGCACACTGGCTTCAAACACCGGCAGCGTCGAAGTCACCGCAACATGGTGGGACACGAGATTGCGAATCATCTCTTGCACCTGTGCTCCGTTGATGTCCTGTTTGGCCCAGCTACTGCTACCGCCTGCTGGGCACACGTCCGGCTTCTTGTCCGCCACGAATTCGGTATCAGAAAAGACGGGCCCATGCTCGAAATCATCGATACCCAGAGCCACTGCCTCGGGCCAGGTCACAGAGCACAAATGTCCAGTCAGTTTCAGCTTGTGCGCATGTGCCTGCCGGATCGCCACTCCCAACTCTTCGCGTGTAATGTTCATGTACGCCTTGAACGATGTCATGCCTTCCGCCGCCCAGTAGTCCACCATGCGTTTCGCATCGTCCGGTCCGGTCAGTTCGTGCATCTGCGCAAATCGCGTCGGCGCACCTTCCAGATAGGGAGCCGTCGCATCAATGCTGGGCCCCGGCATCAGGTTCGCGTCGATCCGGCTCTTGACCTTCAAGTCGGTATAAGGCTCCAGGCTGCCGGTCGTACGCATTGTGGTCACGCCCGCCGCCAGATAGAGTCGTGGCGCCGTGTAAGGGATCTCCGCGACGAACAACCCCGGCTCGCCAATCCTTCCGCCGACAGTCTGGAGGGTATAAGAGTCGGTGTAATACAGATGGTCGTGCATTCCAACTAGGCCAGGGATGACCGTGTAGCCGGCGCGGTCCATTCGTTGTGCACCCTGAGGAATTTGGGCGGACCCGGCATCGCCGATGGACTGTATTTTGCCATTCGCGACCACGATCGCCTGGTCTTCCTTTGGCGGCGCACCGGTTCCATCGATGACCCGGACGTGATCAAGAACAAAGACTTTCTCATCGACGCTTATGAAGTCCGCCAGGTCAGTTGCTTTCTGGGTTTGGGCGACTGCGATCGCAGCAACAAGCAACGATCCGAACAAAAACAGGAGACGCATGTGTACACCCCTTGCAAGATCAATCTTGAGAATTAAAGCAGGCGCACAAATTCTACCCCAAACCGAATCCTCTGCTTCCCCGGAACAAACCTCAGCCCGGCACCGTATCCATCTGCAAGGAGACCTGCGCTTTATGCTCAAGGCCGAGCAACCCGGCCCAGCTGTCGCCCATCGCGTGTTTTACGGCCCCTCAGAACTGCGCGCCGGTTGGCGGCTGCTCATCTTTCTGGCCATCGTCATCGCCGCGATCAACGCCAGCAACCTGATGGTTCGCCGGCTACTGCACGGAGCGGACGACACCGCATTATTTCTTGTCCGCGAACTGATGGACTTCCTAATCTTCCTCGCCGCCAGTTGGATCATGGGGCGGATCGAGGGCAGGACCATCGGCGACTACGGCCTGCCCTGGCGCAAGATGTTTCGCGCTCAGTTCTGGCAGGGCGTTCTCCTCGGATTCGCTTCCATCACTGGTTTGCTGGTTGCCATGCGAGCCGCTGGGGTCTTTTATTTCGGAGGCATCGCGCTGCACGGCGCCGACGTCTGGAAGTGGGCCACGATCTACGCGCTGGTTTTCATGCTGGTCGCTCTGCGCGAGGAGTTCCGCGCCCGCGGATACGGGCTATTCACGCTCTCCGTGGGCATCGGCTTCTGGCCCGCCGCAATTGTCTCGTCGGCATTTTTCGGCTACTCTCACCACCTCAACTCCGGAGAGGATTGGATCGGGCTGTTGAATGCCGGAGCGTTTGGATTGCTGGCCTGCCTCCTGCTGCGTCGAACTGGCAATCTCTGGATGCCAATCGGACTTCACCTCGCCTTCGACTGGGGCGAAACATACTTTTACGGCGTGCCCGACAGTGGCCAGACGCTGCCCGGTCATCTTCTGAATGCGAGTTCGTCAGGCCCGGCTTGGTTGTCGGGCGGCACGGTCGGTCCCGAGGGCAGCGTACTTTGTACTTTGCTGATTATCGTGGTGTGGCTAATCTGCGCCGCCTGGCTGCGCGAGGTCAAATATCCTAAATCCGCTCCAACCTGGAATTCCCGTGGCAGCCTCTAACGTGCATCGTTCCCACCGAAACGGTGTGATCACGAAGAGCACGTTATAGGACCGTCATTCGCAGCAGGGCCAGCGCGGAGTACAATGGGTGCGCTCGGTAACTGGATTCCCCCCGCTGTGAGGCCGCCGAGCAGGTCGCACCACTCTAGCCAGTCGCCGCGTTCTTCGGAGGTGATCCCGTGAGGTCCGTCCGCTTCCTCTGCTTGTCGGTGATCCTTGGCAGTTCAATGCTAGCCGCGCAATTCAATACAGCCACACCTGTGAACCCACTCCCAACAAGCAAGGCATTCACGGGCATATCCAAGCCTGATCCGAAAGCTCAAGGCAGACTTCTTGAGAGCTACGGCAAGCTGCCCCTGAGCTTCGAAGTGAATCAAGGTCAAACCGATTCGCAAGTGAAGTTTGTGTCACGCGGCGCCGGCTACACGCTTTTCCTCACCGGGGACGAAGCCGTCTTCTCATTGCGCAAAGGTAAGGGAACTGTCGGGGCATTGCTTGCCAGTCGCCAGTTGCAACCAACAGCTAACGCTGTCTTGCGCATGAAGCTCGTAAAAGCCAACCGTGCCGCCAGAGTCATCGGCACGGATGAACTGCCAGGCAAGAGTAATTACTTCATTGGCAACGACCCGAAGAAGTGGCGCAGCAACGTCCCGATTTTTGCCAAGGTAAGGTACGAGAACATTTATCCCGGCATCGACTTGGTTTACTACGGTAATCAGCGACAGCTTGAGTATGACTTTGTGGTCACGCCTGGTGCCGACCCGCGTCGCATAGAGTTTGATGTTCGTGGAGCCGAGCACGTCCGGCAAGTCGAGGACGGAGACTTAGTGCTCCAGATGAGCGAAGGCGAGATTCGTTGGCGCAAGCCAGTTGTGTACCAAGAGAGAGAGGGAACTAGGCAAGAGATCGCCGCCCATTACGTCATCAATCATAAGGGCAGAGTACAATTCGAGGTCGCTGATTACGACTTACGATCACCACTGTTCATAGATCCCCTGATTTATTCCACCTATCTCGGCGGCCAGCTGGCCGATATTGGCTTTGCCATTGCCGTGGATTCCTCGGGCAACATTTACGTCATGGGATACACTTACTCAACCAACTTTCCGACAAAGAATGCCTTGCAAATGGCCAACGCTGGCGGCGCAGATGTCTTCATAGCCCAGCTTAACCCCACAGGCTCAGCTTTGGTTTACTCCACCTATCTTGGCGGCAGCGCGGATGAGATTGGTTTTGGCATTGCCTTGGATAGCTCTGGCAACGCTTACGTCACCGGCCGAACTCAGTCATTCGACTTCCCCACCACGCCGGGTGCTTTTCAAACACAGTGCGGCAGCTGCGGCAGAACTTCTAATGCCTTCGCGACCGAGCTAAATCACAACGGCTCCGCGCTGATCTATTCCACCTATCTTGGCGGCAGTGTGGACGACATTGGGCAGAGCATCGCCGTGGACGGCTCGGGCAATGCTTATGTCACCGGCCAAACTGCCTCAACCGACTTTCCGACAAAGAATCCCTTGCAGTCTGCTAATGCGGGCGGCTACGACGCCTTTGTGTCGCAACTGAGCCCCACAGGCTCAGCATTGGTTTACTCCACCTATCTCGGCGGCAGCGATAATGACGTTGGGCAGAGCATCGCCGTGGACAGCTCGGGCAACGCTTACATCGCCGGAGGGACCACCTCAAGCGACTTTCCTACGATGAATCCCTTTCAGTCAGCCAACGGCGGCGCCTCCGACGCCTTTGTGGCCAAACTTGATGCGACAGGATCGGCTTTGGTTTACTCGACCTACCTCGGCGGCAGCGGCTACGACCAAGGCTATGGCATCGCTGTGGACAGCTCGGGCAAGGCCTACGTCACCGGCCAAACTGCCTCAACCGACTTTCCCACCGTGAATCCCTTGCAGCCAGCCTATGGTGGGGGCGCCTACGATGCCTTTGTAGCCGAACTCACATCCACGGGATCGGCCTTAGTTTACGCTACCTATCTCGGCGGCAGCGATTATGACTTTGGGCACGGCATCGCTGTGGACAGCTCGGGCAATGCCTACATCGCCGGCCAAACTGCCTCAACCAACTTTCCCACCAAGAATCCTTTTCAGCCAGCCAAGGGTGGCCAGGCAGACGCCTTCGTAGCCCAACTCAACCCCACAGGATCGGCCTTGGGCTACTCCACCTATCTTGGTGGCAACGATCTTGACCTTGGCTTCGGCATCGCTGTGGACAGCTCGGGCAATGCCTACGTCACCGGCGGAACCAAGTCAACTAACTTTCCCACGATGAACCCTTTGCAGCCAGCCTACGGTGGCGGCGACTGGGACGGATTCGTGGCCAAAATTGCCAAGCCATCTGCGCTAGTAGCGCTCGCTCCCCCCAAGCTCGACTTTGGCAACCAGACGGTAGGCATCGCCAGCGCTCCGCGACACTCGACCCTGACCAACACCGGTGAACTCGCACTGACGATCACGTCGATTAAAGTCACCGGATTGAACAGCAGCGACTTTGCCGAGAAAGACAACTGTGGTGCATCCATTCCGTCGCACGGCAGTTGCAAAATCAACGTAACTTTCACACCTTCCTCGACTGGCACGCGAACCGCCGCCGTGAGCATCACTGACAACGCTCCCGACAGCCCCCCGGCCCTTCCACTCAGCGGCGTCGGTGTTCTACCCGCGGTGACGTTTTCCCCCGCGAGCCTGACGTTCCCGACGCAACTGATATTCACAAGCAGCAAACCCAAACCAGTGACCCTCACCAACAACGGCCTTGGAATCCTGCTCATCAGCAAGATCGCAGTGGCCAGTCCATTCCGGCAGACGAACAACTGCCCGAGCAGCGTCGCTCCGGGAGCAAAATGTACGATCAGCGTTAAATTCGATCCCGGGAACAAGGGCGTATTCCACGGCGCGGTCAGCGTCACGGACAACGCGCCGGACAGTCCACAAAAACTCCCACTCACGGGCACCGGAACCTACGTTCAACTCGCTCCCCCGAAGCTGAAGTTCGGGACCCAGCCGGTTGGGACCAGGAGCGGCCGCAGGAGGATCACGCTGACCAACAAAGGCGACGGTACGGTGAACATCACCGGCATTTCGATCACTGGTGCCGACGCACGTGACTTCTTCGAAACCAACAACTGCGGGAACAGCGTGCCTTCTGGCGCAAGTTGTCTCATTCAGGTTACGTTCAAGCCGTTGACCAAAGGAAAGAAGACAGCAAGTGTTGAGGTCAAGGACGATGGTGGCGGCAGCCCGCAGTCGGTGCCATTGTCTGGAACAGGGACGTAGCCTTGCCAGGGAGTGAGTAAGTCTTACGGAAAGTCCGAACCCGACTAAAGAAAAGGCCCTCGAACACGTCGAGGGCTTGCCATCCCGAAGTTCTCCGCCGCGTTACTCGCGAGTAGAGGAGGGAATGCCGGCTTTGCGGGCGTCTTCCTGCATGTCTTCCAATTCCTTCTTGGCGTCGTCCAGGGCCTTCTTCTTCTGCTCGATCTTTTGTTTATAATCGGCGTCTTCCTTGTCCCAGGTGGCTGCGTTGCGCATGCGGTTGCCGGCGTCGCCGTACATCGCGGCCGCGCGGAGTTTGTATTCGCGTTGCTCCACGTCGAATTCGCGAGAAAGCAAGTCGATTTTATCTTTCTCCGCCGTCAGCCTATCCTTCCACGCATCGTAGGTCTTCTGGCGGTCTTCCTGCGATTGTCCTGGTTGCACGGCGGGCGGTTTGTCGTCGACCTTCCTGTCGGCCCCGTCTTGTCCGCCATTCGCCGCTGTTTGCGAATTGTCGCTAGGCTGGCTATCGGCCGCCGCGTTTGGGCTGCCGACGATGCTCAGCTTGTTGTCAGCCGGCAGATTGTCGTTATCGAACTGCTTGGCCGTCGCCGGCTTCTTGCCTTTGCGCACGGCGCGGGCGTAGTCTCCCAGCGGCTTCTCTTGGGGCGAGGTTTGGGCGCCGGCAAAGGACGCCGTCATTCCCGTCAGAATCAATCCTGCAATCCAGATATATGCGATGCGTTTCATAGTTGTTTCATCCTCCGTGCCGTGGCCTGCATCTTCTCAGGCTGGCGGCGTTGATTGAACTTAAGCTCCAGCGGCGCTCTTCGCGGCTTTTGCGCCGGAAAGAAAACCGCCAATCGTCTGATCCAATCCGTCAGCTTCGGAAACAATGTCGACCGCCAACTGCCGCACCATCGTGGGATCGCGCGTAACCGCCAGTTGCTGGGCGTAGCTGGAAATGGTGGCCACCGAACTCCGCAGCGCTAAAGCCATCTCGCCCGACATCTCTCCGCGAAGCTCCTCAAGCCGCTGGATCAACGCAAATTCGGTTTTATCCGTGATCAGGCAAGCCGTCCACAAAATCTCGCCAGACGGCCCATAGACCGGAGAAATCGTAATCTCCAGAATGCGCTGCTCGTTCGCGGGAGTGACGTAGTCCGCCTCGGTTCGCCGTGACGCGCTCCGCTCCCGCAGACTGGCTTGCACCGCGGCCGCCAGTGTCTCCTGCGAGCCACTTGGCGAACTCAACCTGGCTGCTCGAAATATTTCGCTCACACTCATTCCGACCGGTGAAGCAAATCCCAGAATGCTTTTGGCCGCCGCGTTCGCAGTGCGGACCAGCCCGTTGGTGGTCAGAAACAACACTCCACTCGAAAGATTCGAGAGCACAGCCGCGCTGATATTTTCCGAAGTCTTTGCCCGCCGCCGCTCCACTTGCTGCACGCTCAGCAATTCATGTTTCTGTTGCTTCAATTGCTGAATGACGGCGTTGTAGGTGTGCATGGGAAACTGCTCAAGCTCAGGACCGTTGTCAACCATGAACGTGTCTTCCGTGAGGATGCGGCGCATGCGCCGCAGCAGCAGAGTCACCATCCAAAACCCAAAGCCCGAGACAAACAGCACCACGAGCATACGAACCACGATGGGGTTGCTGAGCAGTTTCACAGCAACCTCCAGTACCAGCGAAAAAACTGGTCGCCAAAGAACGAAGCCACCATCGCCATGCTGCCCAGAAACACGCCGAATGGCATGGGAAACCGCCGCAGCGCAATGCTGGCCGACTCCCATCCATGACGCCGCGCCAGGCTCGCCGATTCATGATGCCGGACCCTGCGTCGCCGGGTGCGCTTGATCCACACCACCAACACAGTTGACAAGCCAGCCAGCGATCCCACGATCGACGCGCCGAACAATGTGAAGATCGTCAGGCGGATTCCGAGGAACGCGCCCACCATCGCCATCAGCTTGACGTCGCCAAATCCCATGCCCTCGACGCCCCGCGCCCGCAGATAAATCGCCCCTGCGCCATAGATAAACGAAGCTCCCACCGCCGCGCCCATCAGCGCTTGCAGCAGCGAAAGCCAAGGGCTGGAAGCGTCGGCCGCTGGCTGGTACAGCAGCCCGAACAGCATCTTCGAAAGCAAATCGTTCACCGGAACCAACAGGCTGAACAGCAATCCCAGGACAAGTCCCGGCAGCGTCAGCTTGTCGGGCAAAAGCTGGGTCTCGGCGTCGGTAAAGATCAGGCCCACCAGCAGGAATCCAAACGTGCAGTATTTCAGCGTGGCCAGGGTAAGTCCGAAATACGCGTAGCAGGCCAGAAACAACGCGCCGGTGAGCAGCTCCACCACTAAATAGCGCGGCGAGATCGGAACCTTACAGTAACGGCACCGTCCCCGCAAAATCAGCCAGCTCAGGATGGGAACATTGTCATAAAACCGAATTGGCTTCTCGCACTTCGGACAAGCCGACCCCGGACGAATCACCGACAAATCGCGCGGCAACCGATAGATGCACACATTCAAGAAGCTGCCAAATGCCAGCCCCAACGCGAAAATCGCCAATGCGAATACCGGATCCACCGCGTGCTGAGCACACTCCTTGCCAGATTTATGCTGGTTTCGCCTAGATTATACGGTGCCAAGCAGGGCAGGACCCAGGTACTAAAGGGCGGTGTACCGAAGGACGATGGGTTGCAGAGCCGCAGCCGGGGATGCCGTGTCCAGTCTGCGCTATGGCTTGCGAGCGGAGATGGAGAAACCCCGATTCACTCGGAGTTCGCCCGCACCTCCACTGGTTTTGCACCACTCGATTAGAAGGGCCGTCCAGGGCCGATCAAAAACGACTGCAGGCCGCGCCCCTCGCCGTTCGAGAACGGTGACCCGCTTATTTCCGTGGTTGAGCCATCCGCGTTAATCTTCAGCACGGCCACAAACGAGTTCGGAGATCCATCCTCGGCCAGGACAATATATTGGCCATTCCCGGTTGCAAAAAGGGTGCCGACCTGCGCTACAGAAGCGATCTGGCTGGGGTTGCGCACGCTGGTGATGCTGATGTAGGACAAGCCCAAAGGCTTCTCCGTGAACCCGAGCGAAGTCACCTGCTTCGAGGAAGTATTACTTACAAACAGGAACTTCTCATCTACGCTGAGCCACACGTTGCTGGAGCCGATTCCACCGCCCAAACTGCCCTTGCCACCGAAATGCCTGCGTTTCCCTAACGTCCCGTCGGCATGGATGGGATAAATCTCGACCTCGGTCTTAGACTTGGTGGTGTCGCCGAAAATGGCGTACGCGCTGTCTTTGGTGATGTCTACGCCAGAAGCGCCGGAGGTTGCGGGGTAAGGGCCATGCTCCGTCAACCCGGTGGTTGCCAGCGAGAAGGAATCAACTTTCTTCACGCCTGGGCCATAGCCGACAATCAGCGTCTTGCCATTCGGCGTCACCCGCATGCCGGCAATTGCAAACGGGGTGTTGAAGTTGGCAAGAAACGTGAGCGTGCAGTCGGACTGGATTTGCCAGGCGCCGAGGTTCTTGCTGGTGGTGTAGGCTGCCAGCAGGTAAGTGCTGTCCACAACCAGTCCGATCCCTTGGGTCTTACCGGAACCTTGCGGGTCGGTGTAGTTGCCCACTTTGGTTATGACCTTATTGACGGTCTTGAAGGCAGCGATGTCGTTGCTGCCCGCGTCGCTGACAAAGACGCATAGAACGGAGCTGGTCCCACCGAATGCCATTCGGTTGAGGCCTGGAAAGCCGCCGCCGATGCCCTTGCCGCCGGTTGGGCCTGTTCCCCGACCGGTCAGAATTGTCCCGTTGAACTTGAAAATTGATATGGTATTCGGCCCCTTGAGATCGTTATTCGTCGCCACTACAGGATGCTTGCCCGCCGCTTGCAGATTCGCTGACCAAGTCATGGCAAGCGCGCTAACCACAGCGGCAGCAATGAACAACTGGAACAGTTTCTTCATGGTTTTCTCCTATCCGCCGGACTGGGCTACACCTCAACGGAAGGAGTCTCCCTCCGAAAGGCAACCGCTGTCAATGTGCAAGAGTTTGCAGTCAGGATGGAGCAAGCAGGCTGGATAGTGCAGGCCGCGAAACCCGCAGCGCCGCGGCTGCCGCAGTTACCGACAGGCCAGCCCCCCGGCCTCGATAATCTCTGTCCGAATGAAACCTCTGGGACGGCTTGCGAACTGGGTTGTGACCCACGATTGGGAAACGTTGATTCAGTCGGGGTTTAAAGTGGGAAAACAAAAGGCGCGGAGAATCTCCGCGCCCGGTTTTCAAAATGTGACGACCTGCTCGACTGTTACGGGTTCAAGGTCGGACGTCCTGCGTTGGGCCCTTCCATTGGAATCACGCTCAACGGGGCTTGCAGAGTGAAGTTCAGCACGGTTTCCGAGGGCAACTTGATCTGCTGACCATGGGTAACGGCTTGCGCGCCGGCGCCCAGACCGCCGCCAGCCGCCGCGCCAATCGCGGCTCCCTTGCCGCCTCCGGCAATCGCACCGATGATCGCGCCGATGCCGGCGCCCGCTCCCACCTTCTCGACCGTATTCTTGCCTCGCGAGCTGCCCTGCTTCTTCCACTGGTCAGTTTGGATGTTGTAGACCTTACCTCCAGCCACAATCCGATCCAGTTGAAGAACTACCAGAGACTGTCCGGCGAACTTGCCGGCACTCTGCACGGTCACAACATGGCCCTCGACGTTGTAGCCGGTGGGAATCGCGGTTTCGCCGTCGACGGCGAGCGGCGAGTTCAGCGTGGCATGGAAAGTCTGGCCCTGGGTCGCGGTTTCTGAGTCAATCGGATCCACCAGCCTGACGGCTAGGGTTGTGCCCGAGGGAATCGTGACTTTTTGCGGAGGCGGCGGAGGTGGTGGCGGCGCGGGAGCGACTGGAGCAGGCGCCGGAGCAGGCTCTGGGGCCGGAGCGGCTTGCGCTACTGGGGCCGGAGCGTTGGAGGAATCACTCTCCTTGGCTACTTTGCGGCGATGCTTCGCGACCGGGGTCGGTTTAGGCTGCTCCGGCTGCGCTTGAGCCACCACCGGCGCAGGCGTGCCGACTTGCAAATTGTTCACTACCTGCTTCACGCCCGGTTCACCGGATGCATAGCGGGCGGCCGCGTCACGCTGGGCGTCGTTGTCCACCTGGCCGGAAAGCGTCACGCTTCCGTTTGCGGCCTGCACCGTGAGTTGCTTGCCCTGAAGACCGGAATCGGTGTTCAGCTTGTTCTGGATGTCGCTCGTGATCTGAGCGTCCGTCGGCGCCTTGGAGCAGCCCGCTGAAACCAAAATGGTGAGCACGATGGCCGCGCTGAGAAAGAGGGAAAGCCTCGCCTTCATAAAATCACTCCTTAACGATGTAAGTCGGACGTTAATAGTTTAGATGCAAGGGAGGTAAAGTTTCGGTGAAAGAAATGTTTACGGAATCATTTCTGTACTCGATCCGTAAAATGTGCGCGGATCAAGTCCGAAAGAACCTCCCGCAAGCCTACTGATTTTGATGCAGGAACTTATAATCCAGGATGCTGGCTGCGAGCCCTGAGTTTTCCACCTTTTCCTGCAAATCCTTGGTTCGAGTGATGCGGCCCTGGCATAGCACGGTGCTGTTTTTCTGGCCAGAGATCTCTTCCGGCATCTCGAACACCATCTCCACCAACGTATTGTCGGGAAAGCGTTGCGGCCCCTGCAGTAACACGCCGGACTGGCTGAGGTTCTGAATAATACCGTCATACCAGGTCCCGAGATTCTTTCCTCGATAGCGGACCGGCGTATCCAGCTTAAGGCGCCGCGCGCGCGGAACCCAGGTAGGCTTGCGGGTCCGGCTGCGGCTGCGCCGAACCGCAGTGCCCTCGCCCGCGGACTGGCTACGATCCACGCGCTCAGTGCGGCGCATCGTAGTCCAGTCGTAGCTATATTCGACGGCGCACAGCAGGCAAACCTGATAGTACTGACCATCAGCGCCCCGCCGTGGCCAGGAAAACTCATGCGAGCAACGGCCTAGCATAATCGCATCCATGAACTTCTGTGGCATGATCGTTTTTCCGGGCGGGATCGCCGGAAGGGACATCATCTAACGAGCGCGTAATTTTGTGTAGGTTACTTTCGTGTCGGTTGCCTGCGGAAGTGGTTCCCCGAGGACTTTGGCTATTTGCAAGCGCGCAGTGGATGTAGTCGCTGGGTCGGCAGAATCCAAAACGGTTCAGCACTTGGCGTGGTCCCGATTTGATCCCATCGCTGCCAGTATCAGAGTGAATTAATCGAACCCGCAACTTTCCAACGGCATAATTTCAAATGGCGCCATCAAAGACGAGTTTTCGTCTTGGCGCACATCGAGGTCTCGACAGCTTACTCGAGAAAAGACTCCTGCTACCCCAGGCCCTGCAAAAGGCGGTGAAATGAGGACTAAGTCCCGGTTGAAACGGGAGGTGCGGAATCCGCGGCAGAGGTTCGAGGGATGAGCAAGAACTTCATCAAGAATCTACTTCTGGTCGAAGATAACCCCGGCGATGCCCGTTTGCTGCGCGAGATGCTGAGCGAACAAGGCTCGGCCGCCATCGAATTGACGCACGTGGAGCGCGTGAGTGAGGCTGAGAAGCATCTGGCCGGGCATGCGGTTGATATTATCCTGCTCGATCTGGGCTTGCCCGATGCCCAGGGCGTGGGAGCGGTACGGCGGACCCACACCGCCGCGCCACGAGTCCCCTTGGTGGTGCTGACCGGCGAGGACGACGAGTCGCTGGCGATGCAAGCCCAGCAGGAAGGCGCCCAGGACTATCTCATCAAAGGGCAAATTGTGACCCGCGGGCTTCTGCGGTCTTTGCGCTATGCAGTCGAGCGCAAGACGATGGAAGAGGCGCTGTTTGTGGAGAAGGAACGCGCCCAAGTGACGCTGAACTGCATCGGGGACGCGGTGGCGTGCACGGACGTCACGGGAAATATCACCTTTCTCAACCTGGTGGCGGAGAAGATGACAGGCTGGTCGCGGACAGAAGCGGCCGACCGCTCGGTGGCTGAGGTTTTCCGGATTCTGGACGCGGGCACCCGGGAAGCCATTCCGAATCCGATGGCGATGGCCGTGGAGCGAAACCGGACCCTGCACCTGCCGCCGAACTGTATCCTAGTAACTCGCGACGGCTGTGAAATTCCGATCGAAGACTCGGTGGCCCCCATCCACAACCGCGAAGGGCGGGCCACCGGAGCGGTCATCGTTTTCCGGGACGTGAGCGCGGCCCAGGCGATGACGCTGCAGATGAGGCATTCGGCACAGCACGATTTTCTTACCGGTTTGCCCAATCGCATGCTGCTGAACGACCGGATCAGTCACGCCCTCGCGCTGGCGCCACGCTACAACAAAAAGGTTGCGGTGCTGTTCCTGGATCTGGACGGCTTCAAACACATCAACGATTCTCTGGGACATCCGATCGGCGACAAGCTTCTCCAATCCATTGCCAAACGCCTGGTGGGTTGCGTGCGCGGTTCGGACGCGGTAAGCCGGCAGGGAGGCGATGAATTTGTAGTGCTGCTTTCGGAAATGGCACGGGCGGAAGATGCAGCCATTACCGCGAGAAGAATGCTGCAGGCTGTGTCTGAGGCGCACTCCCTGGATCAGCACGAACTTCACGTCACCGCCAGCATTGGCCTGAGCGTTTATCCGGACGACGGCCTGGATGCGGAGACGCTGATCAAGAATGCCGATACCGCGATGTACCAGGCCAAGGAGAATGGCCGCCAGAGCTACCAGTTTTTCAAACCAGCCATGAACGTGCGGGCGGTAGAGCGGCAGTCCATCGAGGAGAGTCTGCGGCGGGCCCTGGAACGGCAGGAGTTCGCACTACACTACCAGCCCAAAATCAATTTGAAGACCGGACAGATAACCGGTGCGGAGGCACTGATACGCTGGACGCATCCCACCCGCGGGCCGGTCTCTCCGGGACAGTTTATTCCGGTGGCGGAAGACTGCGGCCTGATTCTGCCGATTGGCAAGTGGGTGCTTCGGGAAGCCTGCCAGCAAGCGCGGGCCTGGGTGGATGCTGGTCTGCCTCTGGCTACCATGGCGGTCAACATCTCCGCCATCCAGTTTCGGGACGAGAACTTTCCGGAGCTTGTTTTCGCCATCCTCAAGGAGACGGGCCTGGATCCGAAAGCTCTGGAACTGGAATTAACTGAAAGCGTCCTCATGAAGCATGCTGAGTCGACGGCCTCCATCCTCAAAGCACTGCGAGGCCGAGGCGTACAGGTTGCGATTGACGACTTCGGCACCGGCTATTCCAGTTTGAGTTATCTGGGAAAGTTTTCCATCGATGCCCTCAAGATCGACCAGTCATTCGTCCGGCACATCACCACCTCTCCCGGCGAGACCACCATCGTGACCGCCGTGATCAGCATGGGGCGGAGCCTCAAGCTGCGAGTCGTGGCGGAAGGCGTCGAAACGCCGGAAGAACTGGCATTTCTTCGGGCTCACCAGTGCGACGAGGCGCAAGGCTATTATTTCAGCCGGCCGGTGCTCCCTGAGCTTTTCGCCAAGTTGCTCGAAACCGGCTTACCGGAAACGGTTCTTAGATGAAGGCTGCTTCAATCTTCTTCCTCCCTCGGTTCACCGGAAGACCCATTCTGCGTCTCTTGGTTGACGTGTGTCTCCTTGGGCTGGGCCCTCATCGTGGCGAGGACGCCCGCGCCTACATTGGTCGCGACTTGCGGGACACAGACCGGCGTGGTTAGAAATGTCTCTGAAAGGTAGCAATTGCTTTACACAGCGGTGACAAGTCGCAAGGCCAAGCCAGCCACAATGCCGAGAAGTCAGAATCTGTAACGCGGTTTCTCGACTTGAGAACACAGGGCGAGCTAGCTGTCCTGCATCGCGCAACGCTCAATACCTAACGAATTCATCCCACATGCAACAAGGAGCAAGGGCAATATGAACTCAAAACAATTTCTCGCGCCGAAGGTCATGGCTTCGGCGATCGCTGTGATCGTCGTGGCGCTGCTGGCCACAACCGCGTGGGCCGCGAGTAAAGAACAGCTTGTGCATGTCTTCAATGGCCATGACGGAGGCGGTCCGGAAGCTAGCTTGGTCTTTGATGCGGCGGGGAATTTGTATGGCACGGCGACGGGCGGCGGTACTTTTGGGTTTGGCACCGTTTTCAAGTTGACGCGCGGGACCAGCGGCAAGTGGAGCGAGACGGTGCTGCACAACTTTGAATCTACCGACGGACAGTACCCCTACTGCGGCCTGGTTTTTGACGCGGCCGGCAATCTGTACGGCACCACGCACTACGGCGGCGCGAATGGCTATGGCACCGTCTACAAGATGGCATTTGCCAACGGCACGTGGACCCAGACCGTATTGCATTCCTTCAATAGCGCGGATGGGGACGGCCCCGACGGCCTTCTGGTGTTCGATGGCGCGGGAAATTTGTACGGCACGACCTATTTCGGCGGCGCCAACAACTCTGGCACTATCTTCAAGCTGTCTCCCGAAAAGAATGGCCAGTGGACTGAGACCGTGCTGCACACTTTTGACTTCAGACAGGGAGGAGCCAATCCTTACGCAGGCTTAGTCACGGACGCGGCGGGGAATATGTACGGCACAACCTATGGCGGTGGCACCCGCTCCCACATTTGCCTGGATGGTTGTGGCGAGGTCTTTGAACTCGTCCGCGGCACGCATGGCCAGTGGACGTACACCACTTTGTATGCTTTTACCGATAGCGATAACGCCGGGTCCTACCCCTACGGTGGGGTCATCCTGGACGCATCTGGCAATCTGTACGGCACAACCAGTCAAGGCGGTACTGGCTCGGGCGGCACCGTATTCAAGCTGACCCGCGGCACACATGGCAAGTGGACTGAAGCCGTGCTGCGTTCTTTTGACGGTAAGGACGGGTACGGTCCCACCACCGGTCTGGTTTTCGACGCCGCGGGAAATCTGTTCGGAACGACGGCCGGCGACCTCGTCCACAGCGACGGTACAGTTTTTAAGCTAGCACCAGGCGCTAATCACAAGTGGACCGAAACCGTGCTGCATAGCTTCAGCGGCAAAGACGGGAGTGGTCCTTCTTCTGATCTGATTTTCGACCATGCAGGGAAGTTGTACGGTGTTGCTTACAGTGGCGGTAATTCGAGCGCCTGTGCGGTTGGCTGCGGCGTAGTTTTTGCGATCACACCGTAAGGGGTCAGGCGTGTTTCATGGCTTTACTGAACTTCTGGGCCGGGAGGGTGTTGAGGACGTCTTCTTTGGTCAGCCAGGCGCGGCGGGCTTGCAGGATGCCGTAGCAAATCTTGTCGAGGTGCGAGGTGTGATGGGAGTCGGTGTTGATCACGATCTTCACGCCATACTGTTTGGCGAGGCGGAGATGGCGGTCGCACAGGTCGAGCCGGTCGGGATAGGCATTTAACTCCATCGCGACCTTGCGCTGGGCTGCGGCCCTCAAGACTGCGTCGACATCGAACTGGTAGGCATCGCGGCGGAGCAGCAGGCGTCCCGTTGGGTGCCCGAGGAACGATGTGTTGGGATTCTCGACCGCCTTCAGCAGGCGGTCGGTCATCTCTGTGGGACTCTGGTTGAAATGGGAGTGGAC
>Ga0210410_10001020_pt1 | contig 27150 bp, 24 predicted proteins | sample IncBWC4MmetaG_FD_161058 | JGI IMG/M metagenome (GOLD analysis project Ga0210410, IMG submission 161058) | Forest soil microbial communities from Barre Woods Harvard Forest LTER site, Petersham, Massachusetts, United States - Inc-BW-C-4-M | ecosystem: Environmental > Terrestrial > Soil >... | reverse complement strand
CGCTGGTCCCTCCTGCTCCGGTGGCGACTGCGGTGTATGTCGTGGTCGCGGTGGGCGAATCAGTGACAGTCCCGGTCGCGAGAGAGCTGGTAGTCACGGTGCGCGTGGTCGTTCCACTGGTGGCTGTGATGGTGATAGACGTCGCGTTGGTTGTGGTCCAACTAAGGGTTGTCGTCTGACCGACGGTGATCGTGGTGGGGCTCGCGGTAAACAGCGTGATCTGCGGAGCCGCAACAGGTTGCGTCACCGTCACAGCGGCGGTTTTCGGGTCGCTGGTGCCGCCGCTTCCGGTGGCAACGGCGGTGTAGGTCGTATTTGCGGTCGGCGTGTCGGTGACGGTTCCCGTTGCCTTGGAACTGGTAACCACAGTTCGCGTGGAGGTTCCACTGGTCGCGGTGATCGTAGTCGAAGACGCAGCCACGGAGGTCCAGGAAAGTGAAACAGGTTGGCCGGCCGTGACTGTCGTCGGGGTCACAGTCAAACTCACAGACGGTACCGCCGGAGGAGGCGGCTGCTGGGTAGAACCACCTGTACCGCAGGCGGAAAAAGTGAGAATGAGAAGTAGTACGAACGCAAGGGCAAAATGTAGCTTGCGAAATAGATCAGTATCCATCGAGCGGACGCCTCAGTTTATGGAACGTCTGTACTGGCGGAAAGTCAGATGCCTTGTCGGACTAGGCTGTTGCCGTCAAAATGCGGCAGAATGGATTCGCGAGAACAACAGCCGAAGTAAGTGCCAAAAGTAAAAGGGCCGCAAGATCACTTGCGGCCCCCTTTACCAGTGTGTGAGTGGAACTCAGTTTTCTCCTGCTGCGGTATTGCTTCCCCACAACGCGTTGCTACCCCATAACGCATTGCTGCCCCACAAAGCGTTGCTTCCCCAAAGCGCGTTAGAGCCCCACAGAGCATTGCTTCCCCATAGAGCATTGCTGCCCCACAAAGCGTTACTGCCCCAAAGAGCATTGCTGCCCGCTACCACGGGATCGCCGCTATCAAATTGCGTCGAACCCCATATCAACGGATTCGTCCAAGAACCCGACGTGTTCCATACCGCCGACGGGTCTGCGGTCAAATACACATCACCCGACGCGGCATTGAAAGTTGCGATCGGCGACATCGCAGTTCCCTTCGCGATATCGTTGCTGACGAGGGCGGCCTCGAGATCCAAGTATCCAGCGCCAACAGTGAAAACGTCGTATTGATCGGTATAGGTAATTCCAGTGGATGGATCAGTCGTACTGCTGAAGGCCGGGAACGATTTCCACGCGGTCTTCATTAACCGTGCTTTTACCTGATCAGGATTGAGATAGGGACTCTTCTGCAACAAGTCCGCAACCGCTCCGCTAACGACGCCAGCGGCCATACTAGTTCCGCTCAGCGTGAAGTAACTGGACGATGAGGCGTTGCTCCCGCCATTCACGTAAGAGCTGTACGGCACCCGATTACCGGGATACTGGTTGTAGAGCGTCGACCCCGGAGCTTCGAGCGAGACCAACAGATTGCCGGGAGCGACAAGATCAGGCTTGGATACCGCGTCAATCGCGGTCGGCCCCTTCGAGCTGTAGCTGGCGATCAAGTCGTCAACCCGCGTGGGCGTTCCCATGGGCTTCATTGCGCCTACCGTGAGCACATACGGATCATTGCCCGGTGAGTTTACGGTGGCGTAGCCATTCGTCGGCTGATAGCGGCCATTGTTGCCGGCGGCTACAACCACGACAATTCCGCTTTTCCATGCCTTTTCGACAGCCTGGCAAAGGGGGTCTAGTTTGTAGCTCTCGTAGATGCCGCGACCCAATGAAAGATTGATCACGCGAATGTTGTATCTCGATTTCAGAGAGATCGCCTGATTGATGGCTGCGATCACCACACTGTCGGTAGCCGCGCCGTTCGCATCCAGTACCCGCAAGTTCACGATCTTTGCACCCGGCGCAATCCCCTTGAAGGTCTTGGTGAAGAAAGGACCGGTTGAACTGAGACCGTCTCCGGCGATGAGCCCCGCAATGTGAGTGCCGTGTCCGTACTGGTCACCGGCGTTCGAATTCCCCGGCACAAAGGACTGTTGATACACAACTCGCGAGAACGGAAGAATACCCTGATAAAGATCCGGGTGATTACTTACACCGCTATCGATCAGGGCAATACCAACGCCGGCCCCGGTATAGTTCGACTGCCACGCGAAGTCTGCGTTTATCGCACCCGCGGCATTGTTAAGCGTCGGCGTTAACGGCCGGTCCGAACTGATGTATACGACATTCGACTGATTGGAGAGGCTCTGGATACCATTGCCGTCCAGCAGTGCAACAACGCCGTTGACCAGCGGCAACTGTCCCAGGATTGTGCCTCCCAGTTTCAGCACGTCGTTCAGCAGGCAATCCACCAGCCCAAATAGGCCGCTGCAGTTCAACTGCGTACCAGGCGCATATTGGACGATTACCTGAACTTGTTGTGTGGACTTGTTGGCGCGCAGTTCCGGAGATATTTTCGAGTCGTCGGCGTATGCCAGCGTCACGGTGGTGATTAACAACAGAATCAGTAGCCTCTTCATATTCCCTCTCAGTCAAGCGGCGCCATGAACGGACGCCAATGACGCAATACAGCTATTCCCGCACTATGAATTGCAGATGCAGTGCCAAACGAGCGGGAATCACTGTCTTGCGATTCAACGACTTAGAGAATCAAGGGCCGCCGCCGCCGGGACATTCTGTCCACACGTCTGAGGGGACTGACAGTTTGTCCCAAGCGGAAAGTTCTGTTGCGAGGGCGGGTTACTTTAGTTCCATAATTGGCATTGGCCCCGACCCATTTCACAAACAAATCGAATCGCCTCCGACCGTCGAGAAACCGCGCCAAATTTGATGGATTTGACAAACACGACGGTAACCACAGGACGTTATTTTGGGCGGACAGACCCCCACAATTCGAGCAAGAATCTAGAGACCTCCTAATGCCACAGATACGACAACTTGGCACACGTCTGTTTATTGCCGCGATGGCGGTCGTCGCCTTCAGTTCCTTCGGTCTGGCTTTTTCCCACTGGCACTCGCATGATCCGGTAAAGTTTGTCTGCTATCTGATTGCCGCGCTTCTCGCCTCGTCGCTCAAAGTAAGTCTTCCCAGCATCGAGGGAACCCTCTCGATGAACTTTCTGTTTACCCTGCTGGGCATTCTGGAAATGACTTTGCCGGAAACGCTGCTGATTGGACTGGCGGCGACTCTGGGGCAGTTCTACTGGCGGCCGAGTCGTCAGCTTAAGCCCGTTCAGCTTCTCTTTAACGTGGCGCAGGTGACGGTGTCGAGCGCGGCGGCTTTTGGCGCCTACCAATTCTTCGCCACGCGAGTTCTGCATGCACCGGGGCCATTGGCGCTTCTCGCCGCGGCGATCACACACTACTGCTGCAACACCATGGCGATGTCGACGATCATCGGGCTGACCGAGCAGAAGTCGATCAAAAAGGTGTGGAAGGACAGTTATCTGTGGTCGTTTCCGTACTACCTGGTGGGAGCGGCGATCGCCGGCTTCGTGAATTTTCTCAACGGCCGCGTCGGATGGCAGCCGTCCTTGTTAGTGCTGCCGCCGATTTACCTGATGTATCGTTCTTATCGCCTCTACCTTGGAAAGCTTGACGCGGAAAGGCAGCACGCGCAAAAACTTTCCGCTCTGCATCTGAAAACCATTGAAGCACTGGCTCTGGCGATTGAAGCGAAAGACCAGACGACCGGCGAGCACCTGCAACGAGTGCGCGTTTACGCGATGGAGCTGGCGCGCGCACTCGAACTGAACGAGGACGAGACCGAAGCGTTGCGGGCGGCGTCTGTGCTTCACGACATCGGCAAGCTCGCGGTTCCTGAGCACATCATTTCCAAACCCGGCAAACTTACGCCCGATGAATTCGAGAAGATGAAAATTCATCCGGTCGTGGGAGCGGAGATTCTTGAGCAAGTTGAGTTTCCCTATCCGGTGGCGCCGATCGTGCGCGCCCATCATGAGAAATGGAACGGCAGCGGATATCCCAGCGGATTGTCGGGCGAGGAAATTCCTATCGGTGCCCGAATTCTCGCCGCCGTCGATTGCCTGGATGCTTTGGCATCGGACCGGCAATATCGCAAAGCTCTTCCGCTGGCGGAGGCCATGGCAAAAGTTGCCTCGGAGGCGGGCACAAGTTTTGATCCGCGCGTGGTTGAAGTCTTGCAGAGTCGTTACGTGGAGTGGGAAAAACTGGCTCGCGAAGAACCGCTGCAAGCTCCGCCAAAGTTGTCGACCGATATTAAAGTTGAGCGCGGACTGGCCCCGGATGCTGGATTTGCCGAGTCGGCAGATCCCGCTGCGCTGGCTCCTGACCTTCGGGACTTCGCCATACGCATAAAGAGCGCAGAGCAGGAATCTCGACGCCTGCGGAGAATGAGCGAGTCTGGCGATCTTGCGCTGGACGATCTTCTTGCCCTGCTGGCGACGCGAATGAAGCGACTGCTGCCGCACGATTCCATGGCCGTGTACCTGCCTCGGAACCGAACTCTGATTCCTGAGTTTGTGAGCGGAGAAAATGTCCGCTTGTTCGCGTCGTTGAAAATTCCTTTCGGTGAAGGCTTATCGGGGTGGGTGGCGCAGAATCACAAGCCGATCTTGAACGGCAATCCATCGGTTGAACCCGGCTACTTGCACGATCCGACGAAGTACAGCACTTTGCGCTCAGCGCTCGCAGTGCCGCTCGAAGGCAAATCAGATGTAGCGGCGGTGCTAGCTCTCTATCGCGCAGGTCAGGATGCCTTCAGCAAACACGATCTTGCGTTGGTGGGCGCGATCGGGTTGGGTATCGGCGAGGTTATCGAAAGAGCCGCCAAGCCGAAGGCGAATGCATTTGTTGCCGGCGCTGACTGATCCCATTCCCTCAGTCCGATTGATTTCTCCCATCCCCCAACTGCCGCTTTCTCTCTCCCGTTTGAAAAGCATATTATGGCCTCGACGGGAGTATATGGATGCCGTTCGCGTCGCTCGGCCAAGACGCCAGCGTGGAACTCGATGTCCTGTGGATCACTGCGGGACTCGGCTGCGACGGAGACACCATCGCCATGACCGCCGCCACTCAACCTAGTATGGAAGACGTCGTTCTGGGACAGATCCCCTGGATTCCAAAAGTAAATCTGCACAATCCTTTTCTGGCTTTGGCCAACGGCGACGATTTCATGCGGCCGTTTTATCTCGCGGCCGAGGGCAAAATCGAGAACTTCATTCTCGTCGTCGAAGGATCGATTCCGAACGAACACAATAAAGAAGAAGGATATTGGGCTTCTCTCGGCACCGATACGGCAACTGGACAGCCGATTACAACCTGCGAATGGATCGATCGACTGGCTCCGAAGGCTTGGGCTGTGCTCGCAGTGGGCACGTGCGCAACCTACGGGGGCATTCACGCCATGGAGGGAAATCCTACGGGTGCTATGGGGCTGCCGGATTATCTGGGCTGGCAGTGGAAGTCGAAGGCGGAGATTCCGATCGTCTGCGTGCCCGGTTGTCCCGTGCAGCCGGACAATTTCATGGAGACGCTTTTATATCTGCTCTACATGCGGACGGGCCGCGCGCCCATGATTCCGCTCGACGACGTGCTGCGGCCGACATGGCTGTTCGGCAACACCGTGCACGAAGGTTGTGATCGCGGAGGCTTCTATGAGCAGGCGCAGTTCGGCGAGGAATATGGCTCTCCTTTGTGCATTGTGAAACTGGGATGCTGGGGTCCGGTGGTGCAGTGCAATGTGGGTAAGCGGGGATGGATGGGCGGCATTGGCGGATGCCCGAATGTTGGCGGCATCTGTATCGGATGTACGATGCCCGGATTCCCCGATAAGTTTATGCCCTTCATGAACCAGCCACCGGGATCCCTGCTATCTTCTGCGGCAGTGCAGACTTATGGCCGCGCGATTCATGCTTTGCGTCGCTTCACGCAGGCATCACTGAACAAAGAACCAAACTGGAGAAAACCAGGGCCGATGAAGAACACTTTGGAAGCGGCGAACATAAAGTTGTAGAAACCGTTGAAGCGCCTTTAACGTGAAGCAGGAGTAGCGATGGTTTCGTTTTCATGGCCAACTAAGATCGCGAGTATCCCCGCCGCTCAGGCGGACGACCATCCGATTCTCAGCCCCGCCCAAGCAGAAGAAATCCTGCAAAACCTGGCTGACATCTTCAGTCAACACCAGATTCCTTCGCGAGCGAGACATATTGTCTATCCGCCGGAAAGGCCCGGTTACGGATTGTCTGACGAGCCGCAACCGAATCTGGAAGCCCGATATCGCGCGCTGGTCGAGCAAATTCCTGCCGTCGTATTCATGGCCTATCTCGATCGCGGCATCGGCGAAGCCTACGTCAGCCCGCAGATTGAAGCCGCGCTGGGTTTCTCTCAGGAGGAGTGGTTGGAAGATCCGATTCGCTGGTACAGCCAAATTCATCCGGACGACAAGGCACGCTGGAGCAGCGAAGCGGCGGAGATGTTTCTGACCGGTAACCCTTTGCGTTCAGCCTATCGCGTCGTTTCGCGCGACGGTCAGGTGATCTGGTTTCACTGTGAAGCGAAGATGATCCGCAAGGACGATGGCGAGCCTTGGTTCATTCACGGCGTGGGGTTCGATATTTCCGACCTCAAGCGCACCGAGGAAGCGTTGCAGGAGGAACGCAACGTTGTCACCGCGATTCTCGATACCGTGGGCGCTTTGGTCGCCGTGCTCGATACTGACGGGCGGATCATCCGTTTTAATCGCGCCTGTGAACAATCGACGGGATACTCATTCGCCGATGTAAAAGGAAAATTCATCTGGGACCTGTTCTTGATCACAGAAGACATGGATGGTTTCAAGGCCGCTTTCCACAGGACTTACGCTGACGAACGTGCGCAGGAATATGAGAGTCGATGGCTGGGCAGAGGCGGCGTGATGCGGACCATTGCATGGTCGACGACGATGCTGCCCGCAGGTGGCGAGGCGGCACCCTGCATTATCGTCTCCGGCATTGACATTACTGAGCGTAAGCATCTGGAGCAGGCGATTCTGGAGATCAGCGCCCGCGAGCAGCGACGCATTGGACAGGACCTGCATGATGGCCTGGGTCAGCATCTGACCGGCATCGCATTCATGAGCAAAGTGCAGGAACGAAAATTGCTTGAAAAGGGAATCCCTGAGGCGCAAGATGCGGCCAAAATCGTGAGTCTGGTGAATGAGGCCATCTACAAGACTCGTGAACTGGCGCGCGGATTGCTCCCCGTCGTCTCCGACGCCCAGGGGCTAATGTCGGCTCTGCAACAATGGGCCGTTGAAGTGGAACAATTGTTCCGGGTAAATTGCCGGTTCCAGTGCTTTACCCCCGTGTTGATTTATGATGACGCGGTGGCGACGCATCTTTATTACATTGCCCGGGAGGCGGTGAACAACGCCATTAAGCACGGCCACCCCAGCCAAATCGTCATCCGACTGGCCGCGGCCGAAGATCAGGGAGCGCTTACGGTGCAGGATGACGGCTGCGGCATCAGCGGGACGGCTTCCAGCAGCAAAGGCATGGGGCTTCACCTCATGAACTATCGGGCTAGAATGATCGGGGGTTCCCTGGATGTGAGCCGCGTTGCCGGCGGCGGTACGCTGGTAACCTGCCTGTTCCCTGGAACGAGCGCCCTCTCTAGCAGCGCATCTATGCGAGCATGAGCGTGACGTTCAAAACCGAAACTCAGGCCGTCATCAAGAAGAGAATTATGGTGGTGGACGATCACCCGATTGTCCGCCAGGGGCTCACTCTTCTCATTAACCGGGAGCCCGACCTGCTGGTTTGCGGCGAGGCCGAAGAAGCCATGGCCGCAATGCACGTGCTCTCGTCAGCTCATCCTGATCTTCTGATCGTCGACATTTCGTTGAACGGCCCCGACGGGATTGATTTGCTCAAGAATGTGCGTCTCACTCACCCCACTCTTCCGGTTCTGATCCTGTCGATGCACGATGAATCCATCTACGCTGAACGTGCTCTTCGTGCCGGCGCTAACGGATACATCATGAAACAGGAGGCGACAGACAGTGTACTGGTCGCGGTGCGGCGGATTCTGAGCGGTGATATCTACGTAAGCGCGCGCATTGCAAACCAGATGCTGCGGCATTACATCACGGGCTCCGGGAGCTTGAGAAATTCTTCCATCGCAGACTTGAGTGATCGCGAACTCGAAGTCTTCCGGCTGATTGGCGAAGGCCACGGTACGCGCCAGATTGCAGAAGAGCTTCATCTAAGCGTCAAGACGGTTGAGACCTACCAGGCACATATTAAAGAAAAACTTTCGCTCCGCAGTTCGCGGGAACTGATGCAACATGCCATCCAGTGGAACATGCACGAAAAAGACTAACGGTTAACTCTTTTGTACCGTTAAGTTCGGTACCTGATATCCACTGCGCTATCGGGAAACTCCTGATAAGAAAAATAGTGATAACCACGAAGATTAAAACGTGGTGCGCCCTCTTGTGGCCAAACGCCGAGAAGTTGATTCTGAATTTGCCTTCGGGAACTCGCAGACCACATCTCGTCATTGCAATTTTTCATCTATCGCCGATGAAGAGAATCGGCAACTAACGGCTTTAACAAAGTAATCGTTGAGAGGAGATCGTTATGGCAGCGGAAAATGTTCCGTACGGTCGAGTTACGCAAAAACCATCGCCTGTAGCCGAGGTACATATCCTGTGGATCACTGCGGGCCTCGGCTGCGACGGAGACTCGGTATCTGTTACTGCGGCCACCCAACCGAGCATTGAAGACGTTCTGTTGGGAGCCATCCCCGGCTTGCCTAAAGTGCACCTCCACAACCCCGTTCTAGCCTATGAGAATGGCGATGATTTCCTCAAGTTTTGGTACATGGCCGAGAAGGGACAACTCGATCCTTTTGTTTTAGTCGTTGAAGGTTCGATTCCAAACGAAAAAATAAAGAAGGAAGGCTACTGGGCCGCCCTTGGGACTGATCCGGCGACCAACCAGCCCATCACCACCAACGAGTGGATTGATCGCCTGGCGCCGAAGGCCCTGGCGGTCGTGGGTTGCGGCACCTGCGCCACCTACGGCGGAATTCACGCCATGGAAGGCAATCCAACGGGAGCGATGGGGTTGGCTGACTACCTTGGCTGGGATTGGAAATCCATGGCCGGTCTACCGATCGTCAATGTTCCCGGCTGCCCGGTGCAGCCCGACAACTTCATGGAAACGGTGCTCTATCTTCTCTACCAAGTCGCCGGACTCGCGCCCATGATTCCGCTCGACGATCAACTGCGTCCGACGTGGCTTTTTGGCAAAACGGTACATGAAGGTTGTGATCGGGCTGGATATTACGAGCAGGGGGACTTCGCGGAAGTCTATGGCTCGCATAAGTGCATCGTGAAGCTCGGATGCTGGGGACCGGTGGTGAATTGCAACGTGCCCAAGCGCGGGTGGATGGCCGGCATCGGCGGCTGCCCCAACGTTGGCGGCATTTGCATCGGATGCACCATGCCCGGATTCCCTGACAAGTTCATGCCGTTCATGGATGAACCGCCGGGAGCGAAACTTTCCAGCGCGGCGGTCGGCGCCTATGGACGTGCGATTCGCGCCCTACGCACCATGACTCAGGCCACTGCCAACAAAGAACCGAAGTGGCGGCATCCGCGCGCGGAGTTGTCCACGGGCTACCATCCACGAACCTACGGAACGATGTGACCGAGAGATTATAAGGAGCGACCTATGAGCACCATTACCGCACCTACAAAAGACGTTCCCAGCAAGCCGCGGAATCTGGTGGAGATGAACTGGGATCCGATCACCCGCATTGTGGGCAGCCTGGGCATTTTCACCAAAATCGATTTCGACGCCAAGAAAGTGGCCGAGTGCCACAGCACCTCATCCATCTTCCGCGGATACAGCATTTTCATGAAGGGCAAAGACCCGCGCGACGCTCACTTCATCACCAGCCGCATCTGCGGAATTTGCGGCGACAACCACGCTACCTGCGCGACTTACGCCCAGAACATGGCGTTCGGGGTTAAGCCGCCGCCGATTGCCGAATGGATCGTCAACCTCGGCGAGGCCGCCGAGTACATGTTCGATCACAACATTTTCCAGGACAATCTGGTCGGTGTTGATTTCTGCGAGCAGATGGTTAAGGAGACCAATCCCAAGGTCTGGGCGAAGGCTCAATCCACTCCTGCTCCGCACTCCAATCTTCACGGATACAAAAACATCTCCGACATCATGACCGCGCTGAATCCCTTCACCGGCGCGTTCTACCGCGAAGCGCTGGTCATGAGCCGCATGACGCGCGAGATGTTCTGCCTGATGGAAGGGCGCCACGTTCATCCGTCGACTCTTTATCCGGGCGGAGTGGGAACCGTGCCGACCGTGCAGCTGTTCACCGACTATCTCGTCAGGCTGATGAAGTACGTCGAGTTCATGAAGAAGGTCGTGCCGTTGCACGACGATCTCTTCGACTTCTTCTACGCCGCGCTGCCGGGCTACGAAGAAGTCGGCCGGCGCCGGGTACTGCTCGCCTGCTGGGGATCGTTCAACGATCCCGACGTCTGCGACTATACCTACAAAAACATGACGAACTGGGGCCGTGGCATGTTCGTCACTCCCGGCGTCGTGGTCGACGGCAAGCTGGTGACCACTGATTTAGTCGATATCAACCTGAACATTCGCATCCTACTGGGCAGTTCTTACTACGACGATTGGAAGAACTCGCAAACGTTCGTAAAGACTGATCCCTTGGGCAATCCTGTGGACAAGAATCATCCCTGGAACCAGACGACGATTCCTCGGCCGCAAAAGCGCGACTTCGGCGGAAAGTACACATGGGTGATGTCACCGCGCTGGCTCGACAAGCGGACCGGCGATCACCTGGCGCTGGACACCGGCGGCGGCCCGATCGCGCGCCTGTGGGCAACGGCACTGGCAGGCCTCGTCGACATCGGCTACATCAAGGCAACCGGCAGCAGCGTGAAGATGTATTTGCCGAAGACGACTTCCCTGCCCGAAGTGGAGTTCGAGTGGAAGATTCCGAAGTGGAGCAACGCAATCGAACGGGACCGGGCCCGGACTTATTTCCAGGTCTATGCCGCCTGCGCCGCGTTGCATTTCATGGAAAAGGCCATGGCCGAGCTGCATGCCGGACACACCAAAACGTGGACGGAGTTCAAGGTTCCGCAGGACGCAATCGGCTGCGGTTTCCACGAGGCAGTGCGGGGCGTGCTTTCGCACCACGTTGTTATCAAAGACGGCAAAATCGCCAACTATCACCCGTATCCACCGACTCCATGGAATGCCAATCCGCGGGATATTTACGGCACGCCGGGGCCGTACGAAGACGCCGTGCAGAACACGCCGATCTTCGAAGAAAACGGCCCCGACAAGTTCAAGGGAATCGACATTATGCGGGCAGTACGCAGCTTCGATCCTTGCTTGCCATGCGGCGTGCATATGTATTTGGGCAATGGAAAGGTGCTGGAGACACATCATTCACCGATGTTCGGCCTTCAGCCCTAGCCTTTAGCTGTTGAGTTGTGAGGGAGGGAGTGCGATAGTTAGCGGAATTGCCAGATGGGCTTGCCGTCGCTTGTATGGCATCTTAAACTACGCACTTCGCTCCCTTTTTTCTACCAGCGGAGGATTTGTGGCGGACGACAAGGCATTTCGCGAACGCGTACAACGAATCGGCGCCCTCGTGCAGGAAATCGATGCCATCGCCGACCCCGCCGTGCGCGCCACCACCAAAGAACTGGTTCAGTCGCTGATGGATTTGCATGGAGCCGCCTTGGAGCGGGCAATGGAAATCGTTTCCGAAGGCGGCGAACCGGGGATGCATCTCATCGATGAGCTAGGCGCGGACTCCATGGTCAGCAGCGTCCTGGTTTTGTATGGGTTACATCCGGAGCAACTGGAAACGCGAGTTTTGAAAGCAGTGGAGCGGCTGAAACCGCAACTGCGCAAGCAAGCATGCGAGATTGAAGTGCTGGCGCTGGAGGAAGGCTCGATCAGACTGCGAGTGCAAACCGGAGAACATGCCTGCGGATCGACAGCGAAGACGGTGCAGGCAACGGTGGAAGGTGCGATCTATGACGCGGCGCCGGATTTGACTTCCCTGGTCATTGAGGGTCTGGAAGAGAAGCCCGCCTCAGGCTTTGTAGCTCTGGATAAATTGATGGGCAGTAGCGCGGGATTTGCCGCGCACGCTACGGCAGCACAGGGTTCGAAAGCGGCGGACTAGTTCGCTGCCGAACGGTTCAGAAAGTATTCATGGCGACTGGACAGTTTTCGGGATCGGTCGGCGGCTTCGGCGCTCTGCGACAGTTTACCCAGCGCTCACAGCAGGCGGTCGAGAAGTGCGAACTGTGTAGTGTAGGTTTACGACCGGATCATCCTCATCTCATTGAAGTGGCGCAACGCAAAATTCTCTGCACCTGCGACGCCTGCGCCATTCTGTTCAGCGGTCAGGGAGTGAAGTTCAAGCGCATCCCGCGACGAGTAGTGTCCCTGCCTCATTTCCAGTTAAGCGACTCGGAGTGGAACGGACTCATGGTTCCCATCAACATGGCGTTCTTTTTCAAGAGCAGTCTTGAAGACCGTGTAGTCGCACTGTATCCGAGTCCGGCGGGCGCCACCGAATCCTTGCTTGAACTGGGGTCCTGGAACGAGATCGTTTCGCGCAATCCGATCCTGAACGAAATGGAATCGGATGTGGAGGGCCTGCTGGTCAACCGCCTGGGGTACTCGCGGGGATATTCGGCCGCGGAATATTATCTCCTGCCCATCGACGAATGCTACAAGCTGGTCGGTCTGATTCGTATCCATTGGAAGGGTCTGTCCGGCGGCACGGAAGTTTGGCAAGAGCTGGGCGAGTTCTTCACCAGCCTCAAGGCGCGATCAGTTGAGATTTCGGGCGACGCTTCTCACCCCTCGTTCCAGCAGGAGTCGCATGCCTGATCTCAGCTTTCAGGTCGAAGCAGTGGAAGTAATGGCGAATGCGGCCTCGCCGCTGCTTGCCTTCAAACTTCGGCTGACGGATGCGAATCCCGAGCAGAGGATTCATACGGTAGCTTTGCGTTGCCAGATTCAACTCGAAGTCACGCGCCGCAAATATACCGAAGAAGATCAGGAGCGGTTGCTCGATCTGTTTGGCGAACCGCCGCGATGGGGTCAGACCTTGCGGAATCTCCTGTGGACTCATGCCAATCTCGTTGTGCCCTCTTTTACAGGAACAACTCTCGTCGATCTTCCTGTGCCCTGCACGTTCGATTTCAATGTAGCGGCGACAAAATATTTTGACGGACTCGCTGAGGGCGACGTTCCCATTTGCCTCCAATTCAGTGGCACCGTTTTCTATGCCGGCTCGGAAGGCAGCCTGCAGGTTGCGCCCATTTCCTGGGACAAAGAAGCGCGCTTCAAGCTGCCCGTGAAAACCTGGCGTCAAATGATGGAGACGTACTATCCGAACACGGCGTGGCTCTGTTTGCAAAAAGATGCATTTGAGCGCCTCTATCAATACAAAGTCCGCAACGGAATTCCTACCTGGGAAGAGGCGCTGGAGCGCATCCTCCCGGTAGAAGAGACGGTGATGTGATGAACCTCGGAGCGGTCGACCAGATCGCGAAGGCGGTGCTGTACGAGGGATACATGCTCTATCCCTATCGCGCTTCGTCGGTCAAAAATCAGCAGCGCTGGAACTTTGGCGTGCTGGCGCCGCCGTCGTACAGCGAGGCACAAAACGGCACCGAAGCCTGCTCTATGCAAACCGAGTGCCTGATCGAAGGCAGTTGCCTCACGGGACTCGAAGTTCGTGTGCGATTCTTGCAGTTGGTGGCGCGGACCGTCGGACAACTCGACCTTCCCGTGAACGCACTGCCAGAGGGCGAACCGCCGCCGTTTCACCTGGTCGGAAGACTTAAGGTTAATGGCAGGATGTATCAGGCGTGGCAAGAAGCCATTGAGCGCGAAGTTGTCTTGCCGCTGTGCAATGTGGAAGCGCTCGGTCAAGGCGCCATCACGCAGGGCTTCTTCTATCCGGCGGACCGACAGTTTGAATGGTTGCGCGAATCGAATGAAGGTGACATCGTGGCCGTGCTGGTTCGGGATCGGAGCGCGTTACGCGGCGAAGTTGAGGTAACGGGAACCTCTCAGGGCGATGGACTCTTCAAGATCTGCGTGCGCATTCGCAATACGACTCCGTTTGAAGGCGCAAGCCAGGCTTCGAGAGAGGATGCCTTATTGAGTTCCCTGGCTTCGGCGCACACCGTCCTGGAAGTACACGATGGGCTCTTCATATCTCTGCTGGCGCCGCCGGACTCTGTCAGCGACCTCGCCGCAACCTGCAGGAATATTGGCACGTATCCGGTGCTGGTGGGTAAGGAAGGCGACCACGATACCGTGCTCTCGTCCCCGATCATTCTTTACGACTATCCGCAGATCGCGCCGGAGAGCGCCGGTGATCTGTTCGACGGAACGGAAATCGATGAAATTCTTTCCCTGCGCATCATGACGTTGACTGACGACGAGAAACTGGAGATGAGCCAGTCGGACGAACGCGCGCGCCTGATGCTCGAACGCACCGAAACCCTGCCCGCGGAACAATTGATGAAGCTGCACGGAGTCTTGCGCGGACTGAGGCCACTCAAGGAGGAAGCGCGATGAATGAGTTTGAGTGGCAGCTTCTCGAAGATAAGAACCCGCTCGATCATCTGGAGATTTCCGGCGTCGAGGTCCGCACTGGAAGCCGGGTTCGCCTGCGGCCGCGCAGGGGCGGAGACATCATGGACATCGCTCTCGCTGGCCAGACTGCAACCATTGAATGCATCGAGCAAGATTACGAAGGCAAGTCTCACGTTTGTGTTGTGTTGGATCAAGATCCTGGGCGCGACATGGGCATGCTGCGGCAGCCCGGACACCGATTCTTTTTTGATGCGGAGGAAGTAGAGCCCCTATCCCCAGAGGAGGCTACGCAGTGTCCCGTTACTCAGAAGCCAACCATTCTGGTAGCCGGCATCGGAAACATTTTCCTGGGTGACGACGCCTTCGGCGTGGAAGTTGTTCGGCGGATGGCTGGTCGTGATCTGCCTGCGGCGGTGAAGGTTACCGATTTCGGCATTCGAGGCTTCGATCTGGCATACGCCCTTCAGGATGGATACGAGACTACGATCCTTGTCGATGCATGCCCACGAGGCGATGAGCCCGGCACGTTGTATGTCATCGAGCCCGATCTCAAAGAGTTGGACGACCCCGAAACGCCGCAAGCGGTGGTGGAAGCGCACGCCATGAATCCGGTCAGCGTGTTGCGCATGGCTCGGGCGATGAACATCGAAGTAAAGAATGTGTTGCTGGTCGGCTGCGAACCGGCGACCCTCGGGGGTGAAGAGGGTCATATGGGGTTAAGCGCTCCGGTGGAAGCCGCGGTAGAAGAGGCGATGCTTTTGATCGAGTCGCTCATCCATAAGATTCTGAACGGAACCCAGCCGGGTTCACAACTCTGAACGAACTGTAACTGCAAAAGGAGACTCGCTATGTCGATGGAAGAAAATGGCAACGGGATTGGCAGCGACAAAGATACTCTCTATATGTTGGGTGGAGTAGCAATGATAGTTTTCGGGGCCGGACTGATACTTTCCAACCCTATTGCGCGAAAGTATCTCGGGCAGTTCGGAGTGGGAAACCTGGCTCAGGCCGCCTTACCTGATTTAGATCGTTACTTAAAGTTGCGATCGATGTAGGATTCGATCTGAAGTTTGTCGCAGAATTCGGGAACATAGAAGAAAGGCGCGGTTTGCCGGTTAACCGCGACGGGCGACTTCGATGGTATCCGCGAGTACAGGACCGAGCAGTGTTCGTTACGTTGTTGACACCAAAGCCAGCCAGTTTACCGTACAGGCGTTTGCGAGCGGCCTGATTGCGGCCGTGGCACACAGCCCGAAGATTGCGATTCGGGATTGGAGCGGAGAAATTCGAATGGATTCCGCGGGGCTCAAGAACGGCGTTCTTCAAGTTCGCATCAAAGCGGCTTCGCTCGAAGTGCTGGATGAGCTTCGAGACGCCGACAGGCGGGAACTTCATCGAGTAATGAATCAGGAAGTCATGGAGACTGCGCGATATCCGGAGATTGTTTATGAGAGCTCGGAGATCCAGGCCGAAAAAGTGAGGGAGGATCTTTATCGCGTGAACGTAGCCGGCAAATTGTCCCTGCATGGCGTATCCAACAGTCATCGATTTGTTGTTCAAGCCGCGATGGGACCCGATACCGCGCGCGCCTACGGCGATTTCACCGTGCGCCAAAGCGACTACGACATTCGCATCGCCTCGATTGCGGGGGGTACTCTGAAATTGCAAGACGACCTCAAATTTTCTTTTTACGTAGTGGCTCGCAGGCAGGACTAGAGTGGTGCCGCTGACATAGAAATATCAGCTTGAATCCGTCAGGGAGGTTGTCCAGTTGCATTACGCCATTGAATCGATACCAAGACCGGAGGGTGCTACCGTTCGCTACCTCATCGAGACCAAGGGGAGTAATTTCAAGGTGCAGGCGTTCGCCACCGGGCTGCTCGCGTCTCTTGCCCATGACCCAACCATTGTGATCCCTGCTTTCGAAGGCGAGGTTTTTCTTGATCCCACTGCCTTGGAAAATAGTTCGGTTCGGGTGGTGGTTGACGCCGCATCTCTGACTCCCGGACCGAGCACTCCCACCAAGGACCGCGAGGAAATGAATCGCCGCATGCACGAAGAAGTTCTCGAATCCGATTCGTTCTCTGCCATCATCTTCGAATGTGCACGCGTGTCCGCCAGCAAGATTGGTGAAGGGCAATGCTGGGCCGCTGTGAACGGCCAGTTAGCGATGCACGGTGTAACCCGCTCTCAGCCGGTGTCAGCCCGTATCTCAGTGACCGGGGAGACGTTGCGCGCGGTTGGAGAGTTTTCGATTCGACTCAGCGACTACGATTTTCGTCCGGTATCGGCAATTGGCGGAGCCGTGAGGCTGAAGGACGAGATCAAACTATCGTTCGACATCACCGCTCGCAAAGCAGTTTAGTTTCTCAGGAGACATCGGAAATGTGTTTAGCCATACCGGGTAAGATCGTCGAAGTCTCCTCCACTGACAACCAGGATTTTGCCCTCGTCGACGTGGTCGGAGTACGGCGCAAAATTGATTTGGGCTTGATACGGGACGACAATCCGGTTCCCGGCGACTGGGTTCTGATTCACGTCGGATTCGCCATGAGTAAAATCAGCGAGGCCGATGCGAACGATCAGATCAACACGCTGCGCATGTTGGGCGAGATCGACGGCGCCATGCAGGAAGTGCGCGGATACGGCCTGGAAGACATAAACTAGCGGCAAATGCGATGCGATACGTAGATGAGTTTCGTCAACCCGAGCTGATCTCTAGAGCGGCAGATGAGATTCGGCGTCTCGCCGGGGGGCGACACTATCGCATGATGGAAGTGTGCGGCGGACACACCCACGCCATCTATCGCTTCGGCCTGAAAGACATCCTTCCGGAAAATATCGAACTAATTCATGGTCCCGGCTGCCCGGTCTGCGTGCTGCCCATGGGGCGGATCGACGACGGCCTTTCGATCGCACAGTATCCAAACGTCATCTTCGCCGCGTTCGGCGACATGATGCGCGTACCTGGAACCCAGGGCAGCCCGCTCGAGCACAAAGCTCGCGGCATGGACGTGCGCATCGTCTATTCGCCGTCGGACGCCCTCAAACTCGCCCGGACGAATCCCGACAAACACGTCATGTTTTTTGCCATCGGCTTCGAGACCACGGCTCCCTCAACCGCGCTGGTCTTAATGCGGGCTAAGGCTGAAGGCATTCGCAACTTTTCGGTTTTCTGCAATCACGTCACCATCATTCCGGCGATTCGCGCCATTCTCGATTCTCCTGACATGCGCCTCGACGCCTTCATCGGTCCCGGACACGTTTCCACCGTCATCGGCTGCCGCCCCTACGAATGGATCGCGCACAACGAGCGCAAACCGATCGTGGTTTCCGGATTCGAGCCCCTCGACATGCTGCAATCGATCATCATGCTTCTTCATCAGCTCAAGGCAGGAGAATCAAAGGTTGAAAATCAGTACAAGCGCGTGGTTCCATGGGAAGGCAATCGCGCCGCCCTTAAGGCGATGGCGGAAGTGTTCGAACTGCGCCCATATTTCGAGTGGCGCGGGCTTGGCTTCATCTCGCAATCGGCGCTGCGACTCAATGAAAGATACGCCCAGTGGGACGCCGAGCGGCAATTTGAGATTCCTGGAATCCGCGTGACTGACCCAAAAGCCGCGCAGTGCGGAGAAGTATTGAAGGGCGTTTTGAAGCCGCATCAGTGTAAACTTTTTGGCCGGGAGTGCACTCCGGAGCATCCTATCGGAGCGCTCATGGTGTCTTCTGAGGGATCATGCGCCGCCTACCACAACTACGAACACCGCAAGGCAGCAATGGTGAGTTTGAGCTCGATCGCGTGAGCCGCCAGCCCGCTGAAGACGCTGCGCCGGTACCCATTCGCTTCCGCGATCCTCAAATTGAAATGTCTCACGGAGCCGGAGGCAAGGCCAGCCGGCGGCTCGTGGAGGGGCTTTTCGCTCCGATACTGTTCGGCAACCATCCCGGCCCGCTGACCGACGCAGCCCTGGTAGACATTGGTGGCACAAAAGTCGCCATCACTACCGACAGTTTCGTCGTAAAGCCCCTCACCTTTCCCGGTGGTTCGATAGGAGAGCTGGCCGTAAACGGAACCGTGAACGACCTGGCGGTGTCCGGCGCCAGGGCCGAGGCCCTGGTTGTAACCTACGTGCTCGAAGCGGGCCTTCCAACTTCCATTCTTGAAGGCGAGGTTCGGGCCATGGCTAAAGCCGCTCAGCGGGCGGAAGTACGCATTGCCGGCGGTGACACGAAAGTGGTTGAGCACGGCAAAGCCGATCAGATGTATGTGACCACAACCGGAATCGGCCATGTGATTCCCGGCGTGTCACTCGATCCCGCGTCGGTGAAGACCGGCGACAAGATTTTGCTCTCTGGACCGATCGGTGATCACGGCATCACAATTTTGCTGGCGCGCGGAGAACTCGATTTCGAAGCGGACCTTCGTTCCGACACACGATCAGTGTTGCCCATGGTGGAAGCGCTGATTAACGCCGCCGGGCCCGGAGTGCGATGGATGCGCGATCCAACGCGCGGCGGCGCCGCAACATCTTTAAACGAGTTGGCTCGCGATTGCGGTCTGGGCATGGTTCTCTTTGAAGATCAGATTCCAGTGCGCGATACCGTGCGGGGTGCTTGTGAACTGCTGGGTCTCGATCCGCTGCATATCGCCAACGAAGGCCAGTTTCTTGCCGTAGTATCCGCCGAATATGCGGACGCGGCTATCAGCGCCTTGAGCCTCGCCCCGGGTGGAAATGAGGCGCAAGCGATCGGGGAAGTTCGCGATCAGCCCGCCGGCACGGTGCTCGTGACAACGCTTTACGGCGGCAGCCGGATTGTCGATATGCTCGTCGGCGATCCCTTGCCGAGAATTTGCTAAGAGCACGCAGAAGACTAGAAGTATGGCCACAGCCCTCAAACTCGCCAGTCTGGTGGAAGAACGGCTGCTCGGACGCAACCAAGTGTTCGAACAATTCTTTCAGCGCGAGGCGCCGCGGTTGGCCGAAGCTTGCCGCGAGATGTCGGAACGTTTCTTGCGCGGAGGACGCCTCCTGGCTTTTGGCGGAGGGCCCTACGCCACTGACGCCCAACACGTCTCCGTGGAATTCGTTCATCCTGTGATCGTTGGCAAGCGCGCGTTGCCAGCGCTCGACATTTCCCTTCTCTTCCGCCAGTGGCTTGAAGCGATCCTTCATCCCGACGACATCGTGATGGGATTTGGTCCTCCAGAAGGCGACTCTGCGATCTGGTCGTCCCTTCAGCACGCGCATTCCCGCGGTGCGATGACATTCGCTCTGCCCGGCTCCAAAGGTTCCTATGCTGCTGGCGCAGCTTCCCAAGACTCTTTCATCCATCAGGAAATTATCGAGGTCCTTTATCACACGCTTTGGGAAACGGTTCATGTCTTTTTTGAGCACCGCGAACTCGGACATGATGTGGGCGAGTCGGCATTTCTGTATCCCTTCCTGGGCACGGAGAAGCAAGGAACTCTTGACCTGCCCGCGGAAGTCGCCGCGTCTATCCTGATGAAGGTGCATGACGATACGAGACTTCGCGCGCAAGTCGCAAGAGAAGAAGCCGAAGTGATCGGAGCTACGGCAGTGGCAATGGACGAACGCCTGCGCCGCGGCGGCAAATTGATCATTTTCGGCAATGGCGGCTCAGCGACCGACGCCAACGATTTCGCCATCGATTGTGTTCTGCCGCCAGCGGGCTATCGGTCGGTTCCAGCCGTCTCTCTCTCTCTTGAGCCTGCGAACATCACGGCAGTTGCAAATGACATCGGCACGGAAGCAATTTTTCTTCGCCAGTTAATCGCGCAGGCTCGTCCTGAGGATGTGGCGATCGGCATTTCCACGAGCGGGGGATCGCGCAATATCATCATGGCGCTGGAAGAAGCGCGGAAGCGAAGGCTGTTGACTGTGGCGCTGCTGGGATACGACGGTGGCGAGATCAAACGGCGGCAACTTGCCGACTTTCCGATCGTGGTCAACTGCGACTACATTCCGCGGATTCAGGAAGTGCAGGCTTCGATCTATCATGTCATCCGCGAATCGCTGGAGGTGTTGGGCCGTGGCCAAACTTGAACTCTTCGGAGCGGCGCGCTGTCCGCATACCGGCGAAATGCGCGAGTGGCTGGAATGGAAACGCAGCGAATTCGTCGAGTACGACGTGGAGGCCGACGCCGAGGCGCGACGCCGCATGCGCGAACTCTCCGGCGGCCAGCGCACCGTGCCCATCCTGGTGGAAGACGGCAAAGTTGTACAAGTGGGGTGGCAAGGCCACGGCTGCATCGTCGATGAGTAGCTTGGCGTAGATTTGCGCATAGACAATCATGACCAGCGCCCGTTCCATTCACGTTCGCGGAGTCGTGCAGGGCATAGGGCTTCGTCCGTTCGTCTACCGGTTGGCCCGCGCCCACTCTCTTAGTGGATGGGTACTGAACAGCAATAGTGGAGTCGAAATTCATGTTGAAGGCGCGCAGAACGAGTTGGACGATTTCCTTCGCGACCTGAAAACGGAACTTCCCCCTGCTGCGCACATTTCGAACCTCGATGTCCGGCAAGCGAACTCGGCGGGCCTCACACAATTCGCCATTCGCACCAGCGAGCACCGTCACAGTCCTTCCACCGAAATTTCGTCCGACCTGCCGGTTTGCGACGATTGTCTGGCCGAGCTTTTCGATCCCACCGATCCTCGCTATTTGTATCCCTACATCAACTGCACGAATTGCGGACCGCGCTATACCGTCACTCTGGCGTTGCCCTACGACCGTCTCAACACAACCATGAATCGGTGGATGCTCGATGCTCACTGCGCGGCGGAATATACCGACCCTTCGAATCGCCGCTTTCATGCGCAGCCCGTCGCCTGCCCAGCCTGCGGGCCCGGATACTATTTGTATCCAAACAAAGACAATGCAGGCGGCAGCAAAGACAGTATTCGCCACGGGGCAACCATGCTTTCCGCCGGAAGCATTCTCGCAATCAAGGGACTCGGTGGATATCACCTGGCGTGCGATGCGCGAAATGCCGCAGCAGTCGTGGCATTGCGCGAGCGCAAGTACCGCAAAGAGAAACCGTTCGCGCTCATGGTAAGCACGGTCGAGCTGGCGCGGAGCGTGGTCGAGCTTTCTCCGGAAGCCGAAGCTCTGCTTACCTCGAGGGCGCGGCCCATCGTCCTGGCTCGCGCGAAGATTGGACTCGAAGGCGTCGCGCCGGACAACAGCGAACTTGGCGTGATTTTGCCTTATACGCCTTTACATCACTTATTATTCGCGGCGGGCGCTCCTGACATCCTGGTCATGACGAGCGCCAATCGATCGAGTGAACCCATCGCGTATGAGGACGAAGACGCTCTACACCGGCTGGCTGGAATTGCTGATTCTTTTCTTGTCGGACAACGACCCATCGCACGGCGCGTGGATGACTCGGTGGCCCGCGCGGGGGCCTTCGGCCCCGTGATTCTCCGGCGCGCGCGCGGATATGCGCCGGCAGCCGTGTCATCTCTTCCCACAGACCGTCCGATTCTCGCACTCGGAGCCGATTTGAAAAATACAATCACTCTAGTTGTGGACGGGCGCGCATTTGTCAGCCAGCACATTGGCGACCTGGATCACTATCAGTCGCTCCGTGCATTCAGAGAGACCATCGACGACCTGGTTTCGATGTACCAGGTCCCGCGCGATGAGTTGCTGGTCGTCCACGACTTGCACCCGCAATACCGGTCGACGGACCACGCTGCGGCGTTGCGCATCCCAGACACTTTCGCTGTGCAACATCATCGCGCCCACGTGGCTTCGGTCCTCGCCGAACGAGAAGAGTGGAACAAACGAGTCGCAGCGGTGAGCTTTGACGGCACCGGGTACGGAGATGAAGGATCGATTTGGGGCGGCGAAATTTTCATCGGCAGCATTCGTAAAGGCTTTGAGCGAGTCGCGCACCTGCGGCCCGCGGCTCTTGCCGGCGGCGACGCAGCGGCGCACTCGCCGGTTCAGGCTGCCGCCGGATTTCTGGCCCAAATCGCTGGCATGCCCGATGTCCTCACCTTGCCGTTCGCCTTTCCAGATCGTTATCGTAATGCGGGTGAACTCGTTCGCAAAGAGATTCGCACTTTTCCGACAACATCGGTTGGGCGTCTCTTCGACGCTGCCGCCGCACTTTTAGGATTCACTCGCGAAGTAACTTTCGAAGGTCAGGCGGCGATGTGGCTGGAGCAACTGGCGCGCGGTGCGGGTGCGACAGATTGCTATCCCTTCCCATTCGTCGGCAACGAACTGGATTTTCGTCCTTTGCTGTCAGACTTAGCGCAAGATCGAGCTCGAGGCCGTGACGTGAAGCAGATTGCACGAGCCTTTCAGCGCGGGATCGCTCAAGGCTTGAGTGACGCGCTGAGCGAGCTTTGTCAGGCTCATGCTCTCGACACAGTTGTCCTTTCCGGGGGCGTCTTTCAGAATGAGCTGCTGTTGGAAGATTTGAAGTCCATCGTCGCGGATCGGCTCCAAATATGGATCAACCACGCTGTGCCACCCAACGATGGCGGAATCAGCCTCGGGCAGGCGGCGCTGGCGGCCTTTGGACGGTTCGATGCATTGCAGCCCTCGATCGAGCAGATTACCGAGACCACCCATGCATGAACTTTCCATCGCCATGAGCATCGTGGAACTGGCGGAAGAAGAGGCCGCCAGCCGCGGCGCGCAAATCGACGCCGTACACCTGAAGCTGGGAGCACTCTCTGGAGTGGTGAAAGAGGCGCTCTTATCGTGCTACGAAATGGCCTGCGAGAATACCGCGTTGCAGGGCTCGCGCCTGATCATTGAAGACGTACCTGTCGTAATTTTCTGCTCGACTTGCAACGCCGAGCGCGCTCTCAGTTCGATGCAGTTATTTTGTTGCGCCGAATGCGGCGCACCTGCCACTCAAATCATTCACGGCAAGGAACTGGAAGTAGTTCTACTGGAGATTAAGGAATGCGTCCCGAACCCCGCTTGATCGAAGTCCGCAAGAACGTCTTGAAGCAGAACGATATGATCGCGCGCGGCCTCCGCGAACGCTTTCGCTCGGCGGGAGTTTTTGTGGTGAGCCTGGTCTCCAGCCCCGGCTCGGGCAAGACCGCATTTCTCGAAAAGACGCTAACCGTTCTACGCGCCAATTATCGCGTGGCGGCTCTGGTCGGCGACCTGGCGACTGAAAACGATGCGGCACGTTTAGCGCGAAGTCAGGCCCCGGTGCGGCAGATCACGACCGGCACTCTCTGCCATCTCGAAGCGGCGATGGTTGACAAGGCGTTGGAAGGTTGGAACCTCAACGAACTGGATTTTCTTTTCATCGAGAATGTCGGCAATCTGGTTTGTCCATCTTCTTACGACTTAGGCGAGGATCTTCGCATCGTGCTTCTTTCGGTTACCGAGGGCGAAGACAAGCCGCTGAAGTATCCTACGATTTTTAACAGCGCCGACGTAAGTATTGTGACCAAGACCGATTTGGCCGAAGCCGTCGAATTCAATTGGGACACTGCGCAAGCGAATATTCACGCGGTCCGCCCCGGCATGACCGTGTTCAGGCTTTCCGCCAAAAGTGGCGAAGGGATGGACGGCTTTCTGGAGTTTCTTGCTGCGCGGCTGTCAGAGCTGCGTCAAACTGCTGCCATCTAACCGTCTGACTCGACGGCATTCACCACGGGCCTTACTGCAACGACCGTGCGACCGCCGCGAAAAACGACTCGTCATTCAATACGTGCGAGGCCGAGTCCGGCTTGGGTCGTGCACTGAGCACAACGATGACGAGCTTCTCATTCGGATTGATGTAAAGGTGCTGGCCGAAGATGCCGACAGCCTGAAACGCTCGGCGGTGTATGGGATCGCCCGCAGGCAGAGGCCACCAGAAATAACCGTAATCGACCGACTTCCCCCCGATCACATGAGCCGAGCCAGCCTCGCGAAACCAGCCATCCGGCACAATCTGCTCGCCATCGATCGATCCGCCCTGCTGCACAAACACTCCGAAGCGGCCATAGTCGCGCAGGCATGCACCCAGCCCGCTGCCTGCGAGTCCCATCCCACCCGGCGCTTCAATCCACCAGGTCGCATCCTGCTCCATGCCGAGCCGTGACCAAAGCGTCTCCGAAAGATACGTAGCGAGCGGCTTGTGCGATGCGGCTTCGATCAGCGCTCCCACTAGAAACGATTCGCCGGTGTTGTAGTGCCAGATCGATCCGGGCGGACCCGCGCGCGACAAACCACTCATGTAAGCGAGAATCGATCCCCGCTTATGCGCTAACTGCAAATCCAGTAACTTTCTGCGCTCGGAATTCGGGTCGGTGTAGGTTTCGTCCCACTTCACCCCTGAGGCCATTTGCAGCACGTTCCGGATAGTAACTCCGTCATATACTCCGCCCTTCAGTTCTGGCACGTACCGCGTCATAGGATCGTCAAGGCTCGAGATCAGGCCCTGCCGCAACGCCGCGCCCACCAGCGTGGAGGCGATCGATTTCGCCATGGAGAAGGATGTCCAGCGCGTGTCGGGCTTCGCGCCGAGTTCATAATCTTCAAAGACAATCTTTCCGTCCTTGAGAATCAGCAGCCCGGCGACGCGGTTGTACGCAAGGTAGTCGTAGAGATCGTAGTCTTTACCTTCGGAAACGAACTTAATTTCACTCAGCCGCGTGGGCGATTGTGCGAGCGGGCGGATGTCTCCTTTTCGCTGAGCCAGGTTCACGGGGAAAAGTTCATCGCTGTGTTCAAAGGTTGTGACCTCTTCGCTGGGCAGCATCTTGCCGTCATACATCTGCCGCGGACCCACTCGCTGTTGGGAAAGTGCCGGGAACCCGGCAAGGAGAATAGTTCCGACAATCCCCAGGCTCAATTTCCAGTTAGCAAGGTTTCTCCGGTTGCGGTCGACGTGAATTCTCATGCGTCCGAGTTTATGGATCGGAATGTGGCGCGCGCAAGTAGGAACCGAAGTAACCATCCGGCGACCCCAGGAGACTCAAATTCTCCCTGCAATTTCTGATGGCGCCGCCATTCTTACTTCGAACAGTCGGACGATCGTGAGGGTCCAATTCCAATGATGAGAGCCTGGAAGATGAGAGTCTGGAGTCGTGGTTTTCAGCGGCGATTTAGAAAGTCTCTGTCCGATCGATTGTTAGTTACCGTGATCGCCCCCTGCATCTTCGCAAGTTTTGCGTGGGCAAGTTTGGCATGGGCGCAAGAGAGTTCCCACTCCGCGGGATGGGTAGTGATCTCGGTCGAGGACTATCGCGTTCTGCGCGCCAAGGCCTATCCCGCCGATCGACCTCCCGAACCGCCTCCGGTTGACGCAGCCCTGAGCCGCGTCGACTACGACCTGCGCGTCGAAAACGATCTCGCGGCCGGCAGCGCCACTCTCACCGTCGATGTACTGAAAGACGGTTGGGTGCGAGTGCCGATTCCGGTTGGACTGCTGGTGCGCGAGGCGCATCTCGACGGCAAACTCGTTTCTCTGGTTCCGGGCCCCACAGAAAAAGGGTCACAGCTCTCGGCGCTGCTGTCGCATCCGGGACGATCAGTTTTGCAACTGGACATCGATGTTCCCGTGACTTCATCCGCTGGTGAAGAAAGAATTTCTCTGCCCTCAACCCAATCGGGCGTAACTCGCGCTTCATTGCATCTGCCAAGGCAGGGAATCGATCTGAAAGTCTCTGGCGGGCTGCTCGCGGAGAACTCAGGATCGGCGGGAGAAACAGACTGGCTGGCCTACGCGCACGGCGCCGAAGGGATTTCATTTTCCTGGCGCAAGAAGGTCGAAGATCACCACGTCGATCTACCGCTGCGCATGCGCGGATCGCTCACTCAGCTAACCAGCCTGGCGGAAGATTCGACGGCAGTTCATGCGGAGGTGAACCTTGAAATCGTTCAAGGAGCAGCGCATGAAGTAAGACTTCAGCTGCCCGACAAGGTCACCATCAATCAGGTTCTCGGCGCGACCATTGCCGATTGGGAAATGAAGAATGGTGAACTCGCCATCACGTTTCTCGAACCGGTAGAGCACAGTGCTCGCTTCGTTATCAACGGCGAAACGCAGCTGCCCCGCGATGGAATTATCGAGATCCCCCAGTTGCGCCTGCTAAACGCCGAGCGCGAGACGGGAGGAGAAGCAGTGGAGATTCTCGGCGCAGGTGAGATCAAGGATCGGAAATCGGAAGGACTGGAAGACGCAGACGCCTCCGATCTTGGCGAGGCGGTGGCTAGCCGGCAATCCCCCGCGCTGGCGGCGTTTCGCTTTCGCTCCGGCGACGCGGGCATGAAGAGAACTCTCAGCGTAAACGTTGCGCGCTACGCGCAGCAGGCTGTTCTCGTGGCCAACGTTGAAGAGGCTCGCTATCAAGTGCTGATGAGCGTCGACGGCAAAGACCTGGTGCAGGCCCGTTACGCAATTCGCAACAACCAGCGCAATTTTGTCAAAGTCACGCTGCCTGCGGGCGCAACCGTGTGGAGCGTCGCGTTGAGGGGAAAG
>Ga0210410_10001019_pt1 | contig 27150 bp, 20 predicted proteins | sample IncBWC4MmetaG_FD_161058 | JGI IMG/M metagenome (GOLD analysis project Ga0210410, IMG submission 161058) | Forest soil microbial communities from Barre Woods Harvard Forest LTER site, Petersham, Massachusetts, United States - Inc-BW-C-4-M | ecosystem: Environmental > Terrestrial > Soil >... | reverse complement strand
GCTCTTCGACGATATCGAAGAGCAGGCGCAGAAGATGTACAAAGCAGGCGTGCCTGCGGCGGACGCCGCGGATCTTTACGAAATCCCAGAAAAATACAAGAACGTCGCAATTTTTTCTTGGGACTTCTCCATCGGACCGGCGATTCTGACGCTCTATGCGGAGTGGGGAGCTAAGTAACCGCGGCGGCGGTGCTCCGCGCTGAGGGCCCCGGCTCGTCCGGGGCTTCGATCGAGCTGACATCAGAATCTAGGAGGCGTCCATGTTGCACGAAATCGATACGGTTATCGTCGGTGGTGGTCAGGCTGGTCTAGCCATCAGCTATTACCTGACTCAGGAGGGTCGCGAACATGTCGCGCTGGAACGAGCGCCAGCGGTGGCTAATGCGTGGCGAAATCAACGCTGGGACTCGTTCACCCTGGTAACGCCGAATTTCCAAGTACGGATGCCCGGAGCAGAATACAGCGGAGACGACCCTTATGGATTCATGTCTCTGGCAGAAGTCATAGAGTACTTCGACAACTATATCGAGCGCTTTCGCTTACCTGTGCATTGCGGAGTCGAAGTGTTCAGCGTAGAAAAGGTCGGCGACAGATATGTCGTACGTACAAGCGAGAAGAACTATGAGGCCAGGAACGTAGTAGTCGCGACAGGCCTTTACCAGTCGCCTAAGATTCCGCCATTCAGCGCGGAAATTCCTCCATCGGTCGTGCAGTTGCACTCGATGGAGTACAAGAATCCCTCAACTCTTCCAGAGGGTGCAGTGCTCGTGGTGGGAACCGGGCAGTCCGGAGCGCAGATTGCCCAGGAACTTTATCAGAGTGGAAGGAAAGTCTATCTCTCGATCGGCAGCGCCGGACGTGTGCCCCGACGATATCGCGGCAAAGATATCACCGATTGGTTCACCCGGGTCGGGATGTTCGACACCAAGGTCGAAGAACTGAAATCAGCGGCAGACAAATTCCAACCAGTCCCGCAGGTTTCTGGCAAGAACGGCGGACAGAGCCTGAATTTGCACCAGTTCGCCCGCGACGGTGTCATCCTGCTCGGACACGTGCGCGATGCTCACGAGGGACAACTCATCCTCGCACCCGACCTACAGGAAACGCTCGCCGCAGTCGATCAGTTCGAGATTGACGCACTGAAGAAGATCGACGATTACATCAGCCGTGTCGGGTTGGCCGCTCCGACCGAGAACATCCCGCGATTGCTCGATGGTTATAAGGAGGAAGAGGTGACAGAACTGAACCTGCAAGGGGTGGGAATTTCCACTGTTGTGTGGGCCACGGGATACGCTTTCGATTTCAGCCTTGTGAAGTTGCCGGTCGTCGATTCAGACGGATATCCCATCCAGAAGCGTGGAGTCACCAGATACCCAGGCTTGTACTTTCTAGGATTGCCCTGGTTGTACAACCGAAGATCGGGAATTCTGTTCGGTGTCGGAGACGATGCTGCTTATCTGGCAGCACATATTGCCGCGCCTGACTCACACCACCTGGAATATAACACGCCCTCGCGTGTCTTATCCGCTGTAGTCGATCGAGTCCGAGACAAGCTCTAGTAAGTTCACATTAGGAGGAAATGAGATGAGGTCGACAAAGGATGTAATCGAGAATCAAGATAGTCCGAACGCAAGATCTGTGGATCGGACATTCAACGTGTTTGGAGTTCTGTTAAATTTCTTAGTCACACCTGCAGAGACCGGACATGAAGTCACCCTCTTCAAAGGCATCCTGCCCCCAGGAGTTGTGATCCCTCTTCACAGCCACGCTGAGCCTGAAGTCTTCTACGTGCTTGAAGGATCGCTAGAGGTCTATCGGGAGAGCGGTCAGCCACAGGGATGGTCCACCGCTCAACCAGGGGGAGTGCTCGCGATTCCTGGCAACGTGAAGCACGCGTTACGGAACACCTCTTCGACACCGACGACTGTACTTCTCATGACGCAAGAAGAACTCTACAACTTCTTCCGCTCGATAGCGAAGCCCTTCGAGGCTGGGCAGATGCCCGCACCCCCGTCGCCTGAGGACATGCAGCAACTCTTCGCTGCTGCTGCCAAATATCATTACTGGATGGGCTCGCCCGAAGAGAACGCAATAATCGGCATCTCGCTTGGCTAATCGCATTCAGGTTTAATTCTCTTTTGATTCTTTGGAATAAAGGAAGTTCTGATGTGGCGTAACTACGTAAGGAGAAGACAATCATGACGTTAGGATCCGCTTCGTCGGGCGGCCGAGCGCCGGACGCGCTCCCTGGAAGACCCAAGGTTGCTATCGTCACGGGTGGGTCGAGCGGAATTGGCCTCGAGATGGTGAAGAAACTGATCGAAAAGGGTTATCGCGTGGTTGCGAACTCCCGGAACATTACGTCCGCTATGACGCTCCACGGCACAGCCGATCTGAAACTGGTGGACGGCGACATTGGTATCGAGGAAACGGCCAAACGCGTTGTGAGTGCCGCCATTCAGAATTTCGGGACCGTTGATCTGCTGGTGAACAACGCAGGGGTCTTTCTTCCCAAGCCCTTTACCGAGTACACCGCCGAAGATTTTCGGAGGGCAACGCAGACGAACCTGGCAGGATTCTTCTATGTGTCGCAACTCGCGGTAGCGCAAATGCGTCGCCAGAAATTCGGACACGTCGTCAACATCTCCACGTCGTTGGTAAGCCAGCCTATGGCAGGATGTCCCGGAAGCCTTGCAAACCTAACCAAGGCAGGCTTGGAGTCCGTCACACGAGCCCTGGCGATTGAATTTGCGGCCGAGGGTATTCGCTTCAATGCCATTGCGCCCGGTGTTGTAAACACGCCGATGAATCCCGTCGAAGCGCATGAATTTCTAAAACAGCTTAGTCCGATGAAGCGGTTGGCTGAGGTTGGGGAAGTTGCAGACCTGTTGCTCTATCTGGAATCCGCTCACTTTGTGAACGGCGAGGTAGTTCATCTAGATGGCGGGGCGCATGCCGGCAAGTGGTAATGCATCCCCTCAAATATTGACTACGATGATATGCGAGGCCAGAACCCCCTCGGTCAGGGCCTGAGCATTATTTGGATTCCCACGTATGGCCAATAACAGCAAGCGGCGAACGCCATGCAGGCTGGAATAGGGCTTGCACCCTTTGTCAGTTTGGAGAGCTTAAATGCCGATTGATTTTATCCTGAACGACAATCAACAACGCCTGCAGCGCGAAGCACGTCAATTTGCGAAGGATGTCCTATCCGGCGTGGCTGTCGCGACACGCGATTTGCCGAGCCCGATCGAGCGTTTTGTCGCGACACGCCCGTTCTACGAACGCCTGGTGGCGGAAGGCTTTTTACGAAAGTGCATTCCCGTCTCTGTGCGCGGCGACTGTGCCGGACTGGTTGACCTCGCTGTCCTGGCGGAGGAGTTTTATACCGTCGATCCTAACGTCTCACTCACCATGCTCTCTACAATGCTCGGGCTTACGCCGCTGGTGGTTGGCGGCACGCCAGAGCAGCGCCAACGGTTTCTGCAGCCCTTTCTTGCCACCAAGGGTGCACCGCTGGCCGCATTCGCCTTGACCGAGCCCGGCGGCAGCGCCAACGTCGGATCTCCATCGCCAGGAGAAGGCGTGCGCACCACCGCGCGGCGAGTGGGCGACTCGTGGGTCATCTCCGGCCGGAAGCAATGGATATCTGCGGCCACCGGATGGAACGGTGAGGGTGCCGACCTGCTCACGGTCGTCTGCCGCACCGATGCCAACGTCGAACCCTCGCGTGGCATCTCGATCATCGCTGTGCCTCGTCCCGATAGCGGCCTGATTTTTGAGCACGCATTCGATACGCTGGGACACCGCGCGCATCTGATGCCGCGCTTCCGCTTGGACGCTGTTCCGGTTCCGGCCGGAAACCTGCTGGGGCAAGAGGGGCGCGGACTCCAACTTGCCGCAGAGAGCTTTGCGGGTAGCGCGGCCCTCGTCGGTATCTTCGGTGTGGCGCTGATGCGCGCTGCATTTCAGTTTGCTCTTTCCTTCGCCAGGAGCGAGAAGCGTGGAGGCATCCAGCAGATCATCCAACACCAGGCAGTCGGCTACGCGCTGGCCGATGCGAAGACGACCATCGAGGCTGCGCGGGCGCTGAGCTGGCATGCATGCCGAGCGTTCGATACGGCTGCGCCAGGCGCACTCGAGCTCGCTATCCACGCCAAGGTGTTCGGATCGGAAGCAGCGGTGCGGGTCATTACCAATCTCATGCAGGTTGTCGGCGTCGAAAGTTATGGCCACGAATTGCCGCTCGCCGGTTTGCTTCAGGACGCTATGGCGTTGCCGCTTTTCGCCGGCGGCAATATCGGCGTTCGCCGCCGCCAGTTGCACGCGCTTATGCTTGATCCCGCGTATGACGATCTCGCGACGCTTGACGGCATATGCCTGGCCGAAACCGTCCCCTAACGTGAAGCGAGCCGTCGACGAAACTCGCTTGGCGGTGGAGAGTGGATAACCGTTTCGGCGGGTCAAAACGCAAGTCTTTTGCCATTCTACTGACGCAACCGAATTTATGACTCAGCTGATCGCGGAAGCCGAAACTGTCTTTTCTAAATATTGGGAAGCTGTTTCTGCTGTGCGAGAGACAAGAGATGAGGATGAAGCATGATGAATCGGCGGAGTTTCCTGGCTGCAGCGGCGGCTGCGGCGTTCGCTCCTGCAACGTTGCTTCGCGCGCCCGAGGGGAAGCGAAGGGTGGTCGTTGTGGGCGGAGGACTGGCGGGTCTTTCCTGCGCCTACGAGCTTCGCAAACTGGGCTTCGAGGCGATCGTTCTTGAAGGGCAGGGACGCGCAGGAGGCAGGGTCCAGACGCTGCGCGAGGATCTTGATTGGGGACTTTCGGCCGAGACCGGAGCGACACGCATTCCGGATACGCACCATATGACGCTGGATTATGTGCGTGAGTTTGGGCTGACGCTGGAGCCATTTAAAGGCGGCGACCTGGCCGATGTGCTGCATCTGCGCGGACAGAACTACGTCTCCGGACATGGCCCGGAACCGGATTGGCCGCTGCAGTTGACTCCGGAGGAGCGGCACCTGGGCCGCGGAGGCATGGCGAAGCGCTACATGGCCGGGCCGTTGGAACTGGCGAAGGGTAGCGAGGATTCGCTGAGCGTACCCGGCCCGATCCTGGAGCAAGATCATTACACGCTGCGGCAGTTCCTGGAGAAGCAGGGACTCTCTCGTGATGCAATCGAGCTCGTCACGTTAGGAGGCGATAAGGCGGTTAGCGCTGGGCTACTACTGCTGGTGGAACTCAATGAGCAGGTCACCCGCGAGTACTTTCATATACGTGGGGGCAACGACCAGCTTCCGGGGGCGTTGGCGAAGCAGTTAGAGTTGGGCGGGGCGATTCGATATGGATGCCGGGTGACGAGCGTTGGGCAGGATGACAGCGGCGCATGGGCTGTGATGGAACATGCCGGTGGTCATGAGACGGTTCGGGGTGATTATGTTGTGTCGGCGCTGCCGTTTTCGGTGGCCAGGAATCTGTTTGCGGACGCAAGGTTGTCGGCTGAGAAGCAACGTGTGATCCGGGAGCTGCAGTACTTTCCAGTGGACAAGATATTTCTGCAGATGCAGAAGCAGTTCTGGAAGGCGAAGAGGCTGAGCGGGTTTGCGAATACAGATCTGGTGTCGGAGAGATTCTGGGCGCTTGGGCCGGAGTCGCCGGAGGAGCGCGGCCTCCTGCTGTCGTATGTCATTGGAGAGAACGCGGCAAAGCTAGACACGATGGATGTGCATAGCCGGGTGCAACAGACGATTGCCGATGCCGAGATTGTGTTTCCGGGGGCACGGGAACAGTTCGAGGCGGCTCGAGTGAAGAGCTGGAGCGAGGATCCGTGGCAGCGCGGCGGTCTTACGTCGTTTGGTCCCGGTGAGCTTAGCTGGATTCCTGTGAATGCACGCAGGGAAGGCCGGATTTTCTTTGCGGGTGAGCATACGTCCCGGTGGAATGGGTGGATGCAGGGCGCGATTGAGTCGGCGCACAGGGTCGTGAAGGAGATCAGCGCATGATCTCGCGTTCGCGAAAAACTATCCTACGGGTTCTCAAGCAATGAGTTCTACTGCACCAAGGTCTTTGTGGAACTCGTCTCTCATTTCTGCAGATCGGCATGGATGTTGACTTGTCTGTCCGTGTTGCGCACCCTTCCGACCCAGGGTTTCAGTCCTGCTTGCTGATGGTTACATCGTGAAAGCAGCAGGTCATGTCGATATTCAAGGGGGTGGCGCCGACATATTCTCCGTCCACCTGGATGTCTGCAGCGGCTGGCGTGGAGCTGATATGAGCGTGTATGTCGGTCGCAGATCCCGGCGTCCATAGCGATATTTCTTCCAGGTGGTCCTCCGTCGAAACTGGCGTCAAATAGCCAAACAACCCTCCGGAGCCATGGCCCGGTCCGGCGGTGAAATACACCTGTGCGATACGCCCGCCTGTGGGATCATTAGTATTACGGCTGAAATTCCCGGGGCTGAGTGCCCATATACCTTTGATGACGAGCGGCTTCCCGCTTACATCCTGCAGCAGTCCGTTAAATTTTCCAGTAGTCAAGTCATAGGCGGCAATGTATCCGCTCGACTGAGTATCTCCACCACCCGCGAACTGTCCAATGAGTAGATTGTCGCTGAATCGGCCGAAATCCACTGGAGCCAGCGCTACCCCCCAAGGAGCGTTCAGCCAATCACCATGTTGGAGACGCAACAGAAGGTGGCCTGTCGAACTATAAATATCGACGAAGCCTAATCCTGGGCCGTCCGCTTCTAAGGGGGCCACTTGCTGCTGGTAAATGGCGTAGGTGACGACGATATCGTTGCCGATAGCTTGAACGTTGAAAGGCACATAGGGACGCGGTAGGTTTTCGTCCTTAAAGGCATTTTGAGAACAGTAAAGGGGATAATCAGAGCAATCCCCGTCAGGATCTCCCATGGACGGCTTTACACGGTGAAATGTGCTGTCATAAACATCGACGCGGGCCTTGGCGAAGTTTGCTGCGTAGAGGTAGGGCTTGCCATCAATGAAAGCGCTGGTCAGGCCCGTGTAGCTAGATCCGTCGGTAGTCTTGACTACCGTCACCGCCTGCATCGAGGGCGGTGCTGCCCCTTGAGCTACGGCCACGTTCGGATTCCATCCGGCAATCGTCCCGTCAATCGTGGAGAACAGGAATCTGGCTGGTTTGCCATGGGCCAGCAAAAAATCCGTTTGACTGCTGTTGAAGATGGCGCCAGTGGGTGTGCCTGTTGGCGTGTTCTTGTTATTTGGGTCCGCCTGGGGAATGCCAACGATTAGGGGCCGCTTCTCTCCCGCTCCAGTGTACACCGTGCTGATACCTGTCTTTTGGTTGGATACCCACCACGCACTGCCGGGACTGCGGGATATGCCCCAAGGATTTATCAACTGAGGGTCTGTGACGGGAGCGGCTCCCGCTGTGTTGGAAACAAGATTGACTCGCGTGTAGTGCTGCGCAAAGCACGCGGTTCCCATGATCAGAGCCAAGGCTGCACTCGCGGTAAAACGCTGTATCATCTTCATCAGCAAATCTCCTTCATTTATCGTCCTTCCCATCTCTTCTCGCCCTCATTTCCGAGTGGCGCCGTTTTTTTTTCCACGCCTTGATTCCCAGCGCCGAAAGAAACACACAGTCCTCGGCGGTCAGCAGCAGCTCGTTCGCGTTCTCGCCCGGAACCGCGCGTAAACCGATCCCTTCTGCCTTTTCAACTGAATCCCCGCAGGCGCGCGCTTGGTCTAAATTCGCTCTCCACAGTTCATCGAAAGTCATTGGCCCTCTCCTTCTACAAGGCATTGCGAAGAACCATTTGCGGCGCTGGAAATAGAACACATCGCCTGAGGAATTATTCCCAGCAAAAGAATCGACCCCTAGGTCGACCAAACATCCCCCGCTTTATTTGCTGTGTGCGAGTTCCTCGGGTGTGTGAGATTCAAACGCAAGAGGCGTTCATTCCGAAACCTCCTCGCCTTGCGCATAGGCAGAAGCTGGCAGGACATTCAACAAAAGTGCCCGGAGTTTGGATCGCGCTCGGGCCAGGCGTGACATGACCGTGCCGGCGGGACAATCCAGGAGTTTCGCGATTTCTTGATAAGAAAGCTCTTCATATTCCCGCAAAAGGATGATCTCTCGGAACTCCAGAGGAAGCCGCAGGATCGCTTCACGCACCAAGTCGCGTTCCAGCGCTTCCACATACAGTGCATGCGGATCTTTGGAGGTTGCCACGGCGAGATCGGCGGTACCCTCGTCGGTATCGAGCTCGATGATCCGCGGCGCGGCACGCACTTGGCGAAGTTGATTGAGCCAGATGTTTCGTAAAATGGTAAACAGCCAACTCTTCAGATTACTATCTGGCTGCAGACTTCCGATGGCCTTTAATCCGCGAACGTACGTCTCCTGAACAAGATCTTCTGCATCGGTTTGGTTGCGCGTGAGAACCATTGCGTAACGGAACAGTTGGTCAAGATAGAGCAATGCCGCGGTGTTATGCATCGCGCCCCCTTCCAGAGCTGCCGCTCCAACCGGAAATTCACTCATCTTTCCGTCTTTCAGAAACACGATGCCCTCCTCTAAATGGTTTCTGGGCTGGGACTAAGCACCGCCAAGCGAGATTGTGTTTCCCCTAGATCTCGGATGGCGGACTGCGAACGCCCGGCCGTTCGTGGTCTACTGTAGGGACCTCAGCTGAGGCAGGTGTGAAGTTCCTGTCCGGATTCTGTGGATTTCTTGTGTAGCTGCTATGCCACTGAGGTAAAACGATTTAGTAGAGGAGAATCCGCATATGTATCAAAGGCGGCGCTGGTATAATCTATATAGCTTTGCGGCGCTTTCTGCGATAACGACCAGGCTTGATGAAAACTTTCCAGTCATTCCGCCTCGACACAGCAAACCAGTGTTTATGGCGTGGGCAAGAGCGGGTTCCAATTGCCCCGAAAGCCTTCGACGTCCTGCGTTACTTGGTCGAAAATCCAGGGCGGCTAGTCACTCAGGACGAAGTTCTAGAAAAGCTGTGGCCTGAAACCTATGTCAATCCGGAGGTGTTCAGGAAATACATTCTGGACATCCGAAAGATTCTCGGCGACCGGCCCGATAAACCTGAATTTATCGAAACCGTGACTAAAAGAGGATACCGGTTCATTGCGCCAGTTATAGACGAGAGTACAACGCCGCCTCCGGAGCTAGGCACGCAAAAGCGGGATACGGAGTCGGGGCGTTCGGCTTCCGTGAGTTCGGGCTCAGCGGCCGTGGAACGGGAAGTCGGCTCTCACGTTACCCCACAGCCACCGTTATCCCAGTCTTCGCCTCTGCCGGGTGTGCCTTCGTCATCGACGGGAGTGAAGGTCGCGGAAGTTACTGGAACGAGCGGGAGACTCTGGAAGATTCTGATTCCCGCCACCGCGATTCTTGTCGCTGCCATTGGGGGATGGTTCTATTTTCGCTCGCACCGGACGGCGACCGCCCTCACCGAGAAGGACACCATTGTTCTGGCGGATTTCGACAACAAGACAGGAGATGCGGTGTTCGACGACACGCTGAAGACGGCGCTCAATGTTTCCTTGCGGCAATCGCCTTTCTTGAATGTGCTCTCCGACAGCGAAGTGGAGAAGACCTTGCAACAGATGACCCGTCCAGCGGGCACGAAACTCACGCCAGAGGTGGTCCGCGAGCTCTGCCAGCGGGCAGGCAGCGAAGCCTACCTTGCCGGAACGATTGGCAGTCTGGGCAGCCAGTATGTGCTGGGATTGAGGGCGGTGAATTGCCGGAGCGGCGACACCCTGGCCGAGGAACAAGTGACGGCGGCGTCAAAGGAGAAGGTGCTGGACACGCTGGGCAAGGCGGCAACGAAGATGCGTACTGAGTTGGGCGAATCGCTGACTACGGTGCAGAAGTACGAGACACCGGTGGCGGACGCGACCACGTCATCGCTAGAGGCGCTGAAAGCCTACAGCTTGGGACAGAAGACCCGGTTTGCGAAAGGGGAAACCGCCGCACTGCCCTTCTTCAAACGAGCCGTGGAACTCGACGCCAAGTTCGCCCTGGCCTACCGCGCCATGGCGGTGGCCTACTCTGGCGGTAACGAAATTGGCCGGGCAGCCGAGTATTCACGCAAAGCCCATGACTTGCGGGAGAAGGTGAGCGAGCGGGAGCGGTTCTCCATCGATGGGTTCTACTACCTGGTCGCAACTGGAGAACTGGAGAAGGCGGCGCAGACCTACGAACTGTGGAAGCAGACCTACCCGAGGGATTCTATTCCTTACAGCAATCTAGGATACATTTACGTCAGTCTTGGAAACTATGAAAAGGCTTTGGAGGAAAGCCGCGAGGCGCTGCGCCTGGAACCAAATAATGCGGTCAGCTATCTCAACGTGGGCGGCGAGTACACGAGCCTCAATCGGCTGGATGAGGCGGAGGTGGTGTACAAGCAGGCGGAGGAGCGAAGGCTGGAGAGCGAGATCCTGCTCTTGGGTCGCTACCAGTTGGCGTTTCTGAAGGGCGACGCGCCCAAGATGGCGCAGTTGGCCTCGGCTGCGATGGGAAAGCAGGGTACGGAAGACCTGCTGCTGGCCGCGCAAGCGGATACAGAAGGCTGGTACGGCAAGCTGAAGAACGCGCACGAACTAACCCGCCGGGCGATGAACTCAGCCCAGCACAACGACGCCAAAGAGAGTGCCGCATCCTATCAAGCAGCAGCGGCGCTACGCGAAGTGGAATCAGGCAACCAGGAGCAGGCACGGGCCGACGCGAATGCCGCGTTGAAGCTGGCCCCGAACCGCGATGTGCGGGTAGTGGCGGCGCAGGCTCTTGCGCGGGCAGGTGATACGACAGCGGCGGAGAGGCTGGTCGCCGAACTCGACAAAACATTCCCGCTAGACACTCTGGTCCAGAGATATTGGTTGCCCACAATACGGGCAGCCGTCGCGTTGGAACGCAAAGACCCGAACCGGGCCATCGAACTGTTGAAAGATACGAGCACAATCGAACTCGGTCAAGCCCCAAGCAGCCTCAACATATTTCTATGTCCGGCTTATATCCGTGGAGAAGCCTATCTCATGCTGCACGACGGCAACCGAGCGACGGCGGAATTTCAGAAATTTATTGACCACCGGGGAGTGGTGGTGAACTTTCCGTGGGGCGCACTAGCCCGGCTGGGACTGGCCCGCGCCTACGCGCTGCAAGGCGACACCGCCAAGGCCAAGGCGGCATATCAGGATTTCCTCGCCCTCTGGAAGGACGCTGACCCTGATGTTCCCATTCTCATCGCTGCCAAGGCGGAGTATGCGAAGTTACAATAGAGTCTTGCGAGCCTTCAACAGCAGGCCAGACTGCCTAGTGAGTGTCGTGCTAAACTCTCCCGCATGTTCGAGCCGATATTCTGGCCGCGACCGCTACCGTCCAAACGTTACTCAAGGCGAATGCGGTGAGGCGCAAAGTTCATTGCACCCGCGTGCCACAAATATCTCACGTGTGCAATGGCGCGGCAGGCTGTCGAGCTGAATCCACGATCTGATTCGTTTTGAATGCTCGTTCAATCACGTCGGCGGCCAAGTCTAGCCCATGAGTCCGTGCAATCACTCTCTGGAAGTAACGAGCTCTGTCGCGATAGCTTGGATTCGCTTGTACTCTCTGAATCAAATCTGAGAGACGTTCTGCCGTAAGGTCCCCTACTTCCACGAATTCGCCTACTCCGTGATATGCAATCCTGGCAGCGACGCCCGGTTGATCGAACCCTATCGGGATCGCCACCATGGGCACCCCTTGTGCCAGTGCTTCCAGAGCTGTATTCAGTCCTGCATGCGTGATGCAAAGCGACGCACGTTTCAGTAATTCAATTTGTGGAGCTGTGCTGACGATGATTACGTTCGATGGAATTGGCCGAAGATCGTCGGGATCGATATTCTTGCCCACCGAAAGGACAACTTGAGTCTCGGAAAATCTCCCAACCGCCTCAAGGATGGCACGATACGCGTGCTCGATGCCGTTCACCAGAGTTCCTAGGGAAGCGTAGATCAGAGGCGCTCCGGTCAATTTTTCCCAAGGAAAAGCAATTTGCGCCCGTCCTTCGTCGTCGTGAAAGGGGCCCGCGTAATGAAACTGGGGAGGCCAATTGGAGATTGGGAAATCGAACTCCTTCGGCGTCTGCGTGATGACGGCCAGCTTGGAAACCGTTGCGGTGGGATCGTTCCAGTCGATCTGCAGTCCGTTCTTCTCCGCGTAAGACTTGGCAACCGCTAAAATCGGAGCATAGAGTCCGCCGAACTTTTTCAATCCCTCGACGTTCCTGGCGAGAGCTTCGGGTGTCGTCTCATACGGCCACGGGAAAAGGCAGGCTGGGCTTGAGCCGGAGCGATCAATATGAAGTATGTTCCAAATGTGCACGTAGGGCATGCCCAGGCGCATCGGCACAAGTTCCACGAAATGGTGTGTGGTGTCAATTATCAGTCCCTCGACGCCCGTCTCCGCTATCTTTTCAGGTAAATGCTCCAACGCCGACTTACAGCGGCCGGGATGGGTTTTCCTGGCCGAATGCTCCACGACATCTAAGCCGTGCAGCTTGGCCAAAGGAGCATAGCCTTTGGCTACGGAACCTAATGGATACTCCTTTTCGCAGAAGGGTACGAAATTCAAATTCGCTGCACGAACGATGGGTTCGGCATCTGGAAGGCCAATAAACACTACTTCGTTTCCGCGCGATTGCAGCTTGCGCGCAAGCGCGGTCATCGGATTCAGGTGTCCTGTCACGGGCATACTCACAAAACCGAATTTCATTCTTCCTCTCCCTGCCGCTCGCCTCGACCGTCCCCGAAATCTGGCTAAAGCGACAATCCATGGTCTGGTGCACGACAAGCCGGTGTTCCGCTATAAGGAACACGCATGGTCGAGTTTTATTCCGGGCTGAGCAGAGGGTGGTTTAGGGCGCTACGTAAATCCCAACAATGGGACGCCGAGGTGGTCTTTGCGGTGAGTCTGCAGAAGGTTTTTGTCGCTCAATTGCGGAATAGATGAACTGTGTGAGTGTTTTGTCCTCGTGAGCGGAATAAGAAAAGCTGCCTCTGCTCTCGTGGGTTACCCAATGGAGTTCCTGCCGTGCTTTTCTATTTAGGCCCAGAACTGATTGCCGCCCTGCTAGGCGCGTATGAAGGGACTCGCGAGAATTCGCAAGCGAGCTGCGGACTCTCGCAGCCAACTGTAGACGAATGCGACGTCAGGCCGTCGCCCATCTCACCATCGAGCTTTCAGCGCCCCCCTACAAGTGCCGTGGCCATCAGTGTAACGGTCCGCCTTCTTCCTTGATCAGGTCTGCAGCGGCGTCCGCATCCAGGAGACGAGCGCCGTTTCGTCAAGGTACTCGTCCTCGTCCCTTCCGCCGAATCGCGTAGACTCACCACCAATGTCCTTACTCTGATTGTCTGTGTTAAAAATGTCGGCAGCTACTTTCCAAGTCCCTATGATTTTCTTCCAGATAACGACGAACTTGTCAGGCATCGGCATGATTTTCGGGAATATTTCTCAGCGTCACGTGTTGCAAAGATAGAGGCAACATGTGCCACAAGTCCGACAGCTTGGGCCACACAGACGCCACCGACCCTCGAATACATTCATTGGACTATGAAGGTGCGTCAGGGAATAGTGTTCCCCTGCTGTCGAATCCTCCTTATCTGGCAGATGGCAACCCACGCCCAACCACGAGAAAGGGAGGCCGATGAATGGACCCCTGCAATGAGGATTGCGTCACTATCTTGCGCTATCTCGCCAACGAACTCAGTGGCCCGCAGCTGGAAGAGTTTTCCGCCCACCTGAAGAACTGCACGGAGTGCGGTGCATACCTGGAGGAAGAGCAAATACTGTCTCGCCTACTCCACCGAGCGCGTCCCCTGTTTTCGGCTCCTGTAGCGATTCGTTCCCGCGTGTCTACGATGCTCGTCGAGCACTCCGCGCCGAAGCGCGCACCGAGGTGGCTTCATTAGCGTGCCATGCAGATTTTGCGGCCACGAGACGAAGCTCGGGCTGCAGAGGAAGCCAGTGGCTGCGGCGGTAATCTGCCGGACCCCAGCAAAAGAACGCGAACTCTGCGGTTGTTTCCAGCGCCTTCGCCGTGGTTGTTGGTGGAGATGAATTCTGTTCCGCCGTCGGTGCCGTTGGCAGTGCTGGCTTGTTCCTTGGGGGCGCACAAGTCGGGAACGTCAGAGTGGGATGCGTCCAAACCACGGACGCATCCCACCCAAAAACACCGCAGGCTGCCGTCCAGTTTACTGCTGGTCGCCTTGGATCAATATACGTGAGACAGAACGACGGAGTTGCTACCATCGGGCAGAACTCGCCAAATTCGACCTTTTATTACTTCGCCCTAAATAACACCTGACCTCCACAAGTATTCCCTCGGTAGGACGCACTCACTTCAACTTTGTGGAGACTTGACTGCAGGCCTGGAGAGACGCTTGCGCGCCTCCGAAAATAGTTGGGCGCGGGATACCGATTGTCGCTTCAGCTACAAAGCTACCGACGGTTCAGCCCGAATGTGATTTGGTCAGACAGGCCGCCAACGATTCGGTTTAGTTTCCAGTTCCCGCCAGAACGGTGTTCAAGGCTCAGGGTCAGCACCACGAGGCATCCCGTGAGCGGGAATAGATTGCAGGCGACCGTGTTTCACATCCTGACACCAGCCGGAAAATAAGGATGGCCATGAATTCGAGCAAGCTAGGTAAGCAATGGACCACTCAATTCAATCAACCTCATATGGTGCGGATCGAAAGCCCTCACCCGGTCTTGCGTGTGTCAGGCGGGAAAGGGACGGTACAAGGTCCGGGCCAATTGCCATTGGCGTTTGGCTCGACAGGCTCATGACGATGCTTCTTACGAACTATTCCATGTGCGACCAGGACAACGATTTGATGGTGCGCAGTAACGAACATGAGTTCGTTGAACACACCAATGCCAACCCACTTCTGGATTTTTGTCTCGATGATCTGACACACAAGGAACGGGATGCTCTGGAGAGCGAACTGAACTTGGCCGCTTGCCTCCAACAGGCACTGCTTCCCAGGCACGATTCTTCGGATCCTGCGTGGCAAATTTGCTACCACTACGCCCCGGCTGGCCTTCTCAGCGGCGATTATTGCGATTTCTTCGAATCCTACTCCGGTTTGTTTTTTCTTCTGGGGGATGTCTCCGGGAAGGGTGTGGCCGCTTCGATGCTGAAGAGTCACCTTCACGCCACATTTCGCAGCCTTGCCGATTCCGATCCTCCGTTGGACGTCATGGTGGAGGCCGCGAATCGCATCTTCTCCCAGATTACGGTAGCCGGCCAATTTGCAACGCTCGTGGTAGGCCGTGCCGAACGAGACGGCTACGTCGAGTTCGTAAGCGCGGGACACCCGCCGGTGCTGCACCTTCGCAAAGACACCGTGCGTTACGAATCTGCCACGGGGATTCCCCTCGGAGTGTCTGACGGCGTTCGATTTCCGTCTCGCCGCCTCTCTCTTGATCCTGGAGACATGCTGCTGCTCTACACGGATGGATTGACGGAGTCCTGTAATTCTGCCGGAGAAGAATACGGTTTCCGTCGTATAAAGCGTGTCGCCACGCAACATCTACGAACCACACCTTCGAAGCTGATTTCGGAGTGTCTCTCCGACCACCGCAGCTTCCAATCGGGAGCAAAACAGGTGGACGACTTGACGCTGCTAGTGATTCGCAGGACGGGCTGACCACCGGTTGAAACTTTTCCCACTGTGACAATTCGCCGGGCCACTAAGGAGAAGATCTGTGATGCCGGACGCAATATCGCAAACGCATTTGGAGGATGACAATCTGATCGCGAACGGCTTGCAGGGGGATCAAGAGGCCTTCAACATTCTGTTTTCAAAGTATCGTCGTTTGCTCTACGGCCTTGCCTCGCGTGTGCTCCACAATCACGACGAAGCCGAGGACGCGGTGCAAAACTCCTCTCTGCTCGCTTTCTGCAAGCTGCGAAGTTTCAAGCACGAAGGCGCTTTCCGGAGTTGGCTAGTAAGAATTCTGGTGAACGAGGCCGTGAGCATTCTGCGGCAGAGAAAGAACCGACTGCAAAAATTCTCAAAGCCCAGCTCTTCCACCGAGGTAGGAGAAATTATCGAACGCCTCCCGTCTCCAGGGCCCGACCCCGAACAAGCTCTCGTAAACAAGCAATCCGCTCTTGCGCTGGTAAAAAACCTGTCGGGCTTGGCCGCGCCACAGCGATCGGTGCTACTTCTCTGCGGGCTTGAGGGGTACACCACAGAGGAAGTGAGTGTAATGCTCAATGTGACGCCAACCGCCGTCCGAACGAGGCTCTTTCGGGCGCGAAAGAAAATTGCCGCGGCGCTGCGCCCGTCTGAATTCGCTGATCGCGTGACTTGATCTACCCACTCGCGGAAACCGATCACCGCCAAAAGCCTGCATGGCCCTCACGGATGTATTCGAACAGCATTTGGCAGGAACGCGTCGCACACCCAAAGAAAACGTCGAAAGTCAAAGGGGATCTAAGTCGCGACGTAATCCGCGAAGCGATGAGGAGCGTCGGGTGGCGCGCCGTGTCCATTGTTGCCATCGGCGAAGTCTGATCAGCTTTGCGTTTCCGGCCAGCAGGCCAGGTAGGTTCGCGCGTGAAGCGCAGCCCGGCGTGAGCCCAAGGCGCAAGACTCTCGATGCCCGAATCGCCGGCCACCCGGAAACTATCCAGAAACGGGGTTCTAGGAAACGCAAACTGCATCATTCCAATGTTCACCGCGCCGCGAAGTGTTCGGTAATTAGCCTTCCCCAGCATCCTCCTTGACCACGTTTCGAGTCCTCGCGCAGTCCGACAAGCCTTGAATGTCGCAAGGTGCGCGACTCCCGCTTCAGACGCGGCATCAATGAGGTTTGCACCCTGCTCGTGTTCTCGCAGAAAGGCTTCCCAAAAATTGGTGACGCCGAAAACGCCAGTGCAGCCTTTCAGTACCGGCTTGAGGCTGGCTGGATCATCGAAATCGGCTTTTACTACATCCGCCCCTAGCTGCTTGAACGTTTTCGCCGCTTCCGAATCAGGATGTCGCGTGAGACAGCGCACCTCAGCCTTGCCTAGCTTCAAGAGGTGACGAGCCACAGCGCCGCCTTGCAGGCCCGTGGCCCCCGTGACCAGGATTCTGTCAGCCATAGATAATTCCTTGAGAGTCAAGCGAAGCCATGGCCTTGTCTCAGGGCCGTACAGCTACTTCCCGGTTTGTCCCGCAGTCTTGAATTCGAAGACCTCAACAGACCGCTCTTTTGTTCGAGGCGCCTAGGACGCGAGCAATAGGGGGAGCGGATAGAAATGACGCGCGCAGCGGCTCGTCCCTTGCGAAAGAATTCGCAATCTTGAGGATGCAGGCCTCGGAGCGCTCACGATTTGCTTCAGCTGGTTTGTCGTCCCCTGCGTGCAGGTATAATTGCCACGCCGTAGCGTGGACTTGCCAGGCCGAAACGGGAATCTCGACCTTATCCAGTATCGCCAATGCATTTTCAATACACCTCCGAGCGCCGTGAGAATCCTTCTCAGCCCAGGCTACTCGTGCCTTCGCCTCCCAGGCGAGGGCTTGGATGTTGGGCTCTTCGGTGGAAAGCGCGGACTCCAGTAAATCATCCACCTCGATGCGCGCGTTCGGAATATCGCCAGCTTGCAGCCGCACTTCACTCGAACCAAGCCGGGCCTGCATTCGCCAGTACCAGTGTAGAAAGAAATTGGGCGTTATCCCAGGGTCGCGTACTTGCGCGAAGCACTGCAATGCCTCGGCGTATCTCCCCCGATAGAGTTCCGCATAGCCGGCCGAGATCATGCCGATGGCTGTCCATGGCACAGCGTGCTGTTTCGCGTCGCTGCGCATCGCAGTTCTGCTCAATCGCAGGACCCCTTCGAAATCGAAGCAGAGTGACCGCAACCAGGCTTCGCGAAAAATGAAGACCCACGGATCTTCGCCATTTTTCTGGGCGAGTTCCCGTCCTGTTCCAACAATTCGAAGCACCTCACCAAAACGACCACACTGCATCAGACTCAGAATCTTGGCGCCGAGCGCAAGAAGATAGGCGGCGGGACTGGTGGTTGCGATCATTGCGGCCTCTGCTTGCTTGAGCGCTTCTTCATAGTCGCCTTGCATTGCCTGCACGTACACGCAGAACATGTTTTCCGGTGTGCTCGGGCCGCTGAGACGCCGGATGGTGTGTCGGGCGGAAGCGCAGGTTTCCGCGTCTTGGTTTCGCCAGGTGTCATAGAGCAGGCGGAAACAGGCGGTAGCCAACTGCGTCTGTGCCAGGAGCAGCGGGTCGCCGTGGGCTCTGCTCTCTTCGACAGCCTGCTCGCAAATATCGTTGCCTCGCGGGGGATCGAGATACCAGGCCGGAACGGCCAGACGAGCCAAGGCCTCGATCTGGGTCTTTCTGAGTCCTGCTTCGGCCGCGCGCGCCGCCGCGGTCTCGTATGCCAGGGCGGAGTCCGACATCGCTCCAAGAGCGAAGTGTGCGTCGCCCATGCGCTGAAGCACCTCAATTTCCAATTCAATTCGTGTGCGGGCCGGCAACGATTGCGCCAATTCGAGCGCGAGTTGAAGCGCTCGGATCGAATCGCCATGCGCAAATCGCCTGGCGGCGTTCTCAGCAGTCCATATCAAACAACGCGCGGCTTGCTCGAAATCCCGCCCTGCTTCGAAGTGCAGCGCGAGTTCCGAGGCCAGTTCCCGTCTTCCGGCAGTGTAGGCAGCCATAAGCCACTCGCCCAGACTCCGGTGAAGTTTGGACCGGTTCGCGCTCGAAAGCTGGCGATAAAGAGCCTGCCGGTATAACGAGTGCCTGAATTCGTAATGGGCTGAATCCGCACCATTCGCAGCGTTTTGAATACCCACAAATCTGATGAACTGCTGCCGTTGCGCTAGTCTGTCGCATGTTTCTTCGATCGAGGTTGGCAGGGTCTCCAGCATGGCTGCGGCGGCCCAAACGGAGAAGCGTTCGCCGGCAACGCTACAGGTTTCAAGGATGCGCTGCTCCTCCGCGCTCAACTGCTCGAACTGATTTTCCAGCATTTGTTGCAGCGTCTCGGGTATACCAGTGTAAATGTCCTGAAGGGGCGCGGTCAGAGCCCATTTTCCCCCTTCCTGCACAATCGAACCTCTTTCCGCAATGTCCCGCACAATGCCCGTCATGAACAAAGCGTTCCCACCGGAGTTGTGGTGAATCAGCTCCGCAAGACCTGAGGGAAAGTCACTATCGGCAAACGCCACCGCCAGATACTCCGCGACGTCGGCTTCTTCCAGCCGCTCAACGGTGATTTCGTGGCAGAGATGGTGGACCAGCAAATCCTGTTTCAGAGTCTTTAGCTGACCCTGGAAAAGTAAAACATCGGCGGGCCGATAGGTAGCGATCAGGAGCAACTTTGCCGGCACGCGGCGGCGGGCGAGTACCGAGATCACGTCCAAGGTCGAATTGTCGACCCAGTGGAGATCTTCCAAGACCATAATCAACGGGCCCTGCGCCGTCATAGCCTCGAGTGCTTCGCAAATCTCCCGCACCATCCGTCCTGGCGTGCTTCCCAGGATCTCCTTTTGGAGCCAGTCTCTCTGTTCGGGTTTTACCAGGGATGGGAGCTGAGCCAGCCAGGTGGGCGCATGTTTCGCCAGCATCTGGACCAAAGAACCGTCTTCCGCGCTGAGAACCAGCGAGCCCAGCGCTTCGAGGATCGGGTAGTACGCTTCCTTTCCCCCGAAGCCCTCGATACACTGACCCCTTGCTAGCCGAAGATTCGGACGACGAGTGGCCTGCTGCTGGAATACGTCAACGAGCGCAGTCTTGCCGATGCCAGCCTCTCCGGTGACAAAGACGAGTTGTCGCTGGCCACGCAAGGCGCTGGCGAGACAGGCGCCAAGCTCAGTAAGCGCGGTCTTCCGGCCGACGATTCCCTTGATGCTGAAGCTTGGGGAAGAGGCTGCACTCTCATCGCTCACAGGAGCGATAAACTGGTATCCCCTTCTGGGAAAGGTTTCAATATATACCGGCTTTTCGGGGTCGTCACCAAGAGCCTTGCGGATTCCGCGAATATATTGCTTTATGACTTCTGGATTCACGTAGGTCTCGGGCCAGAGGGCCTCAAGAATCTCGTCCTGCGTGACGAGACGTTCTGCGTGCTCCACGAGATAACGGAGTACGTCAAAAGACTTGGGAGTGAGAGGTACGCGCTCTTCCGCACGCCAAAGGCAGTGGTTTACGGTGTCAAGCCGGAATGGCTGGAAAACCTTCATTGCCGGACCATAGCCTTTCGCTAGGTGGGATAGCAGGTGCCCATTAGAGTCCCTTTAGTCTATGCCTCCTCGCCTCATTTGTGCAGGTTCTGACCTGATCGAAGCGCCTGTATCGCTGTGAGGCAGGGCCCTTCACCAAACTTATACGCAAACTACACCGAAACCTCCCTCCTTGGATTCGCACCTCCCGTACTCTGCCGCCCGTAGCCGGACAGCTCGATCAAATCAAAACCGGCTCTTAAAAGGAAAGGATTGGATTCACATGAAAAAGATGTTGGCTTTGTTTGTTGTACTTTGTTGTGCGGTTGGGGCATTTGCCAATGACAACGACGCAGTCGTTCGATGGAAAACAATCGTCGGCAATATCACCGTTTCCAATAACGATGCGGTCGGGGGAATCAACCCCGGGACCACTCCTTGGAGCACGCTCGGCGGAAGGGCTAGCGTCAATCTAGTGACCGGACATGTTTCCTTCGATGTCGATGGACTGGTGTTGAATGGTGGCAATGCAACCGGCACTCCGGGACCGGTTGATCAAGTTGAGGGCTCGTTGATTTGCGATGCGGGCCAGAAAGATCAAACCATTTTCACGACAACGCCAGTGCCTCTAAACGCGCAAGGGAATGCGGATTTCTCCGGGACATTCAATACCATTCCGGGCAACTGCGCTAACCCCCTCTTTCTGATCCGTATTGGCCCAGATCTTCCAGGCGCCAACCAGCGCTGGATCGCTACGGCAGCAGTGCGTTCCTTTGGCGACAGCCATTAATCATAGGTAAGTGTTGAACCTCACTCCGAAGCAGGCGAGGCCTAGTCGGCCTCGCCTTTTTTGTCTGTAGCACACACCGCCGCATGGGCAGCCTAACCAAAATTTCACCGAAAGCGTCACCGGCAAGTCACGCCTTCACTTCTTTGTTCGCCTACTCTCACTGTTATGCGAGGAGCATTCGTAGTCCAACTAGGACCGGAAACAAGGCCGACGGAGGGCCGGTTCGAAGGCTGGGTACAGGAAGTTGATTCCTGCACGGAGCGAGGAGTTGCTGAAGTTTCTGGGAGCGCGTTTTGACCTGGTCCTGGCTTCAGCCAACAAGGACCGAGGAGGTAACAAAAGTGGGCAGGTCCCATGTGGGATGAAGAGCTCTCGTACAAGGAAGAGCAAGCAAAGCTGATGAGGTGACCGGTGAAATTCGGAACAGTCGTCGTCTGCAGCAAATGTAAGCAGCCCATTGTCTCGGGACAAGGCTTCGGTTACGTCTGCTTTAAGGTTCCCGGCAAGGAGGGCTACCACTTCTTCCACCGCAGGTTTCAAACCGGGGACTGCTGGGACGACTTCTTGAGGGAGAGCCGAGGAACGGAACGACTCTGAGGCCTGCGCAGGTTGGCGCTTGGACCTACTTTTCAGAAGGAGCGATATGGAGAAATTGATAGCAAAACAGGCAGAGAGCAACCTGTTCGGCTAGCCCGTGATCCGGAACGAACAATCACTGACTGCGGTGGAGGCCGACGCGGCGTGCTGCATCACTCCACGGGCTCCGCACGGTGTAAGACAGGACTGCTGTGGCATTTTCCTTGTTAGTGGCGAGAAGTTTCCTCCTGACCAACCAACCTACTGCTGCTTGGGCTGAACTCTTCGACAGTGCACGCGCATGCGTGTCGAGGCGTATGGAGGTTGTGCTTTCCTTTTGGGAATTTGGCGCCAAGCGTCCAACGTTGCGGCACTAATACGAACATGCGGCTTAGCAGAAGATTCCGTCGCAGTCCTCTTTTTGTCAGGAATACCAGGGCGGTTGGCGTGTCTATAAGAAGGCAGTGCACTCAGGACGAGCAGGTGGCAAATGAAAACCTCTGAAACGCGGACCCTCTTGTTTGCTTCCATCGGGGGAGCCCTAGAGTTCTATGATTTCGTGATCTTTGTCTTCTTCACTTCGGTGATCGCGAGGATATTCTTTCCGCCATATCTTCCCGAATGGGTTCGCCAGGTTCAATCTTTCGGCATTTTCGCAGCTGGCTATTTCGCGCGGCCCTTGGGCGGGATCGTGCTGGCACACTTTGGAGACACGCGTGGCCGTAAGCGCGTATTTACCGCAAGCGTACTTCTGATGGCGCTGCCAACTCTGACGATCGGTCTGCTGCCGACGTTTGCGTCCGTTGGAATCGCTGCACCATTACTTCTACTTCTCATGCGAATTGTGCAAGGCGCAGCATTGGGCGGGGAGATTCCGGGGGCGTGGGTATTCGTCGCAGAACATGCCGCGAACAGGAAGTCGGGTCTTGCGATCGGCCTGCTGACCAGCGGCTTGTGTACAGGACTCTTGCTCGGCTCCTTAACTGCAATCGGGCTTGATCTGACTTTCGGCAGGGAACTGATCCTTCGGGGCGCGTGGCGAATCCCGTTCGTTCTCGGCGGAATCTTCGGATTCATTGCGGTTCTGTTGCGACGCTGGCTTGCGGAAACAACTGTCTTTCAGGAAATGCAAAAGGAGGGATTGCTATCCCAGGAGTTGCCGCTCAGGGTGGTTATTCGGGATCATCCTAAGGCCGTTTTGGCGTCGATTCTCTCAACCTGCATACTGATCTGCGGTGTTGTAGTTGTTCTCCTCATGACCCCGACTCTTCTGCAGAAAAGCTTCGGCCTTGCGGCGCGCGAGACGCAATGGGCGAATTTGGCGGCGATTGTAGCAGGCGCGATATCCATAGTTTTGATTGCTGCCGCCACGGACCGATTCGGAATCCGACGTGTCGCAGTGCCAGCGCTAGTGCTCATGGTTGGTTCGACCTATCTGCTTTACTTGGGTGCAAGCCAGCATCCAGCCCTCCTGGTTCCTCTCTACGTGCTCGCTGGTGCAGGCACTGGGGCCACCGTGCTCGCACCCCTCGTCATGGTGAGGATATTTCCGCCAGCTGTGCGTTTCAGCGGCGTGTCTGTTTCCTTCAACGTTGCGCAAGCAGTGTTCGGTGGGTCTACGCCGTTGCTGGTTTCCTGGCTTGCTCATTTGGACCCGATTGGCCCGGCGCACTACGTTGCGTTCACCGCCGCACTGGGAGCCCTGTCGTTGTTATTAATTCCGTCCACTGCTCCACTTCCGCGTCGTGGATGGACGGCGGACTCCGTTGAAACGCCTGGCAAGGCGTAAGAGAAGACTAAGCGTGACGCCTTGCAACAAACCCAGCTTGGAGATGCTCAGCGAGCATGTCGTAAGAAACTGATCCCATCTGCAAGGAGAAACCCATGCCTGAGATTTCGCACATTGATCCTTGGAGCGCCGCGGGCTGGTGATGGAGGCAGTGAACAGCGCGGAGTATTTGACAACTATGAATATCCGATTGCCGCAGTCATCATTTCTTTTTTGTCTACTTGCTGCGCATGTAAAACCGGACCGCGGCCGCCGCGTCTAATACGTTGGCAAGCTAATCGACACGTGGCCACACGCACGGGACCGCGAAGCAACGCGCTCCTCCGTCATCTGAGTCGGACTTTCACAGAATTTGGGGCAGAGGTGTCGGAGGAGAAGACATGCAGCGTTGGGGAACAATCGCTCTGTTCATTGGGATCGGCCTGGCGGTCGCGGGCTGCCCGAAAGGCAGAACGAGCTTCAACCAGGGGCGCAAAGCCCAAAACCTTCAGAATTACGACGCGGCCTTTGAGTATTACCAGAAGGCCTTAAAGACGGATCCCGAAAACGCAGAATACAAGATCAAGTTCGATCAGGCGCGTTTTGGCGCCGGCGAAGCGCACACAAAGAAGGGGCTGAAACTCCGCGAGCAGGGCGACCTGGAAAACGCTGCCAGCGAGTTTCGAAAGGCGGTCGCCATGGACCCGTCGAGCGTCGCGGCCGAGCAGGAACTGCGAAAGACCGTTGATATGATCGACGACAGGGAGCGGGCGGCAAATGCGGCTTCCGAGCCTCCACCCGATAACGACGAGGCGGAGCTCGCTTCCGCTCCTCCGCAGCTCAAGCCGCTCTCACGAGCACCCATCAATCTAAAAATGAGCAATGACGCGAAGGTGGTCTTCGACACAATCGGCAAGCTCGCAGGGCTGACGGTGATTTACGATCCCGATTTTCCAGCACGGCGAATTTCAGTGGAACTGAATGACGTGACTCTGGAACAGGCACTGGACATCGTCTGCATCGAGAGTAAGGCTTTTTCGACGCCCATATCAGAGAACATCCTCTTGGTGATTCCCGACCAGGCGCAAAAGCGCCGTGATTATGAAGAGCAGTTCATGCGCACGTTCTATCTCTCCAATACAGCGCAAGCGCAGGACCTGACTGAAATTGTCACCGGACTGCGTCAACTCCTGGATTTGAAACGCATCCAGCAATTGAACGCGCAGAATGCCATCGTGATCCGCGCAACGCCAGACCAATTGGCTCTCGCAGAGAAATTCATCAAGGATATCGACAAGGCCAAGCCGGAAGTGATTATTCAAGTGGAAGTGTTGGAGGCGCGTACTGATCGCATGCGTGACCTTGGCATTTTGCCGGGGCAATCAGCCAGCATCGCCATTAATCCGAATCCGACGACCAGCAACAATAACAACGGCTCGAACAATTCCAATAACGGGGCTCCGGGCACGGTGACGCTAAACCAGCTCACACACCTAAATCAGAATGATCTGGTTCTTACCCTTCCCAGCGCCACTGCGAACTTCCTGCTGACCGATTCCACTACGCGGGTCATTCAAAACCCGGAAGTTCGTTCCCTGGAAGGGCAGCCGGCAAAGTTGAATATTGGCGACCGCGTGCCTGTCGCAACCGGCAGCTTCCAAGCCGGAGTCGGTGTGGGTTCGACTTCAGGCGCCGGTTTCGTGAATCCTCTCGTCAACACGCAATTCCAGTACATCGATGTCGGAGTCAACGTCGAGGTCACGCCGCGCGTGCACCCAAACCGCGACGTTAGTTTGAAGGTGCAAATTGAGGTTTCTTCCGTCTCTAACTTCCAATCAATCGGCGGTATTCAGCAGCCCGTCATCAGTCAGCGTAAAATCGCACATGAAATTCGCCTGAAGGAAGGCGAATCGAGCATTATAGCCGGCTTGATCACGAAGACAGACACGAAACAGCTGAATGGCTGGCCCGGTCTTGCGCATGTTCCCATCCTTAAGCACCTGTTCTCTGACGACAATCGAAGTTCCGACGATGACGAGATCCTGATGATTTTGACCCCGCATATTGTGCGCATGCCGGAATGGACGAAATCCAACTTGAAGGCGCTGTATGCCGGTTCCGAAACGAATGTTCAGGTCAAGAGGGCGAGCGAAATGCGCGCGCCACAGGCGCAAGCATCGACGGCGCCTCAGCAGCCGAATCGACAACCGTCAGCCGCCTCCATGGGGAATGCTCCAGGCCCGTTGAATGCAGCGCAATCGGGACAGTCTGCGCAGCTTCGTTTTGAACCGCGCAGTCTGTCATTGAAAGCGGGACAAACCGCGACTGTCGGTGTAGTGGTGGACAACGTCACCGACTTATTCTCAATTCCGTTCCTACTCCAGTACGACCCGGCAGTGATCAGCGTCGAAGAAGTGCGGCAGGGTGGCTTCCTCCAGACTGGGGACCAAGAGATTGCTATCGTGCAGCGGGTGGACAAAGAGCATGGTCAGGCGATCGTTTCTCTAACACGTCAACCGAACCGCGCAGGAGCAAGCGGCACGGGCACGATCCTGGGCATCGTAATCAAAGCGATTGGGCCTGGCACGAGCACCCTGTCGATTGTTCAGGTGAACGCCAGGAACTCCCAGCAGCGGCCAATTCAGTTAGCGACCAGTGAGGCCACCGTGCAAGTGCAACCATGATCTGCTAGACATGCGGGGCGCGAAAGCCGGATAAACCATGCTCTTGTCTCCCTAGTCTTGCCCGAAGCGGGCACAAATTCCCTATGCAGATAATTTCGTCATTCTGTCCGTTTGCGTTCATAGGCGCTGCGCCGGCTGAATGTTTATTCTGGACAGAATAATCCATAATATGACATAATGGATGACCTGGAGGCTTTGGTGGCCATATGCAAACAAAATCATTCAAAGGCAAAGTAGCTCTCGTCACGGGTGGTTCAAGAGGCATCGGAGCAGGCATCGCCCGCCGACTCGCGGCGGATGGCGCGTCCGTTGCCTTCACTTATTCCAGTTCCCCAGAAAAGGCCCTCGAACTTGTTCGCGAAATCGAATCCGCAGGAGGTAGAGCGCTATCCCTGAAGGCCGACAGCGGCTCGGCCGAAGAGCTGCGGGCCGCAGTGGCCAGAACTGCAGAAGCCTTCGGCACTCTCGACATCTTCGTCAGCAACGCGGGCGTTCTCACCAGGGGCACAATCGACACTTATACTCTCGAAGACTTCGACCGCATGGTGGCCATCAACGTCCGTGCCGCCTTCGTCGGTATTCAAGCAGCCGCCCAAGAAATGAACGATGGCGGCCGGATCGTTATCATCGGTAGCGTCACAGCTATCCGCACCGCCTTCCCTGGAGCAAGTGTCTATAGCATGACCAAGGCTGCGCTCGTAGGACTTGTTCGCGGCGCAGCAATCGATCTCGCCCCGCGCGCTATCACAGTCAACAATGTTCAACCGGGACCGACGGCCACCGATATGAGTTCAGCGCACGCAGAGTTGGCTAAGACGCTCATTCCTTTGAAACGAATGGGTGACGTATCGGAGGTCGCCAGCTTCGTCTCTTACCTCGCGTCGGAAGAAGCGGGCTTCATCACCGGAGCCAGCCTTACCATCGACGGCGGATACGTCGCATAATCGGAACGAGAACATCGAAAGAGAAGAGGCGCATGGCGCGACCGAAGGAGTTTGATCAGGAGAAAGCGCTTCGGAAGGCGATACGCCTTTTTTCTCAGCAAGGCTTTGCCGCCACATCCACCGATGACTTGATGCGCGTCATGGAAGTCGGG
>Ga0210410_10001018_pt1 | contig 27163 bp, 25 predicted proteins | sample IncBWC4MmetaG_FD_161058 | JGI IMG/M metagenome (GOLD analysis project Ga0210410, IMG submission 161058) | Forest soil microbial communities from Barre Woods Harvard Forest LTER site, Petersham, Massachusetts, United States - Inc-BW-C-4-M | ecosystem: Environmental > Terrestrial > Soil >... | reverse complement strand
CAGATACCGCTTGGTATAATTTTAATGTTAGAGGAACAGTTACAGGCATTATTGTTGACTCAGCAAATTGGATTATAAATCAAGTAGTTGGACCAACGCATGATGGAACGCTTACCGGAATTAATAATTATAGTAATATTGAAGAAGAAACAAGTGTATATCCAAACCCTGCCAACACATTAATTACGGTGAAAAGTGAAGGTAATTTTACTTTTACTTTATATGATGTTACCGGCAAGTTAATTTTAACTAAAAAATGTAACACAGCTGAAAGCCTTGATGTATCAAAATATACAAGCGGCATGTATTTTTATCAAATAAATTCGCAAACTATATCAACCATAAAAACCGGTAAACTGGTTATACGTTAATTGCTGGAAATTGCTTATTATTGTTTACAGTTAAACAATGAATAAGTTACATAAAGCAGTCGCATTTTTATTTCTCGTTTTTGTTGCATTTTCATTTTCGGCAGACGACGAACTAAAAACTCTTTTCACCATAAAATCAACTTCTGATTTTTTTACCACAGATAATTTGGGCAACACTTACCTTATTAAAGGCGAAGAGATAAAAAAATACGGCCAAACAGGTGATTTGCTTAAAATATTTAGCAACAAAACAACAGGTAAAATAACTTCGTTAGATGCCACTAACCCTTTAAGAATACTGGTGTTTTATAAAGATTTTGCCACCATACTTATTATAGATGATTTATTGAGTCAGAATGGCGACCCTATGAATTTACTGGATTACAGTTTAGAACAAAGTGATGCTATTTGCACATCCTTTAACAACGGGATATGGTTTTTTAACCGAGAAAATATGGAACTTGTGCGATTAGATGAGAGCTTTAAACCCGTTGTAAATACAGGCAATTTAAACCGTTTGTTGAGCGCAGATTTTAAACCAAACTTTATGCTTGAGCATAATGGTTATTTATATTTAAACAATCCGGCAGAAGGTGTTTATGTATTTGATATTTATGGCACCTATTTTAAAACTATTCCTATTAAAAATCTTCAACGTTTTCAGGTGAAAGACAATGTTATGTTTTATTACCTAGGCGGGGTGTTAAAATCATACAACATTAAAGATTTGACACAAAAGGAACTTCCGTTTAAAAATGTAACGGATGTACGAATAGAAAAGGAAAACTATTTTTTGTTTTACCCCGATTCGGTTGTGGTAAAAACTAATAACTAAAAGCACTTTTTGCTACCTTTGCAGCATGCTTGTAAAACCTTATTGCAATAGCCTTACAGAGTACAGTCGTTTTTTAACCCGCGAGGTAAAAATCGGCTCTTTAGGCATTGGTGGTAACAACCCAATTCGCTTGCAATCTATGACAACTACGGATACAATGGACACAGAAGCTACTGTGGCTCAAAGCATTCGTATGATTGAGGCAGGTTGCGAATTGGTACGAATTACGGCACCAAGTATAAATGAAGCTAAAAATTTAGAAGAAATAAAAAAACAACTGGTTGCCAAAGGTTACCATACGCCCATTTGTGCCGACATACATTTTACACCCAACGCTGCGGAGTTTGCTGCGCGTGTTATTGAAAAGGTTAGGGTGAACCCGGGCAATTATGCCGATAAGAAAAAGTTTGAGGAAATTGATTATACTGATAATGCTTACGAGGCAGAGTTAGAACGTATCCGCAAACGGTTTACACCACTTGTAAAAATTTGTAAAGAATATGGGACTGCTATGCGCATTGGCACTAACCATGGTTCGTTAAGCGATCGTATTTTATCGCGCTATGGTGATACGCCACTTGGCATGGTAGAAAGTGCTCTTGAGTTTCTACGTATTTGCGAAGACAATAATTACTACGATATTGTTTTAAGCATGAAAGCCAGTAACACACAGGTAATGGTTGAGGCGTATCGTTTATTGGTTCAAAAAATGATTGAAACAAATCGTAATTATCCTTTGCACTTAGGTGTTACCGAAGCTGGTGATGGTGAAGATGGGCGTATAAAATCTGCTGTGGGCATTGGTACTTTGTTAGAAGATGGTTTGGGAGATACCATTCGTGTATCGCTTACCGAAGAACCTGAGTTTGAAATTCCTGTTGCGAAATCGTTGGCAGATAGATATCAAAAAATTAAAAACACTAATCTTAAACCACAAGACTGGAATTTGCCTTATAATCCCTATGAACATGAGCGTCACCACACAAATGCAGTTTTAAATGTTGGAGGAAAAAATGTTCCGCGTGTTATTGCCGATTTTAGTGCTAAAGAAAAAATTACTGCGGCAAGCTTATTTGCCTGTGGATATAATTATTCTGTACCATTAGATAAATGGAATTTAACCGAACAAGCTGCTGATTTTATTTTTGCAGGAAACAATGTAGTTGATTTTGAATTAGCAGGAACACTTGGCATTATTTATAATTCAGATACTTGGGTAAATCATGCAAACCAAAAGCAATGCTATCCTTTGTTTTGTGCCGATGAGTTTTTTAAAACCAAAAAAAAATCGGATTTATTAAATTTTGTTGCTTTTGATAAAGATACTTTGCTGAAAGTAACGGATACTGAGTTTACTCTTTTAAGTAAAAATGCCGTTTTGGTTTTAGACAGTTTTAAAGAACTTGCTATGCCTGAACTACGAAGCATGATTGTTTATCTGCAAGAAAAAAACTGCAACATGCCTGTTATTATAAAACGAAATTTTAAAGACATATCTGAACAAGATTTTCAACTTTTCTCTTCAACCGATATCGGTGCTTTATTAATTGATGGCATGGGAGATGGGGTTTGGATTAAACAGCAAAATTGCACATCGCCACAAATTTGTAACTCAACCGCCTTTGGCATTTTACAGGCGGCACGCACACGCATTTCTAAAACTGAATATATTTCTTGTCCAAGCTGTGGGCGCACTCTTTTTGATTTACAGGAAACAACCTCAAAAATACGTACTGTTACCGACCATTTAAAAGGCATTAAAATTGGCATTATGGGTTGCATTGTTAACGGTCCGGGAGAGATGGCAGATGCCGATTATGGTTATGTTGGTACTGGTGTGGGTAAAATATCCTTATACAAAGGGAAAGAGGTTATTAAGAAGAATGTAGCCTCTGAAAACGCGGTGCAAGAATTGATAAGTCTTATCAAAGAAGGTGGAGATTGGGTAGAACGCTCGTAAAGCGTTTTGTTTTTTAAAAAATAAAACCCCCACTTTAAGTTAATTGATTGATTAATAGTGGTTTAAAATTTTCAAATAATTTTTGAAAACATAAATTTTTTTATTGCTTTGCAGCAAAATTAGCGTGTAGTAAGTTTTATACCTGATTTTACATCGAAGAGAGTATTTATTTAGTAAAAATTATAAGATTATGTATTGGACACTTGAATTAGCATCTTGGCTTGAAGATGCACCTTGGCCGGCTACAAAAGATGAATTAATTGACTTTGCTATGCGCTCGGGTGCGCCTATGGAAGTTATCGAAAATCTTCAGGAAATTGAAGACGAGGGGGAGTCTTATGAGACTATCGAGGAAATTTGGCCGGATTACCCTTCAAAAGATGATTTCTTCTTTAATGAGGATGAGTTTTAAGTAATTATTTATCGGAATAAAATTTAGAAAGGGAGCCACGCTCCCTTTTTTATTTGGCAGAAGCTCTTTGTAGTCTGTCGTTTATGGCTCTTCCTAAAAAATTATCCGGAAATTTTTCAGCAACAATTATTTCAACATCACTTGCATCTAAGTCTCTAATAGCAGCAAATAAATTATGCGCAGCTTCCTTTAAATCTTTAGCAGGAGATAAAATTTTTAGATGTTTTTTTTCTACGTTGTAATTTTGAAAAAAAGAAATGATGCCGATTTTTTTAGTGAGGTTGTTTTTTATAAAATCAGCTACATCACCTATAAATAAAGATTTTGTTGGGGCATAATGACTCTTTAACATGCCCGGTGCTGTAGGGTTTGATGACTGGTTTATCTGTACATTAACCTTGCCAACAACCTGTTCTATATCTTCAACAGCTAAGCCACCTAGGCGATAAACAGTAATGTGATTGTTTTCAAAACCAACAATGGTTGACTCTATACCCACCTCGCAAGTGCCGCCATCTAAAATATAATCTACTTTTTTTTGTAATTGTGCAGCAACATGTGTTGCGGTAGTTGGACTAACGTATCCAAAAGGATTGGCACTGGGTGCTGCCAAGGGGAAATTAAGACTCTCAAGTAACTGTAAGGTAAGTTTGTGATTAGGGATGCGAACAGCAACATCTGGTAAACCAGAAGTGACTAAATCAGGAACTATGTTTTTTTTAGGAAGCAAGAGTGTAAGCGGCCCCGGCCAAAAAGCATCAGCTAATTGTTGCGCCCATTGCGGAAAATCACCAACCCAAAGTTTAATTTTATCAATAGAATTTGTGTGGATTATAAGTGGGTCGAAATGAGGTCGGTTTTTAGCCTCAAAAATTTTAAGAACGGCATTTTTATCTAAACCATTTGCTGCTAAACCATACACCGTTTCGGTAGGAATGGCCACTAAACCTCCTTGTTGTAAGATTTGTTTGGCTTTCTCAATATCTATACCGATTTTCGACATGTAAATTTTAGCAATGATTTGTTTTCCGAATGCAAAGATAAACCTTGGTTTGAATATTGTAGAAAAACGTTCTGACGGATTTCATAATATCGAAACAGTTTTTTATCCTATGAACTGGTGCGATGCGCTTGAAGTAATTGAAAACAAAGGATTTCAAAAAGGAAATGAAAAAATAAATTTATCTCTTTCGGGCATTGTGGTAGAAGGAAATACACAAGATAATTTGATCACCAAAGCCTATACATTAATAGATGCTACCCATGATTTACCCCCTGTAAAAGTACATTTACATAAGAATATACCTATGGGGGCAGGCCTGGGCGGTGGTTCCAGCGATGCGGCTTTTTTTATTAAACTGCTAAATGATAAATTTTCGCTAAACCTATCTGCTATTGAACAAGTAAATTTTGCAAAACAATTGGGTAGCGACTGTGCTTTTTTTATGGAGAACAAACCCGTTTATGCAAGCGGAAAAGGAGATGTTTTTTCTGAAGTTAAAATTGATTTAAGTCAGTATTGCATTGTAGTTGTATATCCGGCAGTTCACAGTAACACGGCATTGGCTTATAAAGGGGTTGTACCTGTTAAACCACAAAAAAATATTCAGTCAATAATTGCCAGTGAAATTAAAAACTGGAAAGAAGAACTAACGAACGATTTTGAAAAAACCATATTCTTGCAACATCCTGAATTACAAAGCATAAAAAATACTTTTTATACTAAGGGTGCTTTATACGCATCCATGAGTGGTAGCGGTAGCGCGCTATATGGTGTTTTTAAAAATGACATTGATGTGAAAGAGTTTAACTTTCCGAATAACTATTTAATTTGGAAGAGTAAATGAAAATTCCTGCCCAAATTATAACCCAGCTTAAAGAAAATTGTAGTGTAGATATTTCTGCATTTGAAGAATCGCATACACAAACTGTTCCTGTATCGGTTAGATTGAATCCTTTAAAACCCGCTTGTGGTTTTGTATTTGATAAACAAGTGCCATGGACAAGCAATGCTTTTTATTTAACTGAAAGACCCATTTTTACAAACGACCCTCTTTTTCATGCCGGGTGTTATTATGTACAAGAGGCCTCATCTATGTTTATAGAACAAGCTTTTACACAAACAGTAGATGCTTCGAAACCGTTAATTGTATTAGATGCTTGTGCGGCTCCTGGTGGCAAAAGCACGCTATTAGCTTCTTTGTTAGGCGAAGAAAGCTTATTAGTCAGTAACGAAGTTATAAGCACAAGGGTGCCTGTGTTAACACACAATATGGCTAAATGGGGTTCTATAAATAGCATGGTAACCAATAACGACCCACAAGATTTTTCGCGATTACCAAATTTTTTTGATGTTATGGTTGTTGATGCTCCATGCAGTGGTTCGGGTTTGTTTAGAAAACAAGATGATGCTATTGAGCATTGGAGTGAAGAAAATGTAAACCATTGTAGCCTACGTCAGCAAAGAATTTTAACAGATTTACTTCCAGCATTAAAACAAGATGGTGTTTTAATATACAGCACTTGTTCTTACTCGGTTGAAGAGAACGAAAACATGTGCGATTATTTATGCGAAAAATTTTCGTTAGAATCCATCAAACTGAAAACCTTACCTGAATGGGGAATTACAGAAACCCAATCAGACAGACATAAGGCTTTTGGTTATCGGTTTTTCCCGCATCTTACAAAAGGTGAAGGATTTTTCTTGGCCTGTTTTAAGAAAATAACCGCGGAAGAACATCATCTAAACCGCAACCAGCATAAGTTATTTACCAAAATTTCTCCGGATGAAGATGCGGCTGTAAAAAAATCCATCAACGCCGAAAACCTTGGTTTTGTAAAGTTTTATGATGATATCTGTGGTTTCCACAAAAGCAGTACTTATGCTGTTAACAAAATAACCTCGGCTTTAAAAATTAAAAAATTGCCTTTGCATATTGGGCAATTAAAGGGGAAAGATTTTATTCCGCACCCTTATCTTGCCTATCAAAATAGAATAAATGACAATACTATAAAAGTGGATGTAGATGCTTTAGTTTCACTACAGTATTTACGTAAGCAACCGTTTTTGTTACCGGATGCCGCAAAGGGTTTTGCTTTACTTACCTATAAAGATTTTAATTTAGGTTGGTTTAAAAACTTAGGTAACCGAATAAACAATTACTACCCTGCAGAATGGCGAATTTTAAAAGAAGTTTTTTAATAGTATGAAATTAGGAATGAATATATAAATTTACCTTTGGTATAACTTAAGAAAATTAGATGTTTAGTCAATGACTACCGAACAAATTAAGCACCGAATAGAGCATCTTTCGAAAGAAATTGAACAGCATAATTATAACTACTATGTATTGGATAAACCAACCATCAGCGATTATGATTTTGATATGTTACTGGAAGAGTTAATTAAATTGGAAAAAGAACACCCTGAATTTATATCTCCTAACTCGCCTTCACAACGTGTGGGTGGTCAAATCACCAAAGTGTTTAAAACTGTTAAACATAAATATGCTATGCTATCTCTTGCCAATAGTTATAGCAAAGATGAGTTAAAAGATTTTGATGAGCGTGTTAAAAAAGGCTTAGGCATTACATCAACCGATTTGTTTAGCGGTGGCGTTGAGTATGTTTGCGAATTAAAATTCGATGGTTTATCCATTAGTTTAACCTACGAACACGGAAAACTTACGCAAGCCGTAACCCGTGGAGACGGAGTACAAGGTGATGATGTAACCACTAATGTAAAAACAATTCGCAGCATTCCGCTTACTTTAAAAGGAGATTACATTGATTTTTTTGAAATACGTGGCGAGATTTTTTTACCGCTAAGTATGTTTAACGAAATAAATAAAGAGCGAGAAGAAATTGGCGATGCCCCTTTGGCAAACCCACGGAATGCGGCATCAGGCACTATGAAGATGCAGGATTCATCTGTGGTTGCTAAACGCAAACTGGATTGCTTTTTATATTATATGATGGGAGATAATCTTCCTGCAACAACGCATTACGGAAATTTAGAGAAGGCAAAAACCTGGGCCTTTAAAATTTCTCCGTACACAAAACTTTGTACCAACATTGATGAGGTATTTGAATTTATTGATGAGTGGGATAAAAAAAGAAACAAGCTGCCCTTTGATATAGATGGCATTGTAATAAAAGTAAATAACTATATTCAGCAGCAGCAACTTGGCTTTACAGCTAAATCGCCACGGTGGGCAATTGCCTATAAATATAAAGCAGAACAAGTTTCGACCATTTTAGAAAGTATTTCTTATCAGGTTGGTCGCACAGGGGCTATAACCCCTGTTGCTAATTTAAAACCTGTGTTGCTGGCAGGAACTACTGTAAAGCGAGCGTCTTTACATAATGCAGATATAATTGAAAAATTAGATGTGCGCATTGGCGACCACGTTTTTGTGGAAAAGGGAGGTGAAATTATTCCGAAGATTGTGGGAGTTGATTTATCAAAAAGAAAACCCAATGCAGAAGTTGTAAAATATATTACCCATTGTCCTGAATGTGGTTCTCTGCTTGAAAGACGAGAAGAAGAGGCAAATCACTATTGTGTAAACGAAAACGGCTGCGCTCCACAAATAAAAGGAAAGATAGAGCATTTTGTTAGCCGTAAGGCTATGAACATAGATAGTTTAGGAGGCGAAACGATTGAGCAATTATATAACGAAAAACTCATTCATAATATCGCCGATATTTATGAATTGAAGAAAGAACAATTACTTCCTTTGGAAAGAATGGCAGAAAAATCTGTAAACAATTTGCTGGAAGGAATTGAAGCATCAAAGCAAATTCCGTTTGAACGGGTGTTATACGGAATTGGAATTAGACATGTAGGAGAAACTACGGCAAAAAAGGTTGCGCGAAAGGTTAAAAATATTGATGCTTTGATAAACGCAACAGAAGAAGAGTTGGTAAATATTGATGAAGTAGGAGGGGTAATTGCAAAAAGCATTGCTGCGTATTTTTCTAATACCGAAAATAAAAGTGTTGTTGAAAGATTGAAAAGACATGGTTTGCAATTTGAGTTGAGTGAAGAGCAATTACAAAGCACTACTGATAAACTGGGTGGAAAAACATTTGTAATCTCTGGTGTGTTTCAAAAATACAGCAGAGATGAATTAAAAGATTTGATTGAAAAAAACGGAGGCAAAAACACAGGCTCTATTTCAGGTAAAACAAACTATTTATTGGCAGGAGATAATATGGGACCCGAGAAATTAAAAAAGGCTGAAAAACTTGGGGTTGCCATAATTACAGAAGATGACTTTTTAAAAATGATTGTGTAGATGAATTTCCTGATAAAATATATTGCAGCGTATCAAATAAAAAAACTGTGTACTTTTCCGCGCAACAAACAATTTGTTAAACTGGATGATGCTAAAACAATAGGTATATTGTTTGATGCTACTAGTAACGATACTTTTGAAACGGTTAAAAAATTCATCGAAAAGCTAAAAGCATACACAAAAAATGTACATGCTATTGGTTATGTAGATGAAAAACTAACTCCCAATTATTCTTACATAAAAACAGATATAGATTTGTTTAATAAAAAAGAGCTGACGAGTTTTTATCAACCTCAAAGTCCGTATATAAAAACAGTTATAGAGGATGAAAAAGACTTACTTATAGACATTAATCTGAGTCGAAAAATACCCCTACAATTTATTGCAGCTTCATCTAAAGCAAAATGCAAAGTCGGCATGCATTTACCTGAAAATGAACCCTTGCACGATATTTTAATTGCCACTACCCCGCAACAGGGTTTAGATTTTTATTTACAACAGGTGATAAAGTACTTGGAAACCGTATAAAAAATTCCTAAAAATTACTTCAACAAAACACTGTTGAAAATATTAAAAGGTTTATTTGGCATATTGGCATATTAAAAATAGCTTTAAGAAAAAATACGGTATGGCTAAGAAAGCAGTTAGTAAGCAAGTTAAAGTAAAAAAGATTTTTGTGCTAGATACTTCAGTAATTATATACGATCACACAGCTATAAAGCATTTTGCCGAACATGATGTGGTTATACCAATTACTGTGTTAGAAGAATTAGACCAGTTTAAAAAAGGTAACGACACTAAAAATTTTGCGGCGCGCGAGTTTTCAAGATACATAGATAAACTTTCGGGTAACCATTCTTTACAAACATGGACTCCAATAAACGGTAAAACCCACGGAAACTTTAAAATAGAGTTTGCACTAAAAGCAAAAGGCATAGATGCCGAGTATGTTTTTGGGGAGCGCAAGGCTGATCATAAAATACTTAATTGCGCATTAAAGGTAGCCGAAGATCATCCGGACAAAAAAGTTGTTTTAATTTCAAAAGACATCAATCTTAGGCTTAAGGCTAAGGCTTTAAACCTAACGGCTGAAGATTACGAAACCGGGAAAATAAAACACGTTGATGAGCTTTATACAGGCATAACCACTGTTGAGAAGGCACCTCTTAATGCTATAGACACGCTTTATCAAAAAAACGAAGTGGATGTTTCTGCTACGCTTAAAAGAGATACTCCAATGGCAAATCATTTTTTTGTTCTTAAAAATGGACAAAAATCTGTATTGGCAGCTTATGAGCAAGATACTAAAGTACTGCGCCGTGTAAATAAAACAGTAGCATTTAATGTAGTCCCTAAAAATGCTGAACAAGCTTTTGCTATTGATGCTATTTTAAACCCTAATATTAAATTGGTTTCTATACAAGGTGTTGCCGGTACAGGTAAAACACTTTTATCTATTGCCGGGGCTTTAGAACAACGCCGTAATTTCCACCAAATATATATAGCGCGCCCTATAGTGCCTTTAAGTAATAAAGACATTGGCTATCTTCCCGGAGATATAAAATCAAAACTAAACCCATACATGGAGCCATTATGGGATAATTTGAAATTTATTAAAAGCCTGTTTGGCGAAAAAGAAAAAGAGTACAAACAAATTGAGGAGATGGTTGAGAAAGAAAAAATTATTGTTTGTCCGCTCGCCTATATACGTGGGCGCAGTTTAAGCAATGTGTTTTTTATTGTAGATGAGGCGCAAAACTTAACGCCACACGAAGTAAAAACCATTATTACACGTGCCGGAGAAAACACTAAAATAATTTTTACGGGAGACATTTATCAAATTGACACGCCATACTTAGACGCTCAAAGTAATGGCCTATCATATATCATTGATAAAATAAAAGACAACAAACTATATGCGCATGTTACTCTGCAAAAAGGAGAGCGCAGCGAGTTAGCTAACTTAGCAAACGAATTACTTTAGTATAAAGTAATTCGTTTTTGCTATTTTTCAAACACCTTATCTATAGCTAAGGCAAGTTTACGGTCTTTATCTGTTACAATGTTACCTGCATCGTGAGTAGATAAACGTATATCAACTTTATTGTATTCGTTTGTCCACGTTGGATGATGGTTCATCTCTTCTGCTATGGTAGCTACTTTTGTCATAAAGGCAAAAGCAGCTTTAAAATCTTTAAACACAAAATTGCGTTTTAACCGGTTGTTTTCTTCTATCCACATAGTATAAAATTATATATTTTATCAATCTGTTTTAAACAACTAATGTTAAACTATGTTTTAATAAAGCTTCAATTTCGGGTAACGAATTATATAACTGCTCAAACGAATCAATAATAAAATATTTTTCCTGCAATATATCTGTTCTAAAATCAGTGTTAAAAATAGTTTGCACATCAAATAGCTGATGAACAACCTTGTTGCTTAAACAACATTCGGTTTCACCTTTTGATGAAATAATGCCTGCCCCATAAATCTTTAACTGATTATTTTCTTTAATTAAACCGAACTCAATGGTAAACCAATAAATTTTGCCTAGTAATTCGATGGCTCTTGGGTTATCAATGTGCTTTAAGGCAATATCACTTATACCTTTAAAGAAGTTTACATAGGCATGGTTGCTTAATAATGGTACATGAGCAAACACATCATGAAACATGTCTGGTTCCTCTAAATAATCTAACTGTTCTATGCTACGTAACCAACAAGTGGCTGTAAACTTTCGTTGAGATAAAAACTCAAAAAATTCTTTTTGCGGGCTAATATTTGGAACTACCTGCAAACCCCATCCGGTTATAAGGCTCAGTAGTTTGTTTACTTCAGCAAAGTCGGGAATCTTGTCAGAATTAAATTTTACAACTTCTAAGGCATTTAAGTACTCCATAGAAACGATTGGAGTTAAAACCTCCATTTGCCTATTAAACAGTATTTCCCAAACTAAAAAATCTTGTGCGGTGTAGTTGCCGTAAACTTGTGTTGTTGGTCTTTTTGTTTTCATTTTATTTATGTTTAGATTAAAAATTAGCGCATAAAAAAAGCCCGTTCTTTTGGAACGGGCTCTGTATATTGTGTTTAAATTTCTTTATTATTTACAATACTTTACCATTCCAATGTCGGGCATTAGATAATAGTAATAATAAGTATTGTTTAAATTTTGCATGAAACAAATATATTAAAATTTAATTAAAAACTCTTTTTCTGAACTTTTGCGTGAATAAAAGGCACCTCCATTAAAGCAGCAGAGCCATACCAGGGGTGTAACTCCATAATAAGCACGCCCACTTTTACCGCTGGGTCTGTATTTACAAGAGCTTTTGCTTCTTCAACAGTTGTTGCATTTAAAATAAAAATGCCTTCTAATTCGGTTTCATCCATAAACGGACCTGCAACCACCAACTTGCCTTGGCTTGCTAAATCTTTTATATTTTGTAAATGAGCCGCTTGTATTTTTTTTGAAGAATCTGCCGATAAGCTTTTGTTAGGACCTGTTTTTAAAAAACACATCACATATTTGTGCATGCCGTACTCGTCGGCCTTTAGTTTTTTTGCTAAAGTTGAATCGTAGATTGAATGAGGTTTGCGTGGAGGATATTTTCTTTGCGAGAAAGAAACGAAACTTAGTAATAATAGAATGCAGGCAAGTGTTGTTTTCATTTTTAAACTTTTTTTAAAGTTGGCAAGAATAATTTGAATAACAAAAACAAAAAATGTGTATATTAGCTATATTAAATAATTATATGAGAAAAGTAATTTCAATTTTATTTATTGCATCAACTATTTTGTTTTTTTCTTGCCAAAAAATGGGCAGTTATATGCGCGTAAAAAACGAATATTCTCAAGAATTGTATAGCGTAGTTGTAGGAAGTGCTCAGATAGGGAATGTACCCAGTGGAGGCACTTCAGATTATCAATTAATTAATACTGGAAGTTTCTCTATTAGTGGAACTACCTCTACAAACCAAGCCTTAAGTGGCTCTGGGTCTATTTCAGCAGGAAATCACCATTGGACGATAACAATCAACTCGGCGGGAAAAGTGTCTATCGCAGCGGACTACTAATTGGCATGACCTATAAACCTAATAAAACCTCTTCCGGGTTTTTACCACCAAATAAAATACGCGTTGGGTTCTCTAGCATTTCTTTTACTTTCACTAAAAAACCAACACTTTCGCGGCCATCAATAATACGGTGGTCGTAGCTAAGAGCAACATACATCATAGGGCGAATTTCAACTTTTCCGTTAACGGCCATTGGTCTGTCAACTACATTATGCATGCCTAAAATAGCACTTTGTGGTGGATTGATAATGGGCGTACTCATCATAGAGCCAAAAACACCACCATTAGTAATAGTAAATGTTCCACCTTCCATATCAGGTATCGTTAATTTACCATCTCGTGCTTTTATAGCTAAATCTTTTATGCCATTTTCAATTTGTGCAAGGCTCATTAACTCGGCATTACGTAATACAGGAACCATTAAACCTTTTGGTGCACTTACAGCAATTCCAATATCACAATATTTATTATACACTAACTCTTCGCCATCAATCATGCCATTAACGGCAGGGTAGTGGTATAAAGCTTCGCACACTGCTTTGGTAAAGAAACTCATAAAGCCAATGTTAGTGCCATACACTTCTTTAAACTTATCTTTATATTTTGCGCGAATAGCATAAATGCCGCTCATATCAACTTCGTTAAAAGTTGTAAGCATAGCCGTTTCGTTTTTAACCGCTACTAAACGTTTAGCAACTGTTTTACGAAGTGCCGACATTTTTTGACGGTCTTTATCTCTGCCGCCCTTCCAAGAGTTTGATAAAACTTCCTGTACGTTTGGTAAGCCATTAGAAAGCGCTGCTAAAACATCTTGCTTAGTAATTCGACCATCTTTGCCCGAACCATTTATTTGAGATGATTTAACGCCATTTTCTGACATTATTTTTGATGCTGCAACACTTGGTGTGCCACTTGCATAAGTAGTTGCTTTTTCCGCCGGAGCTGCAACCGCAACTTCTTTTTTCTCCTCCTTCTTTGCTTCAACTTTAACTTCTTCTTTTTTAGGAGCAGCAGCTTTAGCTTCTGGTTTAAAGGAGTTATCAATCTTAACAACTACTTGTCCGATTTTCACTGTATCGCCTTCTGCCGCAAGTATCTCAATCTTTCCGCTATCTTCAGCGTTAAGTGTTAAGGTTGCTTTATCAGAGTCAATCTCCGCCAAAGCTTCGTCTTTTTCAACCACATCGCCGGTTTTTTTTAACCAACGTGCAATGGTTACTTCAGTAATTGATTCTCCCGGACTTGGTACTTTTAATTCTACAATTGCCATAAATATTTATTTTGTTACTAAAACTTTAGAAAATACTTTACTCATTATCTCTTCAAACTCTGCGGCGTGTCTTTTTGAAAAACCGGTTGCAGGCGCAGCCATTTCATTTCTACCAACATAAACTAAGGTTAAAGATTTTAATGTGTGTGCTACATGCCTCCATGCGCCTGCGTTTTCAGACTCTTCCTGAACCCACAAATAATCTTTTGCTTTGTTGTATTTTTTTAGAACAGCATCAATTTGTTTATCAGGGAAAGGATATAATTGTTCGATACGAACAAACGCAATATCATTTATCCCTTCTTTTTCACGACGCTCAATTAAATCGTAATAAATTTTTCCACTGCAAAATGCTACACGTTTTACGTTTTTTGCGTCGGCAGCAGTATCATCTAGCACTTCGTGGAAGCAGTCGTTTGTAAAATCTTTCAGCGTGCTAACACAAGTTGGATAGCGTAATAATTTTTTAGGCGTAAAACAAATTAATGGCTTTCTGAAATCGCGTTTTAACTGACGACGGATAGCGTGGAATTGTTGCGCCGGAGTTGTTGCATTAATAATTTGTAAATTATTTTCGGCACCCATTTGTAAGAAACGCTCCATGCGTGCAGATGAGTGCTCAGGGCCTTGACCTTCGTAGCCATGTGGTAATAAAAGAACCAAACCATTCATGCGGCGCCATTTGTATTCAGCAGCAGCAAGATACTGGTCAATAATAATTTGAGCTCCGTTAAAGAAATCGCCAAACTGCGCTTCCCAAATGGTAAGTATATTTGGTGATGCAAATGCATAACCATATTCAAAACCAAGTACGCCGTATTCGCTTAATAACGAGTTAAAAATACGAAGCTCGCCTTTTGTGCCAAGTTTATTTAATGGGATATATTCTTCCTCGCTATCCTCTACCTTTACAACTGCGTGACGGTGTGAGAATGTACCACGCTCAACATCTTGTCCGCTAAAACGCACATGATGCCCTTCGCTCATTAAAGATGCATAAGCTAATAATTCACCCATTGCCCAATCGTAATTATCGCTGGCAATCATGGCCTTTCTATCATCAAATACTTTTTGAATTTTATTAAAGAATTTTTTATCCTTTGGTAATTCGGTAGTGCGTTTGGCAAGGTCTAAAAACAATTTATCGCTAATAGCTGTTTCAGGCGATTGTTCAAAATCTTTGGCTGTTGACATTTTTACTCCTTTCCAATTTCCTTCTAAGAAAGAAGTTACTTTAGCTTTTTCTGTTTTTTTAGCTTCATCTAAATTTACATCTAGTTCGGCTTTAAATTTTTGCTCTATTTCTTTTGCTTCTTCAGCTAATGGGCTTCCATCATCTTGTAATTTTTTTACGTAGATGTCTTTTGGATTAGGATGTACAGCAATCATTTTATACAACAAAGGCTGTGTAAAACGAGGCTCATCACCTTCGTTATGACCATATTTTCTGTAACATAAAATATCGACAAAAACATCGCGATGGAAGGTTTGACGGAAATCCATTGCCAATTGTGCAACAAAACAAACCGCTTCTATATCATCTCCATTTACGTGAAATACAGGAGATAAAACAACCTTTGCAACATCAGTGCAATAAGTTGAAGAACGTCCATCAATAAAATTAGTAGTAAACCCAACCTGGTTGTTTACGATAAAATGAACGGTGCCTCCGGTTTTGTAACCTTCAAGCAAACTCATTTGTATCACTTCATACACAATGCCTTGTCCGGCCATAGCAGCATCGCCATGTAATAAGATAGGACAAACTTTGCTGTTATCTCCGTTATAAAGATTATCAATTTTTGCACGAGCAATTCCCTCAACAACTGGGTTTACAGTTTCTAAATGTGAAGGATTGGGGGTTAAACTTACGTGTACTTTTTTTCCTGTATCACTTATTTGGTCTGATGAATAACCCATGTGGTATTTTACATCACCATCAAACAAACTATCTTCACTTGGCCTTCCTTCAAATTCGGTAAAAACATCTTTATATGTTTTGTTCATGATATTGGTTAGCACATTTAAGCGCCCTCGATGCGGCATACCAATAACATAATCTTGTATTCCTAATTCAATGCCATGCTCCATTAAGCTGTTCATGGCTGGAATCAGGGCCTCACCACCTTCTAACGAAAAACGTTTTTGACCTACAAATTTTGTGGCCAAATAATTTTCGAAAACAACAGCTTGAGTAAGTTTATTTAAAATACTTTTCTTTTCTGTGTTGCTGAATGAAGGTGTGTTTTTACTTTTCTCCATGCGCTCCTGTAGCCATTTTACTACTTTAGGTTCGCGCATAAATAAATATTCTACACCAATGCTTTGGCAATAAGTCAACTCAAGATGAACAATGATATCTTTTAATTTTGCTGAGCCAATGCCAATTTCGCTACCTGCTTGAAAAATAGTTTCCAAGTCAGCATTAGTAAGTCCAAAATTTTCTAAATCTAAGGTTGGTGTATATTGTCTGCGCTCCCTAACAGGGTTAGTTTTGGTAAATAAATGCCCACGTTGACGATAACCGTTTATTAAGTTAATTACTTTAAATTCTTTACTAACATTTTCTGGAATGGCGCCGCCTTTTTCGCTGTATGAAGTTTGAGCAAATTCAAAACCTTTAAAAAAATCTCTCCAAGACGCATCAACACTATTTGGGTCTTTTAAATACTGCTGAAAAAGTCCCTCTATCGCATTAACATCACTAGTACCCACGTATGAAAATTTATCCATAATTAAATTAGCTTTTAAAGAAGCCCAAAGGTACTAAATTTTGAAGGAAAATAAGCTAGCGTTTTGGGCTTATTTCTTGTTTAAATCCTCTAAAACCTTAGCATAAATTTCCTTCAGTTTTTTAGGATTTTGGGTGTAGTAAGCAAAGCTAGAATCGAACCTTGGAACACTAATGTTGTAGTTAGCTAATACATTAACTTTTTTTAAAGTATCGCTTGGAACACCGTTGTTTAAAGTAGCTTCGGCAATAGTTAAGTTAGTAAGAATAAGCTCCATGCTATCCGCGCCGATTAAATCGACAGGAGGTTTAATTTCTTTTTTAAAGTAGCAGTTAGTTAATAAAAAGCAGCAAAAAATAAGTAGACAATAATAACTAATGCCTTTTTTAATTGCCATTAAATGTTGGTTTGCGTTTCTCTAAAAATGCTTTTACGCCTTCTTTAAAATCGGCAGTACCAAACATTTTGCCAAACTCTTCTATTTCAACATCATAGCCGTTGTATTTGTTGTTAAAACCGGCATTAATAACTTTAATGGCTGTTTTAACTGCTACCGGTGAGCGGCTGGTTATTTTAGCTGCAATTTCTTTACACTTATTAAGTAGTTCTTCAGGTGTTACTACATAGTTTACTAAGCCCCATTTATAAGCATCTTGTGCGTTAATCATATCGGCAGTAGTAATCATTTCAAAAGCTTTGCCTTTACCTACCAATTGTGCTAAACGTTGTGTTCCGCCATAACCGGGTATAACTCCCAATGATGTTTCGGGTAAACCCATTTTAGCATTATCGCTGGCAACACGCATGTGGCAAGCCATAGCAAGCTCTAAGCCTCCGCCAAGTGCAAAACCGTTAACAGCTGCAATAATAGGTTTAGAATAGTTTTCGATAAAATTAAATAGTTTAAAATGCCCTGTTGCGCTTAACATTTTACCTTGCTCAATGTTGTAGTTAGCAAACTCAGCGATGTCTGCCCCGGCTACAAACGATTTTGTACCAGAACCGGTTAAAATAATAACGCGGATTTCTTTATTGTTTTCTGCTTCAATTAAGGTTTCGTGAAGCTCCTCAATTGTTTTTGCATTAAGGGCATTTAATTTATCGGGACGGTTAACAGTAATAGTTAAAACCTTGTTTTCTAATTCTGTTAAAACGTTTTCAAGGGTTGTCATAGTTAGCATGTGATTGTTTTTATGCAGCGAATATACAGCAATTAAGATGCCACGATTTATTAGTTATGCAAAGTTTTTTAACATACCCCTCTTAGCACACTTCTATTTTGTTTATGCGGTCTTGGTGGCGACCACCTTCAAAACTGGCATTTAAAAAAGCATCTACACAAGCAAAAGCAACATCATCGGCTATATACCTAGCTGGTAACGCTATTATGTTGGCGTTATTGTGTTGCCTTGCCATACTGGCAATTTCGGGTATCCAGCAAAGTGCTGAACGAATGCCACTGTGTTTATTGGCAGTTATATTTATACCATTTCCACTTCCGCAAAGCAAAATGCCTAGGGTGGTTTTATCTGCTAAAACACTTTCTGCAACTTTGTGTGCGTAATCAGGATAATCGGCACGCTCTTCACTATAACAGCCGCAATCAACTACCTCGTGCTTTTTTTCTGCTAGATATTTCCTGATTTTTTCTTTCAGTGTGAAGCCTGCGTGATCGCTACCAATAAATATTTTCATGAGATTTTTATTTAATTAATTTCAAAATTATCAACATCTAAACCAACCGGAAATTTTTTTCTTAGTTCGGTTAAAAATTCATAGTCTAATAAAACAGTTTCGGTACTTTCTTCGTTTGCTTTTGTGTGACTAATTATTTGCCCTAATGGATTAATTACAACACTGTCTCCTGTATGAGTAAACCCATTTCCATCGACCCCAACTCGGTTAACGCCTACAACATAACATTGGTTTTCAATAGCACGGGCAATAAGCAATTGTTTCCAAGGGTAGTTGCGAACTTCAGGCCAATTGGCAACATACATCAATACATCATAATCGGCAACTAATTCATTGTTTTTTTGCTGCCATTTGTTTCTGCTCCAAACCGGAAAACGTAAATCATAACATACTAAGGGTAAAATTTTCCACCCTTTTATATTAGGAATAATTTTTTCGGTGCCCATTGTATAGTGCTGGTCTTCGGTACCCATGCGAAACAAATGACGCTTATTATATTGCTGTTTTTTTGTAGGCTCTACCCAATACAAACGATTGTAGAATTTTTTGTTTTCTTCCACACAAATACTTCCGGTAATGATGCAATTTTTTTCCGATGCCTTTTGTTTCATCCACTGTAAACCTTTACCATTATCAGGCTCAGCGTTTTTTGCTGGTTGCATAGTAAAGCCCGTAGTAAACATTTCAGGTAAAATAATAATATCTGTTTTTTGAATGGAATTAACCAATTTATCGAAGTGGGAAATGTTGGCATCGGTATTTTCCCATACTAATGATGTTTGAACGAGCGTAACAGAAAGATTTTCCATTCTTAAAGATTAAACAAAGATAGATTTAATGCAAACAACCCAATTACCAATTATAAACAAGCTGTTCGTCCGCCATCAACCGGCAAATTAATGCCATTAATGTAAGCTGCCGCAGGACTTGCTAAAAAAGCCACCGCATTAGCAATTTCAGCAGCTTCGGCAAAGCGTTTCATCGGAATTTCTTTTAACATATCGTTTTTTACCTCGTCTATTGGCTTTTGATTTTTAGTTGAATTGTTTTCTATAATGCCTTGTAAACGCTGTGTATGTGTGGCTCCCGGTAATACATTATTTACTGTAATGCCAAACTGGCCAAGCTCGTTAGCTAATGTTTTAGACCAATTGGCTACTGCTGCACGTATAGTGTTTGATACCCCTAAATTATGTAAAGGCTGTTTTACCGAGGTGGAAATAATATTGATAATACGCCCATAACCCGAATGTTTCATGCCATCTAAGCAGGCTTGGGCTAAAATATGATTGCAAATTAAGTGGTTGTTAAACGCAGAAATAAATTCTTCGGTTTTGGCTGAATTAATTGGCCCTGATGGTGGTCCGCCTGTGTTGTTAACTAAAATGTTTACTGTACCCTGACGCTGTATATAATGATTAACATTTTTTCTAACCTCTTCGGGGTTGCTAAAATCGGCTACAATGTATGAGTGTTGTTGACCCTTGTCTGTATTAAGTTCTGCCTTTGTTTTTTTTAAAGCCTCCTCATTACGGGCAAGCAAAGTAACATTAGCGCCCAGTAAAGCCAATTCAATGGCAACTGCTTTACCAATGCCCTGTGTGCTACCCGATACTAGCGCTCGTTTATTTTTAAAATCTAAGTTCATGCGTAAAATTTCGGTAAATGTAGAAAATATGTCGGTTGGTGGCGGTAATTTACTTGCTAAATAACTCGCCGAAAAGGCTTGTTAAAAAACCATTGTAATGTATATCTTTGCGCCTTTAATTTTGAAAACATGGACAGGAACTCCCTTTTAGGATTGTTACTTATAGGCGGTATTTTAATAGGATGGCTTTATTTAAATAAACCATCAGATGCGGAAATAAAAAAACAAAAGCAAAGACAAGATTCAATAGCGCAGGTAGACGCTATTCAGAAATCTAAAGCAGAAGCGCAAGCTGCTGTTGTTGCAGTTAAAGAGGTTGATACAGCACAGGTGCACATCAATAAAGACTCTTTAGCTGAGGTTAACCTTAAGAGTACCTATAAAGATTTTGCTGTTGCTGCCAAAGGTGAAAATAAACAAGTAGTTTTAGAAAACAGTAAAATAAAAGTTGTTCTTCAATCTAAAGGTGGTAATGTAGCCTCGGTTGAGTTGAAAGAATATACCCGCCCGGATAAAAAAACAAGGGTTGAGCTTTTTGATAATGCAGATTCATCTTCACAATCGTTAGTATTTTTAGCCTACAATAATACACTGCAAGTTCATACAGATAGCCTTTATTTTTCAGCAAGTGATGTAAAGAAAACTGCCGATGAACAAATAATTAGCTTGCGATTACCGACTGCTAATCCTGCGAGTTATATTGAATATATCTACACGCTTAAAAACGATGCTTACACACTTAACTACCAAGTTAAAATGGTTGGCATGCAAAACATCATTTCTCAAAATACAGACCAAGTAACTTTTAATTGGAATGTTTTAACCCCATCGCAAGAAGAGCATATTGAAAAAGAAAAACAAAACTCTACCGTATATTGGAAATTTAATGAGGAAGATGCCGACTATATCAATCCGGGAAAAGATGAAGAAAAAAGTATTGCAGATGCACCTGTTAAATGGGTTGCGTTTAAGCAACAATTTTTTACGTCAGCCATTATTTGTGATAAAGGATTTTTAAAAGACGGTGCTTTTGTAAAAACTCAGGCAGATAAATATTCGTTAACGCATGTAAAACGCATGAAAACCGAATTGAATTTACCTTATGGTCACGGCACTAACGAAACATATGAAATGCGTTATTTCTTTGGACCAAACCAATACAATATTTTAAAACAGTATGATTTAGGTTTAGAAAAAATGATAAATATTGGCTGGCCTGTGTTCAATTTAATAAACACATGGTTGGTTATTCCGGTGTTTAATGCGTTTGATAACACTAAATCGGCAGTGAATTTTGGGCTTATTATTTTAATGTTAACCATTATTATAAAAACCTTGTTGTTTCCTATTGCTTACAAAACATATATGTCATCTACTAAAATGCGTTTGTTAAAGCCTGAGCTAGATGTGATAAATAAAAAGTTTTCTGACCCTGCTGATGCCATGAAAAAAAATCAGGAAAACATGGCATTATATAAACGAGCAGGCGCAAGCCCATTTTCAGGATGTATCCCTGCGTTGATACAATTCCCCATATTAATTGCCTTATTAAACTTCTTCCCGGCATCTATTGAGTTACGTCAAAAAGCTTTTTTATGGGCGGCCGATTTATCTACTTATGATTCTATCTGGACTTTTGGGAACATCCCAATTTTAAATTCTATTTATGGTGACCACGTGAGTTTGTTTGCCCTATTAATGTTTGTATCTACCATAGCCTATACCTGGATGAATGCAAAATACTTAACACCCGATACGCAAACACAAATGCCTGGCATGAAAGTTATGATGTATTTAATGCCGGTTATATTTTTAAGTTTTATGAATTCATATTCATCAGGTTTAAGTTGGTACTATTTTTTAGCTAACGTAATTACGTTTGCCCAAACCCTTATTATGCGCAAATTTATTGATGATAAAAAAATTCGTGCAGAAATAGAAACGCATATGAAAAAGCCGGTTAAAAAATCAAGCTTTCAGCAGCGCTTAGAAGAAATGTCGAAACAAAGGCAAATTCAACCGAAAACAAAAAAATAAATTATTTAAGCACAATTTCTTTAGAATATGAGAACTACTACTGTATTTTGTTTTGCATTAACTATATTAACAAGCATAACAAATCTTAAAGCACAAGACACTAAAACAGATGCCAATTCATTAAAGGAAGAGGCGAATAAATTAAAAGCCGCAACCGACACGTCTTCAAAACACTGGAAACGCGGAGGCACCATATCGCTTAACGGACAGGAAGTATCGCTTACTAATTGGGCTGCAGGTGGTCAGGGGGCTATATCAGTAGGTGGATTGGTAAACTTATTTTTTAATTATCATAAAGGCAAAATTATTTGGAATACCAACATTAATTTAGCTTATGGTGTTATTAAAAATGGCTCATCTAAAGCTTGGTTAAAAACCGATGACCGCATTCAATTAACTTCAAAGGTTGGTAGAGAGGCTTTTAAAAAAGCATACTATTCTGCCTTAGGTGATTTTAAAACGCAGTTTGCACCTGGATATAATTATCCGAACGATTCTGTAAAAATTTCAAATTTCATGGCACCTGCTTATGGTTTATTAGCACTTGGGATGGATTTCGAAGTAGATTCTAGTCTTTCATTTTTTATATCGCCTGCTACGGGTCGTTTAACATATGTTGGTGATAACACACTTGCTAAACAAGGGGCGTTTGGTGTTCAGGCAGAAGTGCTGGGTGTTAATGGAGCAGTTATTACCCCTTACAAAAACATACGCTATCAATTTGGAGCTTATGCAAAAGCACAATTTCAACGCAATATTATGAAAAATGTAGCTTTTGGCACTATGGTTGAGGTGTTTAGTGATTATATTAATCATCCTGAAAACTTATATGTAAACTGGACAACCTTATTAAGTATGAAGGTTAATAAATTCATTAGCGCTACTTTTAGTACACAATTAATTTACGACCCTGCTGTAAAAATTAAACAAGCTGATGGAACTTTAGTTGGTCCGCGCGTGCAATTTAAACAAGTGCTTGGTGTAGGCTTTTCGTATAAATTTTAAAATTGCAATAGAGCTTATTAAGCTCTTAGGCCATAACCGATTTTTTTGACCGACCTAATAATTTCTTTGCCCAACACTTTTCTGATGTGTGTGATGTGTACATCAATTATACGAGATTTTGCAACCAAAGGGTCTTTCCATATACTGGTTGCAATTTCATTTCTGCTAAAAATTTTTTCGGGCGATGCACAAAATAATTTTACTATTTCAAATTCTTTTGCCGGTAAAAAATAAGGAAGACTTTCTTTTAAGATTAAATATTTTTCCTCATCAATTATAATATTTGGCAAAGGTGTATTTACTTTATTTGTACCATGCAGATAGGCAACTAAATTTTTTATTTTAAAACCAATACTTTCTAAATTGGTTTTTATTAAATAATCATTAGCCCCGGCTTTGTATGCTTCTTTTTCAATATATGTTGAAGAATCTTCACTAATAATAATATAATAGTGTTTTTTACTTTGAGTTTTTAAAGCGTATATAAAATCAATAGCATCTCTATCTTGTAATTGTAGTGCAGAAATAATCACATCAACTTTATGATTTAAAATGTGTTCTTCGGCTTTTTTAAAAGTGTTTACAATAAAAAATTCGCCCTCAACCACTTTTTTTATAGCGCTTTCTACTAATAGAGCATCAGCTTTATTATCAATGACAAGTAAAAAATGTACTTTTTCGTTCAGCAAAATGGTTCTTTACATACAAAAAAACAATATTAACATTAGCTTAATGTTGATTTATTGTTAAGAATATATTATGCTTTCTGTGTAGAATAATCATTGAAACGCCCCCTTTACATAGAAAATAAAATTTAGATTTGATGTTTTCGCCTTGAAAACCATGAAACCTTTTCATATTTTATTGTTTACCGTATTGGTAATGCTGGCTTTGGCAAGTGTTTCGTACTTTTTTCCTTTGGAAGGGGTAACTGTTTTAGGACAAAAAATCTCTTTTCCAAATCTGCTTACTTACTTCTCAACAAAAGAGAATGAAAAAAAAGATATCTCTAAAATTGTTGCGTTGGCAGATGCAGAAGATAAACTTACGGATGAAGATACTTTAAAACCATCAAACGATTTAGTTGCAAAAAAGGCAATTAACTACACGGAAGTAAATGACCCGGCTATTAAACTAATTACAAGCATTCAGTACAAAGATTCTTCAAAAACGGCACTCTATAATTTTTTTGAATCTTTAGCAGCCATTCAATCAGATGATAAAAGTATGCGCATCTTGCATTACGGCGATTCGCAGATAGAGGGGGATAGAATTACAGATTATTTACGTCAGAAATTACAGGCTCATTTTGGGGGCAAAGGTTGTGGGTTTATAGCCGCAATGCCGGTTACCGAAAGTGTTGGTATAAGGCAAAGTTGGAGCGATACATGGGACAGGTACTCTATTTTTACAGCGAAAGATTCGAGAGTGCCACATGGCAATTATGGCGTAGCGGCAGGCTTTTGTCGATATTGTAATTACAATGATACGCTTACTGTAAAAAATGCTTGGCTTAAAATAAAAACGACGCAAAATGCCGGAAATTTAGTTGCATCCTATAATAAAGTAAAGTTGTTTTATGGTAGTACACGCAAAAAAACACAAATACAATTTCTTGAAAATGATGTACTGAAAACCACAGATACACTTGTTACAAGAGGAAATTTTAATATAAAACAATTTGATTTGACTCAAGCCCCAAATAAATTTGAGATAAAATTTCAGGGAAAAGATAGCCCCGATATTTTTGGTTTATCTTTAGAAGGTGATGGTGGCGTTATGGTTGATAATTTTGGTTTGCGAGGCAGCTCGGGAACATTTTTTAACCAAATGAATTTGCAGCATCTTAAACTATTTTACGATTACCTGAATACAAAATTCATCATTTTACAGTTTGGGGGCAACACTTTGCCAAATATAAAAGATGAAATTATGGCAAAAAATTTTGGAGAATTTTTGCGTGCACAAATTATCTCTATCAGAAAAATTGCACCAAATGTAAGTATATTGGTTATTGGCCCATCAGACATGAGTATAAAAGATGGGGATGAGTATATTACTTATCCTTTATTAGAAAATGTAAGGGATGCGATACGCTTAGCCGCTTTTCAAACTAATTGTGCTTTTTTTGATATGTATGACTGCATGGGGGGGCGAAATAGTATGGTTAGTTGGGTAGATCAAGGCATAGCCGCTACCGATTATATACATTTTTCTCCGGTTGGTGCCCGTAAAATTGCTGTACTTTTATACAGTGCTTTAATGAACGATTACAATAATTTTATTCAGAAAAAAAACAATAAAAATTTATGATGATTAGGAAGTGCTTGTTATTACTGTTTTTTTCTACTCCTGTTTTTTTGTTTTCTCAAACAGAGCCAATTAAATATCCATTTATAAATTATGCCGCAAATAAAATAGTTTTTGGAAAAGACAGTAGTTCTATGCTTTCTTTTTATAAAAAGCTAAATGCTTTTATGAATGGAAAAGAAAATGAAATTAGAATTGTACAAATTGGCGGAAGTCATATACAAGGGGGAATGTGGGGAGATGAATTGACAACAAACTTCCAAAACTTAAAACAAACTAAGGGCGGCGGTTTTTTTGCTTTTCCGTTTAAAATTATAAGAACAAATTCACCACCTTATTTCACTAGTTTTTCTAATGGTAAATGGAAAAGTTGTCGTACGGCGGTTATAAAAAATTCTTGCCCGAATGTAGGAATGGCTCAAATTACCGCTACTACAAACGATAGTGCAAATTATTTTGGAATGAAAATTATTGAAAACTCACACCATAAAAATTTTAACTCAATAAGAGTATATCATAATTTCAACAAGAGTTATTTCTTTACTATAAAAGAACATGTAGAATTTAAACGAAAAGATTTTGAAGATAAGGGATACTCTCAGTTTATATTAGAAACACCTGTAGACTCTATAACATTTATAATGGTAAGAAAGGATACTGTTCAAAAAGATTTTGTTTTGTACGGGTTTGATATAAGAAATAGTACCGAACCTGGAATATATTATGCGGCTTTAGGTGCTAATGGAGCATCTACACAATCTGTTTTGCGTTGTCAATTATTTGCACAACAATTAAAAACCTTGCAGCCTGATTTGGTTATCCTTTCTTTGGGTGTAAATGATGTGCAGGGCAAAACTTTTTCTTCTGAAGATTATATAGCGCATTACGATTCTATTGTGGCTATAGTGAGAAAGGCATCTCCAACTTGTGCCATTTTATTTAACACCATTACCGATAACTATGTGCGTAAAAAAACACCCAACAGAAAAAGTGCAACAGTAGAAGAATGTATTTATAAACTTACCGAAAAACATAATGCGGCCCTTTGGGATATATTTGCTGTAATGGGCGGTTATAAAAGTATTTTTAAATGGCAACAAGCAGGTTTGGCTAAGAAAGACAAAGTGCATTTTACCGCAAAGGGATACCATATTTTTGGTGATATGATGTTTGAAGCCATTATGCACAGCTATTCTAATAACTTCAAGAATTAACACTTTTAACGTTTTTAATTAATTTCATTTATGAGGATTCTAGTGAATTTTTGCGCAACTTACAATGTGTAAAATCTTCTTTTAAAAATAATTTAAGCGTGTATATTTGCGTAAAATAATTTAAACTTAAATCATGAAAAAAATAATACTATTTGTAACAATAGCACTTATAAGTATAGCTACTACATCAAAAGCTCAAGATGAACAATGTTTTAAAAAAGGCACAAGCACTATTAATTTAGGGGTAGGCTTTGGTAACACAATTGTATATGGAACTGGATTATATGGTTATGGAACT